>Ga0207422_1000632_pt1 | contig 100835 bp, 73 predicted proteins | sample MarCyaLeptolynsp_FD_187757 | JGI IMG/M metagenome (GOLD analysis project Ga0207422, IMG submission 187757) | Marine cyanobacterial communities from Panama - species 1 Leptolyngbya sp. (SPAdes) | ecosystem: Environmental > Aquatic > Marine > Unclassified | place: Panama: Panama City | collected...
CACACCGTACGCAAGAGGCGCTCTGGAACGCGATGCAAACTGTACTCGATCAGATCACCGCAAACGACGCCCGCAACTGCTTCCGACATTGCGGATACACGCTACGTGTGGAGTGAGATTGCTCTAGATATCTGCCATTAACTATCGCCGAATTTTCACGTTTCCGATTCCCCACCCATTGCTATCGCAATGGATGGGGCACCCTGCGCCCGTTAGGAAGCGATGCACGTGATACGTTGCGGGAACCAAAGATAGGCGAATAGATGCGAAGGAATGATGTTTCTGCTTGGGTACCGAGATTTCAAGCGAAGAACGGGTGCCCCATCCTTCGCGTCAGCGAAGGTTGGGGAATCGCGACGGCGAATTCGCTGGAGAAGGGTGATCGCTTCATCAACACGCTCGATTCCCCACCCATTGCTACCGCAATGGATGGGACACCCAGCGGTCTACTTTGCGAACTTCAACATTTCCCACGAGAATTTGGATAACGTTAAAGCGAACCGACGTATCAATGCGATGCGACGATTGCACGCATGAGATACCAACCCATCATCGCGAAAGGACATCACGATGGCCAAGAAAATCGACTGGTACTATCACCGCAACGGCTGAACGTCTTGTAAGAAATCGCAAGGGTTCCTTGCGAATCAAGATGTGGAAGCCAAAGAAACGGTGACGGCGAACAAGACCAAGCTGGGCAAATCCGAAGCGTTGGAACTGGCGGGGCAAGTTAGCAAGATCGTCGCCGCGCGCGGTAAGAACGTGGTCACGATCGAAATGAAAGATAAGCCAAGCGAAGAGGAGTTGCTAAAGCACCTGCTCGGCCCCACGGGCAACCTGCGTGCACCGACGATTCGCAAAGGCAAGACGTTGTATGTGGGATTTAATGAGGAAGCGTATAGGGGGATGGTTTGAGAGTCGTGGGTCTTGGGACTTGAGTTTTGGGTCGTGGGGCTTGAGGCGTGTGGCTTGAGGCGTGTGGCTTGCGTCTTAGTCATTTGTCATCGCGCTTGCGAAGTGCGATGCGGATGTGATGGCTTAACGCGCGATGCTTAGGGTGCGAGGCGTGTCGTTTAGGTTCTGAGGCTGCGGTTTGAGGCCTTCGGCGCGTGATTGGGTTGTGTGGCACATGGCATGAGGCATAAAGGCGTGTGGCATGGGTTGTGTGGCACACAGAGTGAGCCTTGACGGCGCGATGCGATGAGCGTGATGAACGCGGGATCGTTTCGTCGTATCGCGATAAGAATGCTAAGGCCCGTGGCGCGCGGAACGTGGGGCCGAAGTCTGCGGGACGTGATCGCCACGCGACGCACAGAGCCGCGGCCTGTGGCCGCATGTAATGGATGTTGGCGCGCAAACCTGCGACAACCCAACACGGGCGTAATGGGCGCCACATTTCAACGTCGCCACGCGCGCGACGTATTGGCAGGCGGGCATTGGTGGAGAGACCATCCGTAGGGTCTCGCTGTGCGGACCACATGGTTGGTAAGTCGCGCGTGTTGTGATTGACCGGCGGTGTGGTGAGTACCGTCCGTCGCAATGCTCTTGGATTCGGCTTGATTGGGTTACGAAATGGTCAGCACAGCGGGACCCTACTCGTCAAATCCGCACAGCGGGGCGATACAGAGCGATTTATTGTATTCTTACAATATTGCATCCAGTTAAATTATGATCTGGTGGTTTTCGGAAAATCCATCGGAGTTGATTGTGAAAAAATCAGAGGCAGAGGCGCATTTTAAGCGTTATGTGTCGACTATTCGACTTGCAGAAACGCATTTGGCCAGCGGCAAGATATTGGCGGGCTTTAATGAAGCACGACGTGCGCTTGAGTATGTGCCGGGAATGGTCCAGCACGAAAGCAAGGTGCGCGAAAATTCTCTCAACTCTATTGCGGCTGTTGAAATCGTTTGTCGACTCGCCGCCGTGTTCTTGGATAGTAGCGCGATCGACGCCGTTGATGAACTTCTTAAGCGAAAGCGCACACTCGATCGAGATACGGATCGAGATTTGTCCGGTGTCGTTGCGCTTGGCCGTCAACGACTCGGTGAGGCATATGCGATTCTGCATACGCTTGAATCATCGGGTCCGGTGTTGGATTCGGAATTTCTCATTCACCAGAAACGTCCAGATAGGCTTCAGTCGGATTTCATCGAGTTGATGATTGAGGCGGAGGTTGTTCAGCGAGTTGAAATAGATGGTCAAACCGCGCTTCAGCTTGCTACGGATTTGAATCGCCTCACTGTGGCAATGTGCCCGGATTGTGGCGTGCGAGTGAAGGCGCCGAAGGCGAAGTTGCTTGAGCCGAATAAGTGTCCAAAGTGCAAGAATGGTGTTAGCTTCCTTTTAGTTGCGTAACGGGGCGGGGCAGAACATGTTATATGTGGTTTCAATATTGCTGGGATTTGGTGTGGGTTTTCTTGCCGCCTATCTTGCTGGTGAGGCTAAGCGTAAGCGAGTTCACGATGACCTAGTTCGATTGAATGCCGATCGAGATCGACTGGACCGTGAGAGGCGAGAGTTTGATGAATCGATGCGGGGATCGCACGATCTACAGAAAGACCTGGATACGAGGGTTGCTACGCTACAACGGCTTGAAGACGAAAATGGAGTCCTCAAACGCGATCTTCGTAATCTGAACATTCAAGTACAAAAACTCGCCATGGATAGAAATCGGCAAAGCGCGAAGCAGGATGAGTTGGATCGCGAAACGAATGAGCTCGCTCGAAAGTACTTAAAAGAAAATATTAAGTGGATTAGCAAGTCGTTGACCCCGAATAATTTTGCCGCGAGTAAGAAGCGCCTTCTTACCGTCGTGGAATCCTGCCGAAAAATCGGGTTTGAAATTCCGGCGAGTGAAGAGCGCGGCTACGTCGCGAACCTTCAAGAGGAATTTGAGAAAGCCGTGCGGGCCGCGTTTGAACGAGAAGAGCAGGCCCGCATCAAGGCTCAGACTCGTGAAGAAAAGCGCCTTGAGCGAGAAATCGAACGTGAATTGAGGCGACTTGCAGACGAGCGAGCTGCTATTGAGGCTGCTTTGGCGAAAGCACTTGCGGAAGCCAAGGATGAACACAGCGCTGAGATCGAAGCGTTAAGACAAAGGCTTGCGGAGGCAGAAGAGAAATCGCAGCGAGCAGTTTCGCAAGCGCAACTTACTAAGTCGGGCCATGTATACGTTATCTCAAACATTGGATCGTTTGGTGAAGGTGTCTATAAAGTTGGAATGACACGCAGGCTTGAGCCAATGCTTCGCGTCAAAGAACTTGGCGACGCGTCAGTTCCATTCCCATTTGACGTGCACATGATGATTTCATCAGATAACGCTCCTGAACTTGAAAATGCCCTTCATAAGGAATTGCATCACTCCCGTCTGAATCGCGTTAATCCTCGCAAGGAGTTTTTTAAAGCTGAATTGGATCGAATTGTTGAAGTGGTAAAGGCGCGACACGGCGAAATTGAGTATGTGGCTGACCCTGAAGCACTTGAATACCGTCAGTCGCTCGAAACGAGTGATGAGGATCAGGATTACATTGAACAGGTGTATGAAGAAGTCGGCTACGACGAAGATGAAGAATAGCTGTCCTTGACTTATGATGACTCCTTACGCAAGCCTTGTGCTAATTGTCACGCGGCTTGCTGAAAGGAGCTCCCTCATGCCTCTCAAAACCGGTGGCGGTTGGCCGGCCGTAAAGTACACGTTGGAGATCGCTGACCGCGTTGGGTGGCGGCGGTTGTGGCGGGCGATGCGGTCGAAGAATGCTTGCAAGACGTGCGCGCTGGGCATGGGCGGGCAGCGGGGCGGCATGCGGAATGAGGCGGGGCATTGGCCGGAGGTTTGTAAGAAGTCGCTGCAGGCGATGGCCGCCGATATGCAGGATGGGTTGCGGGCCGAGTTCTTCCAGCGTTACGGCTTTGCCGAATTAAAGACGTTCACGCCGCGCGAACTCGAACACGCGGGGCGGATTGTGCAACCGTTGTATGCGGGGCCGGACGACGATCGTTACCGCGTGATCGATTGGGAAGACGCGCTCGATCGCGTGGCGGCTAAGGTGAAACAAACCGATCCGACGCACGGTTACTTCTACGTCAGCGGTCGTTCGTCCAACGAAGCGGCCTTTCTGTTGCAGCTCTTTGCGCGGATGTACGGCACCAATCATGTAAACAACTGTTCGTACTACTGCCATCAGGCCAGCGGCGTGGGGCTGTCGCAGGCGTTGGGCACGGGCACGGCAACGATCACGCTCGACGATGTCGAACAATCGGATTTGCTTTTCTTGATCGGCGGCAATCCGGCGTCGAACCATCCAAGACTGATGCGCACGATGATGAACATCCGCCGCCGCGGCGGTCATGTGGTGGTGATCAACCCGCTGCGCGAAACGGGTCTCGTGAATTTCAGCGTACCGTCGGACGTGCGCAGCTTGTTCTTCGGTAGCGAGATCGCCAGTGATTACATTCAGCCGCACATCGGTGGTGATATCGCCGTGTTAACGGGTATTGCCAAAGTCGTGTTGGAGCGCGGCGCGATCGACAGCGGCTTTATTGCGCGGGCGACGGACGATTGGGAAGCGTTTAAGACATCTGTCGAGAATGCGACGTGGGAAGAGATCGAAGCCAAGGGCGGCGTGTCGCGCAGTGAGATCGAACAGATCGCCGAGCGTTATATCAAAGCGGAGAACGTCGTCTTTTCGTGGACGATGGGCATCACGCATCACGTACACGGCGTGGAGAACGTGCGGGCGATTGTGAATCTCGCGCTGATGCGCGGCATGGTCGGCAAACCGCACGCGGGGATGATGCCGATCCGCGGGCATAGCAATGTGCAAGGCATCGGCAGCGTGGGCGTCACGCCGAAACTCAAGGACAAGATCTTTGAAGCGCTCGAACGCGAATACGCATTGAAGCTGCCCGAGCACGAAGGCTACGACACGATGCGCTGCATGGAAGCGGCGGGGCGCGGCGAGATGGACTTCGGCATTTGCCTCGGCGGCAATCTTTATGGTTCCAATCCTGACGCGGCCTTTGCCGAAGAAGCGTTAAACAATACCGGCATGACGGTCTATGTGAGTACGACGTTGAACACCGGCCACGCGTGGGGGCGCGGTCGCGAAACGTTGGTGCTGCCCGTCTTGGCACGCGATGAAGATCCGCAGAAGACAACACAGGAATCGATGTTTAACTACGTGCGGCTGAGCGATGGCGGCAAACCGCGACATGCCGGGCCGCGACCGGAAGTGACGGTGATCGCTGGCTTGGCGCGGCGCGTTGTCGGTGATGATAGCCCGGTCGATTTCAAGTCGATGGAACAGCACCGAACGATTCGGCAGGCAATCGCCAAGATCGTGCCGGGTTGGGAGAAGTTGGGCGCGATCGACGAGACAAAACAAGAGTTTCAGATCGACGGTCGCACGATTCATACGCCCACGTTCAACACGCCCAACGGAAAGGCGCAGTTTGCGGCGCTGGAGATACCCGATACGGCGCGGCCAAAGGGCATATTGCGATTGATGACGATTCGCTCGGAAGGGCAGTTCAACACGGTCGTGTACGAAGAAGAAGATATCTACCGCCACCAAACGCGGCGCGATGTTATCCTGATGAGCGCGGAAGATATCAAGCAGCGCGGCCTGCGCGAGGACGATCGCGTAACGGTGCGATCGGACACGGGCGAGTTAAAGGGCTTGCTGGTGCGGCCGTTCGATATTCGCCCCGGCAATGCGGTGATGTATTACCCCGAGGCGAACGTGCTGGTGCCACGCACCGTCGATCCGCAATCGCGCACGCCTGCGTTTAAGGCGGTGTTGGTGAAGGTGGAGCGGGAGTTGGCGGTGGTGTAGGCGCTGAATAGATAGAATCATTCGTCGTTGGCGTTTTGTATTGAAGTTTGTGGTATATACGAGGGTGTCGCGATAGAATTGAAATTTGGGATTGGATGGTTTTGCTAACACTCATACGTCATCGCAATGACAGATAGTTGGTACATGTGGGTGACCGTATTCGCGGTCTGCTCGGTTGGTGTTGTATGGTTCGCCATCCGTCAGCGTCGCCAAGTTGCGGATGATGCCGGGGTGTGTGGCAAATGTGCGTACCCGGTGCGCGGGCTTTCGACGCCAATTTGTCCGGAGTGCGGTGCGGATCGTCGCGTTGTTGGCATTCGCGAAGCGAGTGTGTGGAATCGCATCAGTGCAAACAAGCGGCGGCGAATCACGGCGGTCGTTTGGAGCGGATGGCTACTGGCGCTAACCTACTTTGCATGGACGCCTTATCAAGGATACCTGCAACCCGGCAAACGGTTCATTTTTGATGATGCGGATTGCGAGTTAACGGGCACGACGCTGCGTCATCGCGCGCCTCGATTGTGTATATCAAGAGGGTGGGAGATAAGTTCATTCGGGTATCTAAACGTCAAATCCGCGCCGCCGGGAACAATGCCGGAGCGTTGGGCGGTGCGAGTTGAAATTGGTTCGAGCGGACTGTGGCCGGACGGGTTGGATCCTGATCTATTCTTGAATCACAACCGTCGCAGCCATCTGGATTATGGATTTTTCGTATTTGATGAGCGGAGCGGCTGCCATGCTTGCGTCGATCCGACAAGAAAAAATGACATGTTCAGTCCGGCTGGATACGGCGGATGTGAAAGCGAATGGCAGCCTGTTTTAAGAAAGTTCGTTGAAAAGAACTGGACACAATATCTCGGCACCGATGTATACGATGATGTAATACTCTTATTGAAAACGGTAAAGCCATTGGGATATCAAGCAGCGGGAGGAACAGTCGGTCGGTGGACATTGCGAGCAGGTGGTAGTGGGCGTGCTGAATGGCAGCCAGACAAACGCGTTTCGTATGCGGTTATGGGGGCCTTATTCATTCTCTGGCTTTGTGGCGTAGTCCCTATTCTTCGAAAAAAGGAAACGGTGGCGCCATCTCTCGCCGAGGATTTAGTATCGCTTGAAAGCGATGATGTGATTGATGAATCGGTCGCAGTTGCAGGCGACAATTCAGCGGAGTCGGCAGAAGCATCCTCGATAACATCAATCTCTTCTGGCGGTCGTTTGATTCTGCGCGTGGCGATTTTCTTCGCAATCGTTATTAGTTTAGCGTTCGGCGGTCGCGCGGGATATCGGGAATGGCAGTTTCGAAAGAAAGTTGACGCGTTGTGTGCAACGCTGGTTGCAAACAAGATTGGCGTCCATAGGAGTATCCCAAAAGACATTACCACATCGGGCTACGGCAGGTCGCAACTGAAAAAACTACTAGAGAATCGATCGACCATTCCGTTCGTGGCGGGATGTATATTTCGCGATCTTTATGATGCCGATTCGTCGGATTTGAGTGAGGTATTTTTGAAGCTCTGTGACACCGCATCGGCGTTTGAATCGAAGCGACCGGGTGAGTGGGATTGGCTGATGGATGAGATCAACCACTTCCCCGGGCCGGATACCGCCTCGATCATTCACTACCGACTGTTGAACAGCGACGATGCGGGCGAGCGCCGCAACGCCGCGTATTCAATCGCAACGATGCCGGAGCTTATTGATCGTGACGTATTACGGACGGCGTTCGATAAGGAAGACTGGATGTATGCCAAGCTGGGACTTGCCTACGCCTTGCGGCGGGCAGGTGACGACTATCCAGATGAGTGGTTAAGAAGCGTTATGCGAGATAACTTGAATAGCACCGACGAGGAAGATCGTCGGCTTTACCAACAGGCTAGCGAGATTTTGGAAGAGCCGATAGGTGGAGAATGAGTAGCGATTGTAGCTAATTGTCGGTGCTTATCATCTGTCTGACGACATGGTCGTTTCTGGGTTCGCCTCATCCAAGTAATTGCCTAGGTGATGAAATCCGTGTGGCTATTGTTTGACCAACGAGATTGGAACCATGCAGAAAAGCACGGTGACTTGCGTCTGCGCTGGTTGCAAGAAGTCGGTGCGGTGTCGATTCAGGAAGCTTCCTCGGATGTCGAAGGCTTTTTGTTTGGTTATCACTTTCCAGAGCCGCAATACGCGGAATTGGTAAATCAGTATCCCGGCGTTCGAGATCTACCGGACGAGCGGAAAGCTCTGACGGGGCTTGAAGATGTTTTGAGCGCATTGGGCGATGCGGGCATAGCCATCACGACGCCGCGCACGTGGAGATTGGAAGTCGATTTAGCGCTGCCGCACGATCTGACGTTTCCCCTTTTTGTTCGGACGTCTGTTTCGTCGTGGAAGCGTGGTGGTCAGAGTTCGAAAGTACGTAACGAGCGACAACTACGCGAGGAATGTGAAGAACTTCGTCGGGCATTTGGTTGGGACGCCACGATCTTGGCGCGCGAGTGGCTGGATATTGCCAAAGCGGGGACGTGGCGTTACGGAACGATACCTCAGGAGGTACGCGTTTGGATCGTCGACGCAGCGCCGTTCGCGTGGTCATTTCATTACCTATCGGCGCTTAAGGAACCGATTGGATTCCCTCCTTCGGATTCTGATTTGGACGAAATTGCGACGTCAGCAGCAATGATAGTCAAGCCGTTTACATCTCGATTGATTGCAGCGGATTTCGCGAAAGATCGATCGGGTCAATGGCACTTTATCGAGGCCAGCCCCGGTGCGTGTTCAGGCATTGCTCACGAAGGGGTGTTTAAAGCAATTGCGAAAAGACTGGCAGGCCAACCGCACCCTGCAATTCAGGACAATGTCGGTGGTCTGTTGGTTTAGAAAATTGAATCGGCGTTTGTTTAACCCACGTCATGCAAACTCACCACATCCTGCTGCACGGCCGGACCGTCGGTGGTGAGGAGCTTGACGTTTAGACCGCCGGCGGCGTCGAGGGCGATTTCCCAGATTTGGCCGGGCTCGACCTTGACGGACGGGGCTTCGATCTGTGCGACGCGCACACCGAGCGTTTTGGCAAGTTCGCTGTCGGTCGTGAGATTCCAAAAGCGTTCCCAGATATTCTTATGCCGCGCATATTCCTGGGGCGTGGCCGTCGAAAACGTCGGTGCCGTCTGATCGAGGCGGTAGCCGGTGATGGGGGCTTGGTAATCGCCGAAGGTGCGCTTGAACAGGGCGAGATTGGTTTCGCCGCTGTCGGTCTCGCCGATCAGGTCGTAATCGAATTTGATAACGAGCGCTTCGAAGTATGCCTGCGTGCCGCGAATCTCGATGATCTCGGGCAAACCCAATTCGCCGTCGCTACCGATTTGTTGCCAGCGCATGACGGTGACTGGCCCGTTGGCGTCGTCGCCGGGGCGTTGTTCCATCACGTTGACTTGCGCGACGCGGCGCGCGGCCGTGATGCGCTCGGCGTAGAGTTTGAGTTCGGTCATCTCTCGTTCGAGATCGCCGATGCGCGTTTCGAGTCGCGCGATCTTGATGGCGGAGAGCTGGTCGGAGGCCACGAAGGCCAGCCCGGCAAGCATGAGCATACCGAACGCGAGCTTAAATGGCTTGAAACGAAGCATGGTTGACTGCCTTAAACATTGGGCGGGCGGATGGTTTGCGAACGCGACGACGCCCCCCTCTATATCGGGGCAAAACGCCGTGAGTTCAATCTGACGGTGATATCGGTACTTACGATAACGGACCGCCATTGGTTCCGCACGCCGGGCCGAAGCCTGTTTAATAACTCTAATACAGGGATTGGTCGTCGGCGCTTACAGATTTTCGCGTTGTTCGGAATCGGTGGTTAGGACCCGATAAAACGGGTGGTGTTGGTGCTGCGGTGGGGAATTTTGACGAAACTTTGCAGTTCGCAGCGGCAGCGCGGGGAGGTTTTCAGGTCGGTGCGGGGGCGGTTGGTGGCGTCGCGTAGTTGGGGGCCGCTAAGCGTTGGCGGTCGCTACGAGTCGTTTCGCGTGAACCGCATCAGGTAATTTTCTGCCATCAAATCGTTGCAGTCGGGTGCGAAGTCGTCGTCGTATTGAAAGCCAGCGACTTCGATCTCGCGAATGATGGTAGCGCGATCGCAACGTACATGACCGCGAATCCATTCGCGCCGTTCCTGCGGTAACGCCATCCATTTGGCGTCGTCGGTGCCTTCGCCCTCTGCGTAGCGACGAAACTCGATCACGTATAAATCGCCGCCTGGGCGCATGGCCTGCGCGATGCTATCCATCGTTGCGTTGGGGTATTCGAAGTGGTGATACGTATCGCAAATGAAGGCCTTGTCGATCGAAGCGCGCGGCAGGTTGGCGTCGTCTTCGGCGCATCGGATGGGGTTGATCTGCGATTGATTCCGCTCGACGGCGCGCTGTGCGATGTGATCGACGAATGGTCGCGCGATGTCGACGGCGTAAACCGTGCCCGTTGGACCGACGGAGTCGGCAAACATGAACGTATAGAAGCCGGTGCCCGCGCCGATGTCGGCGATGTCGGCGCCGGGTTGTGCGTTTACGGCGCTCATGATCGCTTGGCGGTGGTCGAAGACTTCGCGGCTTTCGGATTCGAACCGCTCGACCCAGGGGCCGACGGCGAAGTCGCCCTTAAAGCGCTCGTTGATACCGGGTTTGACGGACTGCCGCGGCTCGGCGCAACTAATGAGGCCGAGGAGTAAAAGTGTGATGGCGAGCGGCTGTTTGAATCGAGTCGAGTTAAGCATGAAATCCTATCGAGATTTGTCGAGCTACGTGACGCATTAAGTTGATTTATGGAACAAACTACCAGCCATATACCTTAATACGCCGCTTGATAGATATCGAGTAGGGCGTCGGCGTCGACGGGGACCGGATTGAACTGCGCGGTCCACTGTTTGGCGGCCATTTCGGCCATGCCGTGCATCGATTCGACGGTGACATCCATATCGCGCAAGCGGCTGGGCACGTTGGCCGCGGCGAATAGCGAGGCAAGCCGATCGCCCAGCGCCGCGCCGTCGTCATGCAAGTCGGAATACGGATTGGTCTCAGCATGTTCGACGTTATATCGAACGACGTGCGGCAACATCACGCCGACGGCGTGGCCGTGGACGATGCCGAATCGCGCTGTGAGCGGATTTGCGCAGGCATGCGCCGCGCCCAGCATCGATTGCTCGATGGCGCAACCAGCAAGGTTGGCACCGAGCAGCATTTCACCGCGTGCGGCATCATCGTCGGGATGGTTGAGCGACGATTCAAAATGATTCGACAATCGTTGCCAGGCATCCTTCGAAAAACGACGCGATAGGTCTGTGCGTTTATTGCACGCGCTGGTTTCGACGGCGTGTGAAATCGCGTCGACGCCAGTTGCCGCAGCGACGGCGCGCGGCATCGTTTGCGTCAGGGCCGGATCGAGAATCGCCAGTTTGCACAGCGCTTTCTTGTCGCCGCAAGCCATCTTCTGATGCGTGGCGGGGTCGGTGATCAGCGCGAACGACTGTGCCTCACTGCCCGTGCCGGCAGTCGTTGGAATTGCGATCATCGGCAACAGCGGCTTCGACGCTTTACCCACGCCCCAATAGTCCTGCATGCGACCGCCGTTGGTGAGCAGGAAGTTGATGCCCTTGGCGCAGTCCATACTGCTGCCGCCGCCGAGGCCGATGATGAAATCGATGCCCATGTCGCGTGCCACGGAAACGCCCGCTGCCACGTGATCGGTGGTGGGGTTCTCTTCGACGCCGGTGAAGATCGTGACTTCGAGACCGGCCTCGCGGAGGAACTCGGTCGCGCGATGCACGTGGCCCGTTGCCAGAATGCCGGGGTCGGAGACAAGCAGAATGCGCGTGGCAGCCAAGTCGCAGGCTTCCCGGCCGATCGCGCTAAGGCTATCGACGCCATATCGAACGCGGACTTCTGAGTGTGCGAGGATATCGGGTAGGGCGGTCATCATAAAGGTCGGCGTATTGGAATCTGGTTGGTTTCGGGATTGAAGATCATAGCGGCAAACGAACGTGAATGCAGTCGGGACCGCATTTTGTTGCGTCAGGTCTGACTCTGGTAGGCAATATCAGTCTTCGCGGCGCACTTGTCAGTCGCCTAGCGGTACAGCACGGTAATTGGCGTTCATATATTCAACGAGATCGCCGCCTGAAACCCACGGACTGGTCGGACTCGTTACGAACGAAATACCTTTCCATCTGTGCCACAAATGCGGGAAGTAAAAAAAGAAAGTGGGTCGCCATCGATTCTCGATGGCGACCCACATGTTAGGTCACAGTCTAAAGCCGCTTGAAGCGGCCTGACAGGCTAAGGCGATTAGTTGACCAGATCGGCAGCGAACAATGCGATGTCATTAACATCCGCACCGTTCATGCTGTCGTAGTCCGCACAATCGCAGTTGGCACCAACGGCGGTTAGACAATCGACGAAGCCTTGGATATCCAGACCATCGACGAACGTGTCGCTGTTGAGGTCACCCAAGAGGGCACAGCCAGCAGCACCAACACATTCGACATTCAAGTCGAACGTGAGCGTCGAAGGCGTGGTCGCCGAGAACGTACCGACACGGATGATGTAGGTCTGGCCTTGTACCGCAGGCATCGACAACGATGCCGACAGGGTATTCGGACAGGTATTACCCGTGTCACCTTCCAGAGCTTGGCCGTGGTCGTCGTTACATTCGACAGGCATTGCACCGCCGTCGATGGCTGCACAATCGACATCGTACACCGCCAAGCGGGTATCGGCTGCCGTGCCGCAGGTATCGACAAACAGCGTGCCGGTGCAGGTCGCCGTGTACTCGAACCAGAGGTCGTTGTTCGGGTTCGGGTTACTACCGTCCGTCGGGAACGGATAGTCACACGAAGTCGCGTCCTGACCGCTGCTGGTAGCATCGGCCAAATCAACCGGCGTGGTGCCATCGGTGATGACCTGAATGTTGGCATCACACTCATCGTTTTCACTCGGCGGCTGCGGGCAGAACGTACTAGCGCAGTTGCTGCCGAAGCCCTGCGAGAGACCGCCAGCAGTTGCACAGTCGCCAGGAACAAGATCCTGACAGGTGCCATCGGCGAAGCAACATGCTTCCGGACCACCGGCAATTGCACAGCTGATGTTCAGGCTAAAGATACCGAGCGGTGCCGGTGTGGTCGTCGAGAATGAGCCAACGCGGATGATGTAGGTTTGACCTTGCACCACAGGGAACGACAACGCGGCAGACAGCGTGTCAGCACAGGTGTTACCCGTGTCGGCTTCCGTCGCATTGCCGTGGTCGTCGTTACATTCAACCGGCAGCGCACCACCGTTGATGGCGGCACAATCGACGTCGTACACCGCCAGTCGGGTGTCGTCCGCCGTACCACAAGTGTCGACAAACAACTGACCGGTACAGGTGGCCGTGTACTCGAACCAGAGGTCGTTGTTCACGGTCGCATTGGCTGCACCACCGAACGGGAAGTCACCACAGGCGACCTGACCGCTGCTGGTTGCGGTGTCGAGACTGACCGGAGTCGAGCCATCGAAGATTTCAACGATGCCGATATCGCACTCATCGTTCGTCGCCGGCGGCGGCGGACAAATGATGCCGGCACAAGTGGTGCCTGCACCTTGTGAAACTCCGCCCATGCTACCGCAGTCGAAGAACAGGATGTCCTGACACGAACCATCGTTGAAGCAGCATGCTTCGACGCCCGGACAAGCTTCCGAACAATCGGAGCAGCCACCGAGGAAGTTACCGCCCAACGTGGTGCAGTCAGCTTCCAATTCGATGGTACAGGCCACGCCGACGCAGCAACCACCGGTGAGACTTGGATCGGGGTCCTGACATTCGTCGAGAATACCGTTGCCGTCACAGTCAGTACCGGTACCGGCGCCCGAAGTCGTGATAATGAGTGTCCACGAATCAAGCGTACCAATATCGGCACCGGCGTCATCGACAACGGTGAGCGTCCAGTCACCGCCGGCAGACAAGCCGTTGAAGGCCGAGAGCGGATTATCTGGCGAGAACGTTCCGTTAACGGGTAAGCCTGCACCCGGACAAACCGGTGCGGGAGCACCGTCATCGAGCAAGACGTCCATGTTGTCTTCCGACAGACAGTTGTCGAACCAAAGGTCAACAGAAACGCCATCATGTTCGAGGGTGATTTCCATGTCGCCGATGAAGGTATGCGTAATCTGGATACCCACATTCACGTCAGAAATGAAACCACCAGCACCTGGGCTGAGCACACTCATAATCGTGCCGCCGGGGCCGTCAGGGATGGCGATCGGTGTATCGGTCGAACCGAAGGTACCGCCCGCCAGCTCGTCTTGGTCGATGACGTCGTTGTCGTTACAGTCACAACGATCAGTCGTCGGTGGAAGTGGTGTACAGTCGGTGTTGTTACCGAGGTAGGTACCGCCACCAGTTTCACAATTGGCTTGGAACGTCACCGAACAGGTGAACGGCGCCGGGCCGGTACAACAAGCACCCACCGGGTCGCACGTTACTTCGATACAGGTGGTGCAGCCGCCTTGGAAGAGGCCGCCCTGCATGTCACAGTTGCTAGGCGAGGTGTCGAAGCACGAACCATCGGTCAGGCAACAGGCACCTGTTTGCGACGGGTCGGGATCCTGACATTCGTCGAGAATTCCATTGCCGTCACAGTCGGAACCGCTGCCCGGACTGTCGGTGGTGAGGATCAACGACCAGCCATCAAGCGTGCCGGTATCGGCACCGGCGTCATCGACGACCGTCAACGTCCACGAGCCGGCAGCAGACATACCGTTGAAGGCAGCCAGCGGGTTATCCGGTGAGAAGGTGCCCGTAACCGGGCCGTCACCTGTACAATCTGGCGCCGAAGCGTCGTCGTCCAGAAGGGCATCCATGTCGTTGTCACCGCCACAGTTATCCGACCAGATATCTACCGAAACACCGTTGTGTTCCAACGTGATATCCAAGTCCGCGATGAACGTGTGAGTAAAGATGAGACCGACATTGACATCGGTAACCGTGTCGGCCGAGCCGACGTTGATCACACTCATGATCGTACCGCCAGGACCGTCCGGAATCGCGATCGGCGTATCGGTGGAAGCGAATGCGCCACCGCCGATTTCGTTACTATCGATTTCACCGTTGTCGTTACAGTCGCAACGATCGTCGGTGCCCGGAAGCGGGGTGCAGTCGCTGAAGTTGCCGAGATACACACCGCCCTGGGCCAAACACGAATCTGCAAAGCGAAGCTCGCACGTGACGACGCCCGGCGACGGCTGCAAGCAGCAGGCACCGAACGCGGGGCATTCGACCTGCTCGCAGGTCGTGCAATCGCCGTTGTAGAGGCCGTTTGCGGCATCGCAATCGACCGGCGTTTGAACGGTGCACAAGCCATCTAGCTGACAGCATGCACCAACCGTCGTCGGGTCGGGAACTTCACATTCATCGAGAATGGTGTTGCCGTTACAGTCGGTACTGACGGGAGGGGTGGCCGGAACGATATTGATGCCCCAGCTATTCAACGTACCGGTATCCTCACCCGCCTGATCCTCTACCGAGAGAATCCAGTCGCCGTCAACGGGCATTCCATTGAACGCCGCAAGCGGATTGAGCGGGTTTACGGTGCCCGTGACGATAAAGCCGTCACCGCCACAAACGATATCCGGAGCACCATCGTCGAACGTACAGTTGTATCCATCGGACATGGTGCAGAAACTGGCGATCAGAACGCTAACACCGTTGTGCGTCAGTGTGACATCAAGATCGCTGAGCCAAGTGTGCGTAATATTCAAGTCGACGTTGACGTCGCTCACGATGCCCGCAGTGGGCGGAATCGTGATGGTGCTGCTGATAGCCGGCGCAGGTGAGTCTGGAATCGCGATCGGCGTATCGAGTGACGAGGCCATGACCGGTGCGCCCGGATTGCCGAATTCCAAATCATTGATATCGACTTCACCGTTACCGTTACAGTCACAGCGATCGCCACCATTCGGAGCGGCATCGCAATTCGTGCCGGCACCGAGAAAGGTTCCGCCACCTAAGACACACGCATCTTCAAAGTCGACCGTGCAAACAAACGGACCACCGATCGGGCCGGTACAGCATGCACCGGTAGGCGGACAACCCACGCCCATACCCGCACAGCTTCGCTGCGGAGTCGGGTCAGGGTTCGAGCCATCGGAACAGATCGGGGTGCCGAACGGGTCTTGGATTTCCCACGTGACTTCGGCTTCAAAGCCGCCGGTCGTGTAGGAGGTCGTGATGACCGAACCGGCTGCAGGGACGTCGAATTCGACGATCAACTGCGTACCAGCCGGGTTGCCATCGGCAGCCGTGAACGTAATCGGGCCGCCGGTGGCGGAGACGCCGTTGACAAAGATGTCGAGCGTCGAACCGTTCCAACCGTCACCGAACGTATCGTCGAGCACGGCACGGAAGGTGCCGGGGCCAACGCCGCCACTCGGGCAGGACGTACCGTCGCCGTTGTAGAGGCCGCCACCCGTTTCACATTCGCTTTGGTCCATACCGTCCATGCAGGTGCCGTCACTAAAACAGCAGCCACCAGTCGAACAAAGCATCGGTGTACAAGGCGAATCGACACCGCCGAAGAAACCACCAAGCAAGGCACAGCCTTCGGGCGATTCGATCTGACAGACACCGCCGCCAACACAACATGCACCTTCCGGTGGGCAAGTGATGAGCAGGTTGTACGTGCCCGTCGCGCCGCCGAATCCAGCCACGCGAATGCGGTATTCCGTGCCCTCAACCGCGTCAAAGGTTAACAACGACTGCAGGCCATCGCCGCCGTCGTCGTCACATTCAATCTCAAGGCCGCCACACGAGTCGAACACAGCGAGCGACGTATCAAAGCTGCTGCCGTTCGTATCGACCGTTACGGTTCCCGTGCAGTCTGCCGTCCAGCGATGCCAGATATCGTTAGTATCGTCTGCGCCGGCACAGCTCGATTCGTCGACACCGGTGGCGTCGGTCGAGTCGCCGAGGAAAAGGACGCCCGACTGGACGATGACGGCGGCAGCACAATCGTCGCCGGCACCCGGACACGGAGCGCCGACACAGTTGCTTCCATCACCTTGGTAGAAGCCATCAGGATTCAACGCGCAGTCATCTGCGGATAGATCCATACAGCCACCGTTGAGCAGGTCGCAGCATGCGCCCGTGGCACATGGTTCGAGAGCACAGCTCGACTGGTCGCCGAGGTAGTTACCCGACATGTTGGCGCAATCGACATCGGACAGGATTTGGCAAACGCCACCGCCGATACAACAGGCACCGAAACCGGGACAGCCCGTCGTGGCACAATCCGTACCGTCACCTAAGTAGGTGGCGGGCAGCTGGCAAACAAACGGGCTCAGGTTTTCACAAAGCGGCATCGTGGTCGGGTCACAACAAGCACCGGTTGCACAGGGGCTCGTCGAACAATCCGTGCCATCGCCGAGGTAGTTGTTGCCCTGAACTGCTTCGCAGTCGTCGCGCGTTTCGATGACACACAGGGTGTTACCGATACAGCACGCACCAAACGACGGACAAGTCGTCGTTTCGCAATCCGTACCAGCACCGAGATCGAGATTGGGGGGATTACAGCCCGGACCGATCGGTGAGCCGAACTGATCGTACATGATCGTGACGCAAGTGCCGTCCGTGTTACAACAAGCACTGCTACTACATGAATTGGCGTCACAGGTCGTGTTGTCGCCGAGGTAGTTACCAAAACTAAGGTCACAATCGGCGGCAGAAAGTTCCTGACAACCGAATTCGCCGGGCGACAAACAACAGGCACCCGTCGGCGGGCAGCTGATACTAAGCGTGAAGTCGCCGGTCGTGGCATTTACGCCAGCAACGCGGATTAGGTAGCCATTAAAGTTGGTCGCTTGAAATACCAGTTCGGATTGCTGACCGCAGAAGTTGTCGTTGCATGCAACCTGCGGGCCGCCAAACTCGGGGCAGAAGCCGTCAAACACCGATACGGTCGTGTCTGCGAGGGCCGTTCCGGTACAAAGTGAAACGGTCACCGGACCCGAACATGGTGCGGTCCACGAATACCAAACGTCGTTTACGTCGCTGGTACCGCAACTCGATTCGTCAATACCGCTCGCACCATTGGTCGTACCGGTAATGACCACATTTGAGCCGCTGACAAATGTGGCAAAACCACAATCATCGTTACCCGGCTGCGCTAGCGCCGTGGACGGCATCGCTAACCCTGCCGCCAGCAAAAGTGCGAGCACCCAGGCTCGCTTCGTACACAATGCGACCACCCGCGCGAACGAATCGCGCGTTACGTTCAGATTTGCCGACATGTTACTCCTCCGAAAGATTTGAGATGAATCCCTTAAGGCCTCGATGAATCAAACGTTGCCGCAGAGCGCGTGTCGTACGACTGGAATAACGCCTGTATTCTTCGAGCCCACCCAATTTACGTTTGCTACTTCCCCGTCAACGTCGCGGGTAAAACTACAATTTAATGAAAATCAGCGGATCCGCCGTGCGACCAGCGCACGAGGCCCGCTTATTCAAAAGTGATTTCGATGTCCGTCGTTCATTTAAGACCGGTTCGGGGCACCACTCACTAATTGTTGTTACAAATTAGTGATACTAGCCCCTGCGAAAACGCCCCGTCATGTGCGGTATCACCCCCCGCACACGGTCTGCGTTTCTATTAGTTTTACTCGTTTGCCGCCCCCAATTCAACCATTGGGCCACGCCGAAAGCCGAGTAGGGCTGTTGATAACGAGCCGGATTCGTTCAAATCGTTCGAGGGCGGAACGGGTACAAGTCAGTTGGCGATTGCGAGCTGGTTTACGGACCTTTGTCGAGTCCGAAGGTGGCCAAAAGTCTCGGTGGACGCGCAGGAGGGTTTTCTGAAACGGTGATCGCGCTATGGCGTCCAGGCGAACGGAGAGGAAAAAATGAAATCGTCAGTTGGTTGTATGCGAGTTTGACGCAACTTGGACTAGGGTTGGCTAATGGTCACCCGGGTCTTTAGATTTTATTGGAACCTTAGGGGCTGCGCCGACGCTGTTTTGATTGGACTTAATTGTAAGGAGCTAGCAATTGCGGGGGGGGAGGGTGTGGTTTGTCTATCAAGTGATTCAGCGTCACGCACTCATGCCACTTGGGGCGACAGGGAATCGGCCCTCAGCGTGCGCCGGTCCTAACTTCCGATAGTTGCCAACCACGTACGCAAGATATTCGCGATCTTTGTCGGTCACGTCGCGCGTGATTCTGCCCGGCACGCCCATCACCATTTTGCCGTCGGGTATCTTCGAATTGGGCGGCACCACGGCGCCGGCCGCGATGATGCAACTGCTGCCGATCTCGCAACCGTCGAGCACGATAGCCCCCATGCCGATCAGGCTGCCCGCACCGATGCGCACGCAGTGAACGATCGCGCGATGTCCGATGCTGACGTCGTCTTCGATGTTCAGGTCGATGCCTGACGTGGTATGAATGACGGTGCCGTCTTGCACGTTAACGCGACGACCGATACGGATGTGGGATACGTCGCCGCGAATCGACACATGATGCATGACGGTCGAGTCGTCGCCGAGTGACACCGCGCCGCCGACATAGGCGGTCGGCGCGATGTACACGTTCTTACCGATGTGAAGCTGTGGGTCGTTTACGATCATAGGGCGGCATCATAGGCCGCACGCTTATGCTTTGGCCAGTTCGGCGAACTTGGGCTCTTTGGCTTCGGCGTTTTGACCTTCGATCATGATACCGGCGATGAGGTTCAGTGCCGTGGTCCAGGCATCTTCGAAGTCATTATTCCACGCGTCGCCTGCCATGTCTTTCATCACCCCAATCAGCGTGTCGCGCACAACCGGGTATTGAGCGGGCGTACAACCGTATTGGTGGTGGCGGCGGCCCATGTCGGTCAACGGCTGATGCAGTTGCTCGGACTTGCGAATGTTTTCCATGACCAACACGATCGAACCGAGCAGCTTCTTCTTTTGGCCGGCCATATCTTGCGGGAACATCGACCGCAGGTCGGGGTGCTTGCTGAATAGATGCGCGTAGAAACGGTCCACCAATTCAGGCCCGCGCGGCGCAAGCAGGTTAAAACTGGTTTCCAGACGTTCGATGATCTGCTCGTTCATGTTGCTTCCTTTCCGAATGCAATTTCATACTCGCTAGATATCGATAGATCGAGCGTTTAGATGACAGGCCGCAGCTTTGACGTGAGGACGCAAGTTGGATTGGGACGTTGCGCAATGCGGGCGCTGATTGTTACGCGGATCGCGCGGCATTAACGGGCTTCGGGTTATCAGTCGTGGAAGTATCGGACGTGAGAGTTCGCGGCGCGTTCTGATTATTGCAACAGACGACGTATGTCTGCGAGCAATCCAATGACGCCTGAAAAACTTTTCAAATCGAGAGACGATATCAAAGGAGATTTAAGATGCTGTTTGTAAGACAGAGTTAGCCCCAAGCCAATGGCCTGGGGCTTTTTAATTAACAGGGGGGCGGCGTTTGCTGCAGCAAACGCTGAAAGCGCGCTTGGTTAACCCTCTGCCGGTTGGGCGTCGAGTTTTTCGTGATAAACGTGTACATCGCGCTGCGGGAACGGGATCGACACGCCTTCTTCGTCGAAGCGCTTCTTCACTTCGCGCATCACATCCCAATACACAGCCCAGTAATCTTCTGTCTTGGTCCACGGTCGACAAATCAGATTTACCGACGAGTCAGCAAGTTCATGCACCTTCACATTCGGCTCGGGGTCTTTCAATACCTTCGGGTGCGACGTGATGATGTTCATCAGAATGTCGCGTGCCTTGTCGTAGTCATCAGCGTAGCCGATGCCGAAGACCAGATCGACGCGGCGCGTGGGGTAACCCGTGACCGTCGTGATCACGTTGCCCCAGATGTTGTTGTTGGGCACGACGATGCGCTGATTGTCGAACGATTTGATCGTCGTCGTCATGAGGTTCATGCTTTCGACCACACCCGACACGCCGGATACATCAACCACATCGCCGACGTCGTATGGTCGATAAATCAGGATCAACAAACCGCTAGCGAAGTTGCTGAGCGTGCCCTGCAAAGCGAAGGCGATCACGAAACCCGCGGCACCAATCGCGGCGATCAACGGGCTGATGTCGATTTCGAGCTGCCCCAGTGCAACGATCAATCCAATTACAATAACGACGCGGCGGGCGAGCATCACGAGGAAGTCGCGCAGCAAGCTGCTCATGCCTCTGGCGCGCTTCACCGCGTTGCGAACGGCGCGGGCAACGATGCGGGCGAGAATCCAAAAGGCGAACAGCGTCAGCAGGAAGAAGGCGATGTTCTTTAGCCAGCGCAGGCCGCCTTCCTCCGAGGTGATCCAACCTTTGACCGTGGCCCATGCCGCGCTCGTGTCGGTAACGTCGAGCTTCAAACCGCTGACGGCGTCGACGTATCGATCGTAGGGTTTGCGTTCGCCTCCTTTGGCATCGAGCTCGGTCAGGACCACATTTAGGCGATCGACGATTTTTTTTCGCTCGTTGCGGAGTTGAACGATCTTGTCGAGCTTTTCAGTTTTTTCCTCTGCCTTGGCTACGGCTTCCTGCTTGGCTTGTACTTCCTGCTTCTCGGCGACTTCCTTGTCTTGTTCGGCAACTTCTTTTTTGATCTCGGCGTTGGTGACGTCCGGATCGGCGATGGGTTTGTCGGCCTTCTGCTCGACTTCTTTTTTGGCTTCTTCAGCGACCTCTTCGGCTTTTTCTTTTTGAGCGGCCGCTTCATCGGCCTTGGCCTGCGCTTCGGCGATCTCCCGATTCTTGCGGCGCAGGTTGATTTCTTCGTCGCTGATGTCGGCGACCTTCTGCTTGAGCAGGTCGCGCCAAGCGTCGGCTTCTACGACGAGTTCATCCTTCGTCAACGGGTTGACGGTGAATTCCAATTCCTCGATCGGAATCTTCATCGCCGCTTCGATGTCGTAGCCGTAGGGACCACTGCCGCTGGGAACGGACTTGGCCTTGGGGGCGTCTTCAGCGAAGGCCGAACCCGCGATGCTCAGCAGTGCGATCGTCATCGCGAGAAGTGTTCTGCGAATTAGGGGGCGATCTAACGTCATCGGGAAAACCTCACTCCTCGGCGCTGTCGCGCCGCTCGTGCGGAAAGCTAGCTCGCACCGTCTCCGCCGGGGTCGTTGATTGAATGAAAATCGAGACCGAGGATTCTGGCCCGAATGCCGGAGTAATACAACCGACTGGGGATGTCGCCGATTATGTACCGAGCCGCTTGCCAAAAGTCGGATTTGTCCGGATGGTTTGATAGATGCCAACGACGCAAATCGACAACGCCGATGCCCCCGTCAACGTGGCCGCCCATCTACCGCGCATGGCCGCGCTGCAGCCCGATTCGCCCGCGCTGATTTGGCGCAGCGGTCGCGACGGCGCGGGAAAGGCGACGTATTCGAACCTGACATTTGCGGAATTGAACGAACTTTCCGATCGGTATGCCCACGGGTTCGAGTCGATCGGCATCACGCGGGGCATGCGCACCATATTGATGGTGCGCCCGAGCCCCGAGTTTTTCGCACTGACGTTTGCGTTATACAAGATCGGCGCGACGCCCGTTTTGATCGATCCGGGTATGGGCAAGCTGCGCATGGTCGATTGCCTGCACGCGATTGAGGCAGAGGCGTTCATCGGAATTCCGTTGGCGCATGCCATGCGCGTGGCGTTTCGGTCTAAGTTTAAAACGATCAAGGTCAACGTGACGGTCGGTCGGCGATTGGGTTGGGGCGGTTATACGCTTGCTTCGTTGAAAGATGTTTGCCGCGACCCTTATGAGATGACGCCCACGCGGGCCGACGAAGCCGCAGCGATTATCTTTACGACGGGTAGCACCGGCCCGCCTAAAGGCGTGCTATACGAACACGGCATGTTTGACGCGCAGGTGCGCATCCTGCGGGACTATTTCAAGATCGAACCGGGCGAGATCGACTTGCCGACGTTCCCGTTGTTTGCGTTGTTCGATCCGGCGTTGGGCATGGCGGCAGTCATTCCGGAGATGGACCCGACGCGACCTGCCCATGTCGATCCGACGAAGATCATCGAAGCGATTCACGATAACAATGTCACGCACATGTTCGGTTCTCCGGCGCTATTAAATCGTGTGGGGCGTTATGGCGAAGCCAACAACGTGCGGCTACCGAGTTTGCAGCGTGTGATTTCCGCTGGTGCACCCGTGCCGCCGTCGACCATGCGGCGCTATACGAAAATGCTCGCGCCGGGCGTGCAAATCTTTACGCCGTACGGCGCGACTGAGGCGTTGCCCGTGGCGTCGATCGGTAGCGACGAAGTACTGGGTGAAACAGCGGACCAAAGCGCGAAGGGGCGCGGCACGTGCGTCGGTAAGCCCGTGCCCGAAGCGACGGTGCGTGTGATCGGCATCACCGAAGAACCGATTGCCGAGTGGGATGAAGCGTTGGCGTTGGCGGAAGGTGAGATCGGCGAAATTGTCGTGCGCGGACCGACGGTTACCAAGCAATATTTAACGAGCGAGTCGGCAACGCGCAAGGCGAAGATGATCGACCCGCGCGACGGTGCCGTGTGGCATCGCATGGGGGATGTCGGTTACTTGGATGATGCAGGCCGCATCTGGTTTTGCGGACGCAAAGCGCATCGTGTGGTGACGACCGACGGCACGTTGTTCACGATTCCATGCGAAGCGATATTCAATCAACACCCAAAGGTGTTTCGCACGGCGCTCGTGGGCGTGGGCGAGAAGGGCAAACAAACGCCGGTTTTGTGCGTTGAATTGGATAGCGAAGGGTGCGACTGCGCAGGGAAGCGCAACCGTCTGCAGATCGTGCGCGAGTTAGAGGCGATGGGGCAGAACCATGCGCATACCAAGTCGATTGCGCACTTCTTGATTCATCCAGGCTTTCCGGTGGACATCCGCCATAACGCGAAGATATTTCGAGAGAAGCTTGCCGTGTGGGCGGCGAAGAATCTGTGGCGTTGAAGCGCTGTTGTGCACTGTGGCACCGGTTTGCAGCCGGTGATTAAGTTCGCGCTGTGGCACCGGTTTGTAACCGGTGATTAAGTTCTCGCTGTGGCACCGGTTTGTAACCGGTGATTAAGTTCTCGCTGTGGCACCGGTTTGAAACCGGTGATTGGCCAGCTCCATTGAAGAATGATTGTGGGCGCGGATGTCTAAGCCACAGTGTTATGCCGTCGCTCATTAGTTGTATTGCGCGGACCGCTTCCTTACGGGCGCGGCTCTGACAGACCGCGCTGTGGCACCGGTTTGTAACCGGTGATCAATATTGCGCTGTGGCACCGGTTTCTAACCGGTGAATCTCTAACTACGCGCACTACCGATCCCGGATAATCACCGTTTCCGCGTCGGTTTCTAAATGCATGCGCAGCGCCTGCTCCATGCGGTCTAGCGTGATGTCATCGAGCTCCAACAGCATGTTCACAATGCTATGAATGCGAGCCGCCTTGGCTTTGTTTTCCGGTTTTGTGGTTTCCATGGTTTGGTCCCTCCTGCGACTGGGGGGCCGTCGCTGAATTGCACGATTGTAGGCACGCACCCAAGCCGGAAGTGGCCGATATTGGCGGGGAAATTTTTCACTACCCGCAGGTGCTGTCGCAGGTAAGGCAATTCGCGGTCGCAACGTCAAATACGGTTGGTTCTGATTGCGTCCAAGTTTGTGATGAAGGTGATTGCTTAATAGATATCCCAATACTTCCCCTCCCTTGCAGGGAGGGGTTAGGGAAGGGTTGCATTCCCTAAAGAATTAAGACTTGGGATAACCTTTTGTTACTTTAATTGGATCAGACCGCTTTCCAAATCCCAATTGCGCGACGCCTGACGCTCTCAGGCGTTCGCAAAAATCTGAAGTGCCGAAAAAAGATGCCGGCGGAGCCTCGTGGGTCAAGGCACCGCCGGCACATAGGAGGGAAGTGGGATTGCTTCGCAAGGTAATTAGTTTTTGCGGATGCACAATGGGGTTGGGGGATAAGATTTGGTTAAGGGTTTGCTATGAAAATCACACAAATACGTGGCAATCGAGGCGCATGAAAAAAGGCCCAATAATAGGGCCTTTGATCGAGTCATGATTTGCTTGCAGACGAAGTCTTTTTAGCCGTCTGTCTATTTACATGGTGGCAAGCCGCGCTTACTCCGCCGACCAATTCTTCTCAACCCATGCGACCAATTCCTTCACGTGATCCACGCTGGCTTGGAACATCTTGCGCTCGTCGTCGTTGAGTTTGAGTTCGATAACTTTCTCGACGCCGTCCTTGCCGAGGATGCACGGTACGCCGACGAAGTAACCGCCCACGCCGTATTCGCTATCGCAATAAGCTGCGCAGGGCAGGATGCGTTTCTTGTCTTTGATGATTGCTTCGGCCATCTGCACCGAGGCGGCGGCGGGGGCGTAGTAGGCGCTGCCCGTCTTGAGTAGCTTGACGATTTCGGCACCGCCGTCGCGCGTGCGCTGCACGATGGCTTCGAGGCGCTCGGCGGGGATCAGTTCGGTGACGGGGATACCCGCCACAGTCGTGTAACGCGGTAGCGGCACCATGTCGTCGCCGTGGCCGCCCATGAGCACGGCGGAGATGTCTTCGACGCTGCAGTTGAGTTCCATCGAGATGAACGCACGGTAGCGCGCCGTATCGAGAATACCGGCCTGGCCGACGATCTGCTTGGTGGGCAGGCCCGTCGCTTTCCAGGCGGTCTGCACCATGGCGTCGAGCGGGTTGCTGACGAGAATGAACACGGCGTTGGGGCTGGCCTTGGCGGCTTGCTCGGCGACGCTGCGGACGATCTTCATGTTGGTGGACATCAGGTCGTCGCGGCTCATGCCCGGCTTGCGAGCGATGCCGCTGGTGATGATGACGATGTCGCTACCGGCGGTGTCGTCGTAGCTGTTGGTGCCGATGATGTTGCTGTCGAAACGCTCGACGGGCGAGGCCTGCCGTAGGTCGAGGCCTTTGCCTTGCGGCATGCCTTCGACGATGTCGAGCAGCACGATGTCGCCGAGTTCCTTGGCGGCGGCCCAATGGGCACAAGTCGATCCGACGTTTCCAGCTCCGATGATGGTGATTTTGGCGCGACGCATGGTGTTGTGTCTCCTGAGGTCGATCAGACGCAAGTTGTGTGAATCAATGTGGTCGTAAATCGGATATTAACACGGGGTGCGCGGGGCGAAAATAGGATGGGAAAGCGGCGGATTGAGCGTGGGGCGGGGATGCGACGGCAGAGCCGCGACCTGTGGTCGCATGGAATCTGAAACGTCGAAACGTCAAAACGTCAAAACGTCGAAACCGCGATGTTTGCTAACTCAGAATTTCCGCATTGACGACCACTACGATCTTGATGGCATACAGAGTTCGACGTACCGGGTGACCGGGTAGAATCGAGCTTTGAAATATGTGAGTTAGTAACCCGTCATAGGAGTTTTCATTCATGGCCAACACCGCACTCATCACCGGGGCGTCGGGTGGCATCGGTCGCGATCTGGCGGCGTTGCATGCGCAGCGCGGTGGCGATTTGGTGCTCGTCGCGCGGCGCGCGGGGGCGTTGCAGGATGTGAAGCACGAACTCGAGGCCAAGCACAACGTGACGGTTCATTGCATCGCGTTGGATTTGACAGAGGCAGGCGCGCCGCGGCAGTTGTTCGATCGCGTGAGCGAGTTAGGTCTTGAGATCGATGTGCTGATCAACAACGCCGGCTTTGGCGGGCATGGCAAATTTCACGAGCGCGACTGGGCCGATGATGAAGCGATGATTCGGTTGAACGTGATGGCGTTGTGCGAGATTACGCATTTGTTTTTAAAGGGCATGGTCGCGCGCAATCGCGGTCGCGTTCTCAACGTCGCCTCGATGGCCGCCTTCCTACCGGGGCCGGGCATGGCCGTTTATTACGCGACCAAGGCGTTTGTCGCATCGTATTCGCAGGCCATCGCCGAAGAGCTTCGCAAGACGAACGTTACCGTAACGACGCTCTGCCCCGGACCTGTCAAAACGGGCTTTGGCGAGCGCGCAAACGTGTCGGACGTCAAAGGGTTTCAAGATCACGCGGTCGAATCGATGGACGTAGCGCACAAAGGTTACAACGCAATGCTCAAAGGCAAGCTCGTAGTGACGAACGATTGGAAGCTGTCGTTCCTCCGCAAGTTCGTGATACCCCGCACGCCGATGCGGATGTTGTTGAAGGTATCGCGGAAGACGATGGAGAAGGGGTGAGTTACATTTCCTGCAAAAAAAACGACGTGATTTTGACCCGAAGAAAATTGCTTATTAAGTTTAGATATTTGGAAACGTAAAAACTTCTGCAGGACAGTAATATTATTACTAGCTCTGGCATGCTATTGGTGTAGTTGTTAGACTTCAATGCGGAGGAAATATGCTGTGTTGGAACTCAATCGTCTCAAGTCTAGCGTCCTACTATTGACTGTCGCGACTCTAGCTTCGCCAGTTCTCCTTTTTGCACGTGCCAGCCAGCCGTGGTTTGTCAGTGTTGGCGATTTGCCGGGTGGCAGCGTTAGTTCGGTGATAAACGCGGTCTCGGCGGACGGTCTGTGCGCTGTCGGAAACTCTGCCTCGGCCGTCGGTCAGGAGGCAGTCTATTGGACTGCAAACTCTGGCCTTGTATCGATAGGCGATCTTCCAGGAGGGCTTGTAGGCGGGGACGCTATGGATGTATCCGATGACGGGAGCGTCATTGTTGGACAGGGTCGGATACCCTCTAACAATATGGCCGCTTTCCGGTGGGATCAGTCCACGGGCATGATCAATATTGACAATGTTGGGCTCGGTGGCTTTTTCGTGAACGGCGTGTCTGGTGATGGCAGTGTGATTGTCGGTCGTGTCAGCGCGCTATCCCGAGCGTTTCGATGGACGCCCGAAACAGGGATGACGTGGTTTGAAGACAATGCTAATCATATCTCCTTTGATCACGCCTATGGAGTCTCAGCGGATGGATCAATCATTGTTGGTTCTGGATTTGGTGGTGAGAATTGTGGGCCTATCGGATGGAATTCTCTGGATGGCTTGTATTGTATGTTCTCTGCTAACGGCGGCCGCGCTGAAGCAATCTCGCCTGATCTTCGTTGGTTAGTTGGTATCGCAGGCAATGGTCTGCGATCGGAAGCTTTTAGATATGATGCAAATAATGGTGTGGAGTACCTCGGTGATCTCGCCGGAGGCGCATTTTTTTCTCACGCAGTGGCAGTATCTGACGATGGTCAGGTCATTGTAGGGTCATCAACGGCGGGCAGCGGAACCAAGCCATTTATTTGGACGCCTGCTACAGGCATGAGAAGACTTGAGACGGTGATGGGAGGCGAATACTGCTTGGACTTGGGGGGCTGGACGTCGATTGGCGTGACGGATCTTTCTGGCGATGGACAAACGGTTGTGGGAACAGGCTCGTATTTTGGCAACACAAGTGGTTGGGTGGCATATTTACCCCGTGATTATGTAGTACGCGGTGATTTAAACTGCTCTTGCGAAGTCGATATCAACGACCTCGAACCCTTTGCTCAGGTCTTGCTAGACTCCGAATCATACCAAGCAGGCCATCCGCATTGCGATGTGAATCGAGCAGACCTAAACGCCGATGGACTCATTGACGGTCGTGACATCGCGATGTTCATCGAGATGTTAATTGAATAGCGCTGACCAGAGTATTTTAGGTCGATTAGCAAGCCACCAGTAATGATTGGTTGCAATGGATTCATCAACATCGTGTGTTACGGCCATTGACTTATTCAAATATTAGCATCAACGCTGCGCCCGTTGTCAGGTTATCACCTGACCTACGAAGATTACTTCGCGCCCGTCCGCTCCATCCCCAACTTCACCGGCGGTTTTTCGACGGTCATCGGGTACTTGCCCGAGAAGCAGGCGGTGCAGTAGTTGGCACCGGATTGTTCGGCGCAGGCGAGCATGCCGTCTAGCGAGAGGTAGGCGAGCGAGTCGACTTCGAGGTATTTGCGAATCGCTTCGATGTCGCGCTGGTTGGCGACGAGTTCGTTTTGCGAAGGGAAGTCGATCCCAAAATAGCAGGGGTGTTTGATCGGCGGGCTGGCCACGCGCAGGTGGATTTCGGTAGCACCCGCTTTGCGCAGTGCGCCCATCTTGCCGCGCGTGGTGGTGCCGCGCACGACGGAGTCTTCCACCACGACGAGGCGCTTGCCACGTACGGCGGCGCGAATGACGTTCAGTTTCATGCGCACGGTCAGGTCACGCTGCTTTTGCGTTGGCATGATGAAGCTGCGACCCGAGAAGTGGCTCGTCGTAAAGCCGCGACCGCGGGGCAGACCGCTTTCGTCGCTGAAGCCGATGGCGGCGCAGCGGGCGCAGTTGGGCACGGGAATGACAAAGTCGGCATCGGCGGGCGCTTCGCGCGCGAGCTGTCGCCCCGAGGCGACGCGAAACGCGTGTACGTTATGGCCATACACGTTGCTGGCCGGGTCGGCGAAGTAAACGTGTTCAAAGATGCAGTGGGCCGGTTGAATCGATGCGCTATCGACGTAGAAGCGGCTGGATAGACCGTCGGCCGAGAGCGTGACGATCTCGCCGGGCGCGACATCCCGAATGTAATCGGCATCGGCGATGTCGAGGGCACACGTTTCGCTCGCGACGATATGCGAACCGTCTTCGAGCTTGCCGATGCACAACGGCCGCAAGCCGTGCGGATCGCGTACGGCTTCGATGCGATCGGGAAAGATAAAGAGTAACGAAAACGCGCCTTTGAGTTCGCGCAAGACCGACGCGAGCGGGTCGTTTGCGTTGGCATGCTCGGGCGCGGCCAGCAGGTGCACGATCACTTCCGTGTCGCTGCTGGTTTGAAAGATTGCACCGCGGGCTTCGAGTTGTTTACGAAGGTCGGCGGCGTTGATGAGATTGCCGTTATGCGCGACGGCGACTTGGCCGCCGGAATAATTCACCAGCAACGGTTGACTGTTCGATTGCGAGCAAGAGCCCGTCGTCGAATAGCGCACGTGGCCGATCGCGGCATGGCCGCTGAGTTTGGCAAGCGACTCCTGATCGAAGACGGTCGTGACTAAACCGAGGTCGGCGTGCCGTTGCAATTCGGAACCGTCGGACGTGCATATGCCGGCGGATTCCTGGCCGCGATGTTGTTGGGCGTAGATGCCGAGGTAGGTGAGTTCCACCGCGTCGGGGCGACCGAACACGCCGAACAGACCACAGGCTTCTTTAATGCGGGAATCGAGAAGGGGCAGGCCAATCAAGGGCGGGCTCCGGGCGCGTGCGGTTAATGCTCCACCAAAAGCAAGAGGATACGTGCGAAATTCGGAGTTTTCAAGTCGGGCTCGGTCGGTGCCATGCCCGCGTTGCGTTTGATTCGTAGCGCGAAGCGGGCATGAATCGCCCCATATCAACGGGATTGATTGGTTGTATAACGCGGTTCGCGTTGCGTACAATAGATATCTCGTTGGTGTGAGAATATTTCGCTGCGCCGCAGACTTCGCCTTCCGTTTCGCCAACCGACGTGTTCGCCAGTTTAAAAAGATGGGTTTCGGGAAAGGCAGCGGGTTTGCGGCGCAAACCAAAACAAAGTGGGGTATGTAGCCTTGGCTTTCAAAATCTTGGGTCGATCGGTATCAGTCTCGAATCAGTTTCAATCGGTTCTCAGGTGTGGCGGCGTGTTGACGGCGCTCGGTATGTCGTTGGCGATCTCGACCGGTGCCGTCGCCAATGAGCCTGTTTATCGCTATTCGAAGATCACGGGGGCCGCGACGTTTTTGACGAGCGACGACGGGCAACCGTTGGCGGTGAACGCAGCCGCCGGCGGGGTTGCTGTGCGGGCGAATGCGGCGACGCAAGCGCTCGATCAATACGCCGCGCCGTTTGGCGTAACGGATGCCGCGATTCAATTGCAGCTTATCAAAGTAGATACCGACCTGTTGGGTCACGTGCACACGACCTATCAACAGGTGCACGACGGCATCGAAGTGTTCACGGGTATTTTGAAAGTCCACGAAGATGCAAACGGCGGCTTCCTCGGCATCAATGGCGACTTCTACGCAATCCCTGCAAAGTTTGAGACGGCACCGACCGTGACGCCGGAAGCGGCGCTGACGGCGGCGTTTAAGTCAGCCGACATTGATTCGGCACCCGTTGAACGCAATCAACTCGCGATCGTCGATCCGGGTTGGTACGGTGACCCATCCATCGGCCCGCGATTGGCACACCACGTTATCTTGAACGACATGACCGTGCCGATGCGCGAGGCGTTTTTTGTCGACGCGCACAGCGGGGAAGTGCTCGATCGATGGAGTATGATCCACACGGCACGACAGCGACAGATCTACGACGGTCAAACGTTTGGCAGCTTGCCCGGCGTGTTGGCTCGATCGGAAGGCGATCCGCCCGTCGTCTCGCCGGAGGACGTTAATCGTGCATACGACTACTATCAGGATGTTTATGACTACTTCCTAAACGCGTTCGGTCGCGACAGCATCGACGACAACGGGTTAACGTTGGTCGCCACGGTGAACTCAAACGCCCCGGATTGCCCGAACGCATTTTGGAACGGGCAACAGATGGTGTTTTGCGATGGTACGGTGACGGACGACATCGTGGCGCACGAATTGGCCCACGGCGTGACACAATACACGGCCAATCTCGTGTATCAAAATCAGTCTGGCCAATTAAACGAATCGTTTTCCGATGTCTTTGGCGAACTCGTCGACTTGTATAACGGTGGCGTCGAAATCAGCGGCGCGCCGACAGCCACGCCATTCGGCAATCACGCTACCGGACCGGGGCAGGACACGCCCAATCTCCCGCGTAGTACGGTTTGCAGCTCGTCGGCCACCTTAGATATCACGGCACCGGCGGGATTGGTGCAATCGCTCGCCGGCGGACCGGCATCGAGCGGGCCGGCGCTAACAGCGGGCGGTTTAAGCGGAAACGTCGTCGCAGTTGATCCGGCGACTGCGTGCGATTTTGAACAACCCTTCGCGAACGAAGCGGCCATCAACGGCAATATCGCGTTGGCTGAATTCGGCGGCTGCGACACTATTGAACGAATCATCAATCTTCAGGACGCCGGCGCTATTGGCGTCATTCTCGTCGATTTTGACGACGCGTTTCCGCTGCAAGGTGTTGGTGGCGGTGGGTCGTCCATCGTGATTCCGTCGATCGTTATTCCCGCAAGTGTTGGCGCGGCCATTCGCAATGAACTCAATGTGGGACCGGTGTCCGTGACCATGCGGTCGTTGGGCTACGTTGATGGTGTGCGTTGGATGCTTGGCGAAGACGCCGCGATTTTTGGCGGTGCGATTCGCGACATGTGGAACCCGCCATGCGAAGGTCATCCAGATTTGGCCAGCAGTGCGTTGCAAACGTGCAATGTGTTGGATAGTGGCGGCGTGCACAGCGGCAGCGGCATTCCGAATCACGCGTTTGCCATGCTGACCGACGGCAAGACATTCAACGGCGTAACGGTCACCGGCATCGGCCCGATCAAGGCTGGTGCCATTTGGTACCGCGCGTTGTCGGTGTACCTCACGCCGGCGTCGGACTTTGACGATTCGGTTCAGTCGTTCATGCAAGCGGCGAACGATCTGGTCGGCTTCGATCCGAACGATCCGCGCGATGGCTTACCATCGGGTGATCCGATCACAACTGCCGACGTGCAATCCGTGTTGGATGCACTAACCGCCGTTGAAATGCCGACGGTCGTCGCATGCGGCGCAGGTGACAACGTTCTCGACTCGATTGAGCCCGAGCGCTGTGTGAACCGCACGACGATCTTTGCAGATGACTTTGAATCGGGTGCGGCAGGTTGGACCGTGAGCAACACGTCGCCGCCGACGCCTTACGACTGGGAACTAACCGTCAACCCGCTGCCGTATTCGGTGCCGGGCGTGGCGTATTTCTGTGCCGATGCCGACGTGGGTGACTGCGGGTCACAAGATGAATCGGCGGTGCACAGTTTGATGAGCCCTGTGATGACGGTGCCGGTCGATGCCGAACACGTTCGTGTATCGTTCATGCACCTAATGGGGTCGGAAGGCGCCTGGGACGGCGGCAACTTAAAGATCGATGTTAGCGGCAACGGTTGGCAGGTTCTGCCGCGCACCGCGTACACATATAACCACGCGAACGCACCGATCAACACGTTTGGTCAGGGCAACACCAACCCCTTGGCAGGCGAACCCGGTTGGACCGGCGCTGGTGGTGGTTGGGGCCGGTCAGTTGCCGATCTGTCGTCGTTGGTAGCCCAGGGCGATACGCTGCAGTTGCGTTTTGACTTCGGTAAGGATGGTTGCTCGGGCATCGACGGTTGGTACGTTGATGATGTCGAAGTGTACAACTGTGAGGACTGCGATACGGATGGCACGGCGGATATCGACCAGTTCCGTCATGTTGATAGCAGCATTTACTCGGGCAATATCGGTGACGGTTCGCCGCAGTCGTTCTTTGTCGCGGCGCCGCCCGTCGCAAACGGCGATGTCACGTTACGCGTGCAAGCGCGTGGCGACTTCTCATCCTTCCTGGAATATCTCGATGTGTTCGTGAATGCGGTGCCCGTCGGTCGCGTGTTCGAGATCGATGCAGGTGACTGTGCTGGTACGCCTGAAACAGAAGTGTTGACGATCTCGGCGGTTGACTTCAACACAGCCGTTGTCGGCGGAGACGCTTTAATCGAGTTCTTTGCGTCGTCTGAAGTAAACCCGGCGCTGAACTCCGGTGCCTGTCGCGGTGCGAGTTACGTGGCGTTTTCGTTGCAATACGACCTAGACGTTGCGGATTGTAATGATGACGGCCTGCTCGACGGCTGTCAGGCGGGCGGCTCGGACATCGCCGCGTTGGTCGCGGAGTTGCTGAACCCCAGCGGCGCGGCGTGCTTGTTCGACTACAACAACGACAGCGTCGTCGATGGGCGCGACATCCAGGGCTTCATTGATGCACAGCTCGCGCCATAAGCACCGCGTGTAAAATTAAAACCGAAAAACGCCTTACCCAAGTTCAACCGAACTCGGGTAAGGCGTTTGTTTTTTTAACGAATCCGCTTAACGCTTAGTCGTCAAAAATGTCTTCGAGGTCGTCGAAGAAATCTTCCAAATCGTCATCGTCGTAATCGCGGAAATATAAGAAGTCGAAGATGAACGGACGCACGTACGGATCGGGCGCGACGTCAAAGTCGAGGAAGTACTCCTCGCCCGGGCCGCCGACCACCACTGTCCCGCCACAGCCGGTGGACAATCCGGTGCCGGTGAGCAGGCCGACGAGTAACAACGCTGCGGTGAATCTTCGCTTCATATCTTGATCTCCCTCAAATCTCAGCGAAACGGGATTTGCACTTTCGTATCGTAACCATCGTCTGCCGCGCGGACGATCCCCACGCCTCATTCAGACCCGCCACGGGCAACTCGGTTAGCCGTTTGCGCCACATTTTCCCTATGGGTCGCATAATCGCCCGGAATTCTCGCGCGGCACGGCGAATATTGACGCCTCACCTCCCAATATCAGGTTGAAAACCGGTGTTTGAACGCGACGCTGGCCGTGCCTGAAACGTCGGAAGTCATTAAAATTAAAGAGCTTAGCTCGACGGGCGGCCCGGCAGTGGCTCGGTCCGCCGATTTCGGAGGTTGCTCTTCCCATGTTTGGTCGCTTGAACCAAGTTCGCATTCGTGCCGCTCAGGAGGCACTGGCCGAAGGCCGGCTCGACGACGCTTTCGAGGCGTTGCGGGCACCCGATTTGTCGGAAAACCGCCAGGTGCTCGACCTGCGCGAGCAACTGTCCGAGGCGTATCTCGATCGCGGCCAGGAACGCATGCTGGATCGCGCGTTCGAGGCGGCGCGGGGAGACTTCGCACGGGCGGGCATGCTCAATCCGACGGCCGACCGCCCGCAACAGTGGATAGAACGCGCCGAGGATGCCATGACACACGATCGCGTCGAAGCGGCACGGACGAAAGAAGCTGCTGCCGAAGCTAGGCGGCGAATGGAAGCCGGCAGTTTGCACGGCGCGGCGGCAGCCGTCGAAGCGTTGGATGTGCACTCGCCCGAACGCGAACACATCGAAGACGAAATCGATCGCCGCGGTTCACGGGCCACGCGTCTGATGGACGCCGCGCGAGCGGCGCTGAAAAAGGGCCGGCCCGCAGAAGCCGTGCGCGACCTGCAAGAAGCAAAGCAACTCGACGCGCGGCTCGACGGTTTGAATGACCTGATCGACAAGACCGTGAGCGAAGTGGTGAAGATCGCGGAGAAGGATTTCGCCGCTGGACGCGTGGACGATGCGGAAAACGCCTTGGTCGAACTCGGTGAGTTGGGCAAGCACGACGATCGCCGCGAAGCGCTGAGCGATGCGTTACGCGTTGCACGCGAGATCGCCGACGCGCTCCGCAACGAAGATTTTGACAACGCGGATATCCTGCTGGGGCGTCTCGATGCGCTTGGTATCAAAACGCCGTGGGCCAAGACGATTCGCGATCAGGTGCGCACGATCGAAACACAGCGCCGCGCCTTGCTGCAAGGTCCGCTGGGCATGTTGATCGGTAACTTTCGTCGCGAACGCACTACGGAAGCGCGACGACCGATCGACGACACGCTCGACGCCGGTCAACGCAAGCAACGCATCAGCGACGGCCCGCCGCCGATTCTGCCGCGTTCGCCGGTCGATGTGAAACCCAACAAAAAGGGCGTGCCGTCGCGGCTGATCATGCGCGTGGACGGTGTCGGTAGCTTTCTATTGTTAACGAAGGATCGCATCGGCATCGGTCGCTCCGGCCCCGGTGCCACGGCCGACGTGCAACTCGTCAGCGATTTATCCGAACGACATGCCGAGGTCATTCGTGCCGGCGAAGATTATTTCATGGTCTCGCAGCGCGGCGTGGAATTAGGCAACGACAAGTCCGAGCATGCACTGTTGCAAGACGGCGACCGTCTGCGATTGAGCAAGCGCATCCGCCTCACGTTCCGCAAGCCGAGTTTGAAGAGCCAAACGGCGCAACTCGAGTTGGGCGAAGGCGTGCGGTTGCCGACAGAATGTCGGTCGATCTTGCTGTGGGCGGGGCCGTTGTTGTTGGGTAATACCCGTGAATGTCACGTGCGGCTGCCTGCAACGATGGGCGACTGCGTATTGGTGCAGCGCGAAGACGGCTTGTTTATCAAGCCGATGCGCGGTGCCGGTAGGAAGATACAAATCGGCGAGCCGGTGCAAATCGGCGAGTTGAGCTTGCGCGTCAGCGAAGCGTAACACGATACAGGTCGTTTGAGTAAATCGACAATCGTCGATATGGGTGAGAACGAGCGAATCTAGCTTGAACTGAGGCAAACGATGTCATTTCGATATCAACAAGGTGATCGACCCTTACCCGGGTACACGATTCAACGCGGCGTCGGTCGCGGCGGGTTCGGTGAGGTCTATTACGCCACCAGCGACGGCGGTAAGGAAGTCGCGCTGAAGCACCTGCGCGAAAACCCGCAGGTCGAACTGCGCGGCACGACGCCCGTGCTCAATCTGAAGAGCCCGCACCTCGTCGCGATTCACGACGTGAAAGAAACGCGCGAAGGCGAGTTCTTCGTGATTATGGAATTCGTAAACGGACCGTCACTACGCGAGTTAATGACCGATTCTCCCGATGGGCTGGGGCCGCAGAAAGCGGCGTACTTCACGCGCGAAATCGCCAAGGGTCTCGCCTACTTACACGACCGCGGCATCGTGCATCGCGACGTCAAGCCGGGCAACATTTTCTATGAAGATGGTTACGTGAAGATCGGCGATTACGGTCTCGCCAAGATCATGGCGGCGAGCCAGCACTCGGGCCAAACCGTCTCGGTCGGCACGGTGCACTACATGGCCCCCGAAGTGGGTAGCGGCAACTACGATCGCACGATCGACGTTTATGCGCTGGGCGTGATTCTTTACGAAATGCTCCTGGGCAAGGTGCCGTTTAGCGGTTCGTCGATGGGCGAAGTGTTGATGAAGCACCTGACGGCGCAACCCGAAGTGGACGAACTGCCCGCGCCGTTCCCACACGTGATTCGCAAGGCCCTCGCCAAAGATCCGAAAGATCGCTACGCCACGGTCAACGATTTGGTCGCGGATTTGTTTAGCGAAGACGACATCAGTAAGTCGGTCGCGGCGTTTCAACCGCAGAGTTTGTCGGTCCGCGCCGAGCGCGCGGCGCAGCGGCTTCAGCCCGTTGGCCCGGCCGCGGAAACGATCGCGGCATTCGGTACGGGCAGCAGCAACATCGGTCAGCCACCCGGCCCCGTGCCGCCGCCGCCACCGCCCGTGATTCGTGCGGACGATCGTGGCGTGGGTCGCGTGCCACCGCAGGTGCCGCCTGCTGCGAGTTCGCCGAAGTTGCCCGCCAAGGTCATGTTCCTCGGTTCGGGGATGGACATCTTCAGAGCGATCGGCCTGAGCGTATTCGCTTGCGCTGGTTTCACGGTAACGGCGACAGCATTAACAGCACCTAAGAACCCAGAATCCTTCGCGGGTTCGTTCGGCCTATCGCTTCTTATGACGGCGGCGGTGTACGTGTGTTATTGGCTCGTGTATCGCAAAGGTGCCGAACCGGGCAATTGGTGGCCAAAGGTTATGGCCGCTGGTGCCGTGGCGATTCCGTTGTTGATCTCACGTGCGCAACACCAGTACGAATTTCGAAATGCGTTTCTCGTGTTGGCGGGCTGTGCGATCCTCTGCGATTGGGGCAAGCGCATACGCGAAGGCAAAGCCGGCGAAGTCTCCGTTCAACTTGCGTTTACGTCCGGCCTGCTGGCGTTCATTCTCGGCAACATCTTTGATTTCTATGAACCGATTATCATCGCGTCGGTCGTTGCTGCCGCGTCGGTCAGCGTGCAGATCCTCTCGCGCCTATGGCCAGCGATGATCCCGTTGGACGAAGGTGAAGAGCCCGACTCCACAGTCGCGGCCGCCTTCGGAACGGCGGGTGCTTTCGATGATGATTCGTCCCACGTCGGTATCGAACGCGGGCCGGTAAACGCGGGCTATGACCGCGGTGCTGGCGATCGCGATCGTCGACAGAATGCCTATCAGCCGCCTCGTTCGCAGCAAAATGGATCGCCATTGTACGAGCGCTCGCCAGCCGCGCGGTTTGCATGGTCGCTAGGCGCATTTGGCTCGCTCGTCGCCATGTTGGTTGCGTTCATCGTGCCGAACCTCATGGATTGGGGCTGGCGCGACAAGGACGATTGGGCTGGGGCAATGGTATCCGGAGTGATTTTTGCCAACCTGTTTCTGTTGTGCCTGACCTGTGCCATTCCGCGATACGAGCGCGGGCTATGGCGCGGTGTGTTTCGCAAAGCGATCTTCTTCGGCTCAACGGCGGTCTGCGGCGCGTGCGGAACGGCGTATGGATTGTCAGACGACTTCAGAATGCCGGATGACGGTAAGGTCGCGTGCATCATCGCCATCATCATTGGCGGCTTAACGACGATCGCCGTTTGGCTGATACCGGTGCCCGATTACCACCCGCCGGAAAGCAATGCGGATAAGGCCGTCGGCAACGCCGAGCAGAATCGCCAGAAGCTGGCGAAAGATCTTATGACCGGCGCAAAATGGTTGTTCGGTCTGACGATTGCCATGATTCCGATTCTGCTGATCACGGTGAACGACCACGATTACGACGAAGCGTTTCCCGTCGTCATGATTCCGATGGGCGTGACGACAATCGGTTTATTCATCGCATCGATCATCTATCGCAAACGTAAGATCGATCCGCGCGATATGACGATTCCCATGACGCGCGAGTTGCGGCTTGATGACCGCGTCGACCTGACTGGTTTGATCAAGCGCTTCGCCGCCATGTACGACTATTACCCGAAAGAAGCGGGGGATATGTACTGGCGTTTCGTGCGCGGCGCCTGGATGGGGCAGTTGTTTAACAGCGACGTGCGCCGTTGGCAGACGCGGTTGAACGTCGCGGCGTTTCCCGATTCAAATGGCGGCGTGATGGTGCGTTGCGTACTCGACTTGGAAATGTCGCTGAGCAAGCCGAACTCGAAGCAACGACGGCAACTCGCCGATGAGCTGGATGATCTCGAACGCATTTTGACGGGCAATCCGTCCGGCGTGGGGATGGCCGCCGCTGCAATGCAGGGAGTGTATTCATGACGTTCATCGCACTCGGACCGATCCTTCTGCTATTGATTGTGGTTGTTGTGGTGGTCGCCTTTTCTGCGGCGATGGGAGCCCGCAAACGTGCCGGCATAATGACCCTAATCGCGACGATTCTGGGCTTGCTATTTCTCGGTGGCGTTCTGTTGGCGCTTGCCCCGGCTCAGCCTCGATCGTCTGCCCCACAAGCCGTGGTCGTCTCGTCATCGTCGAATTCCGATTGCGAAACCATGGTGGCCGTTGATGAAGTGACGCAACTGAATGCGGCGCCGCAGGCGGACGGTCGTAAATCTAAGGGCTTGTCGAAGAGCAAGGCGAATTCCACAAAGCGTTCCACGACTTATCACAAGCCGTCGAAGAAGGTGAAGACCGTCACGCATTACGGAATTACCGACCACGCCGTCGAAAACCGTTGGCCGCAACAAATTCTGAGCGTGGCAATTCTGATGGCGATGGCATGCCTACTTAAGGTCGTCGCCGACGGTCGGTTGGGGCGGCGTTTCAGCACGATCGCGCGAGTGGGGGCGGGCGTGTTGGCATGCGCGTTGGCAGTGGTGGTGTTTCAGTTAGGGCCGATTCATTTTTAGGTGCGACCCGCCGGTATCCCGCAATATCATCGAAACGGTCAAGCGGCAATCTCGTTAATGAATGTGGGGCGAGTGTGTGCGCACGCCGCAGAAATTGGGTGCTGGCGCGGCAGCTGGGGTAATTCGCGTCAACCATTTCCGCGTACCATTGCTGCGTTCCGCTTGATCGGGCATGGGCTCACGGGGAAACCATTGGCAAATAGCTGGTGGCGAAGTGCTCATCCAAGGCTGGGCGATTCTCAATCGCTTGGCGAGTAAACTTGCGACCGACGCATTTCGATTAAACTACCGTGACGTCGATAGCGACGTGCATTCTGTTTCCAGCGACGACGATAGGGATGTGTTTTGGCCGAATCACCCGATGCCGATTTGTTCTTGGTGCGTGAAATTCGCAAAGGCGATCAGCGCGCCTGGAAGCAACTGATCGACAAGTATCAGGGGCGCTTGCTGGCCTTTGCGCGTTCGCGGCTGCGCGGTCCGGGGGAGGCCGAAGACGCGCTGCAGGAAACGTTGATGGGCTTCGTCACGTCGCTTGCGAATTACGACGAGTCGCGTTCACTCGAAACATATCTCTTTGCGATCCTGCGTTACAAAATTGGCGAAGTGTTAACCAAGAAAAATCGACGCCGCGAAGTGGCGACGGGCTTCGACATTGATGACGACGCGCAACGTCCCATCGATCCCGGCGTGGATGAAACGCCCAGCGCGCGCGCGGCACAGGCCGAGATTACGCGTCAACAACAAGATGTGCTGGCGGCGATTCTCCGTCGCCTAATCGACGAACTGCGCGATCGCGACAAGCTCGACGATCTGCAAGTCATCGAACTCATCTTCTACGTTGGCCTTCGTAATAAGGAAGTCGCCGACCGACTGGATCGCGATGAGAAGGGTGTGGCCGGCGTCAAGTTTCGCGCGTTGGCCAAGCTGCGCGACTACATCGAAGACCTCGACGAAGCGCAACGAAATTTGCTGGGGGAAGGAGAACTCTCCAGCGAAACAACCGTCTCGCGCGTCTGGCGACAGGGGCGGCTCAGTTGCTTAAAGCGTAGCACGCTGGGTTCGTACGTATTGGGCGTGCTAGACGATCCGTGGGATGCTTACACGCGGTTTCATCTCGACGACGTTCAATGCCTGATGTGCCGGGCCAACCTCGAAGACCTATCGCAAGAGAGCGAACGCGTCAGTGAGGGCGACGTCTCCGACCGGCTATTCCAATCGAGCGTCGGCTTCCTCTCCCAACGCGGCGGTGCCTAAGCGGCGGTGGCCCGGGTTGGTCGGATTTCCGGACGTCGGGGCTCAGCGACCGTAAACGTGAAGCCCGCCCGAAAATCTCGTTCATTCCAGCATGGCGAGGTGGGGAACATCCCTCAACACAGGTTGGGTCGGTGGAGATACGATTTTCACCCTAACGCCGTGCTATAACGGCCAGACATGCCGCGTTGCCGGGATTGCCCCGGCGGCTTAACGCTATCGATAAACGTTTTTATTTTCTCGAATGGGCGGCGACCGGGCCACGACCAAACGCCCATCAACGGGAGGGAGCATCACCTTGAAGCGAATGCCCACGACTTGGATGAAACTGCCGCTGTGGCTGCTGGGCGGCGCGATCGGCTTGGCGGCCACGCTCGGCGCGGCAACGACGCCGAATGCCGTGCCAACGACGACGGCCCCCGCACAAAAGCAGGAGCAGGCCAAGAAAGCGGATGACAAACCCGCTGCCGAGGCGGATAAAGATTCGGAACCCGCCAAAGACGATGGTACGGCAGAGAAGCCGACGGCGGCGAAAGAAACCGAGTCATCGACCGACGCGGAAAAGAGCGACAGCGCGCAGACGACCAAGCCAACGTTCGATGCGCCGCACTTTGAGTTGTACATCCCGTCGGCGAAGAAGCTCGGTGAATCGGCGAAGCAATCGCGCACGGCCAAGTTGGTCGATGCGGTCGCAAGCCTGTTTCCCACGCCCGATCCGGAACTGAGCGTTGATGAAGACGACGAAGACGAATTGATCGATCCGGCCGCGCTGTTGAAGGTTGCCGAGAAGCTGCTCGAATGGCCCGATACGTCGATTCGATTCACCACGTACGCACAAGACCGCGACGGTCGTCCACAATGGGCATTGGCGACCGACTGGCCGGTGAGCGACCTCGTCGAACGGGTCCGCTCGATCATTCAGGATGAGAACACGGGCAAGCTGTTTGAGAATCTCGAAATCGTTGCCGCGGAAGATGACGACGGCGTGTACCGCCTAGAGTTGCCGGACATAACGCTGGCATATCTTGCGGCGACGGACGACGGTTCGGTGATCAAGGCGACGCAGGCCTTGAAGTTCGATCCGAATGTGTTCGGCGTGGAGAAATCGACCAAAGGCAACTCGAAAGAGACGCTGGTTTTCTCGCGGCTAAATCTCGACGTCGATGATGACACGCAATCGAACAGCATGCTCACGGGCTTGGTCGGTTTTGATACGATCGATTACGAGTTGCGCATGTATAAGGACGGTCGCTGGCGCGAAACCTATATGGTGCAGTGGAACGCACTGGTGGGTGTTGCGGTCAAGGCACTGTTCGGTGAGACCAAGCACGAATTCAATTGCCCGGCCGAGGCGTATGCCAACGCCGTTGTGAATCTGGGCAACGTTTCGCAAACTGCCGCCGACGGTTTGGCCGGTTTGCAAATCGGAACGGTCGGTAGCCGCGCCGGCAGCGACATGGGCATCACAGTACTGCCGGGCAAGGGGTTTCTGCCGTTTCCCGATACGTACTTCCAGTTCCGCCTGCGCAACAAAGAAGGCACCATCAAGGCCATCCGCAACTACATCGAAAAAGACACGAAGACACGTACCAAACAGGAACGCCGTCGCGCATGGTACGAAGATGAAATTGATGGCGATGTGGTCTTTTGGCGCGATCCGACGGCCGACTACCAGCGCTCGGGCATTTTGCCGGTGACCTATCGCAACGTGATCTTCTTCGAAGACCTGCCCGATTCGGCAAAGAATGACGAAGCGGCAAACGAAGACAGCGGTTCGGATGACAGCGACGAGGAAGCCGAGGCCGAGAAGTCCACACCCGCATTGATGATCGTGTCCAACTCGTCCACGTGGCACGACATGGCCGTGGCCAATTGGCGCGAGCAGTCGAAGAAATTCATCACGCTGCCGTCTTCGAAAAGCGTAGATTGGCAAGGCCTGATCAGTTGGAAGCGGCTGTATCAGTTGGCGCATCCTTACATGGTTCTCGCCGTCGGGGCGTCGGGCGATCAACCCGGCCCGCCCAGCCCGGAAGCGCTCGACAAGGCGCTGGCCGACTCGCGTGTGGATATCAAGATCGGCGTGAGCGGGTTCTATGCTCGCCACGTTGGGCCCGTGCCCGTCGGTGTTGCCTACAACCCGGCAGTCGCCGCAGTTACGCTCGGCTCATCGGCGGCGGCGTCTTCCGAATTGGCGCGCGAGCAGATCGCCTGCGATCGATTGCGCACGTTGCAATACCACTGCAAACTTTTTGCGAAGGATTACGACCGTTGGCCGGCGACGGTGGCGGAACTCGATGGTTACGTCGATTTCGCATCGCATCCGGAACTGTTGCGCATTCGCCCGAAGAAGACGGGCTTTCTAAAAGGCTTCGTATCGGTCTTTTCGCAAGAGGCGGAGGATGAGGCCAAGCCTGAAGCAACTGACGTTTGGGAAGAGGAAGAGGCCATCGATGACTCGCTGTATGTGATCGATTGGTCTGAGAACGCCGAAGACTGGCGGCTACGATTCCGCGATGGTGAATTCAAAAACTATCAAACCATCACTATCGATACCGAAGGCGAGATCGAACGCGTGCCGCTCGAATCGAATGACAACGGTGAGGCCGAACTGGCCGCCGCCGGTGGTGAACTCAAGTAAATCGCGACGGTAACGGTCGCGCGAAGCGCATTACGAACATAACCTGCAAGCACAATCGCAACGAGATGATTCGATGAACGAAGGAGACGAAGCCCATGTGGACGAACGATAGAAACAAGCCGCTGCTGGCGTTACTGGCATTTGTCATCGGCCTAATGCCGACGACGGTGTTTGCATTCGATGATGACGCCGAAACCAACGCGGACGAGGAAAAGGCGAATCCGATTAAGAAGCTGGTCGAGATCAATATCGATCCATTCTTGGTGCCGGCGCGGGCGCTGAATGTGCCGCTACCCGGTCGCGTGCGCACCTCGCAGGAGTTGCTCGAACGCCTCGAAAAGCTCGCCGAAGACGACGAAGTCGGCGGCGTGTTGCTCAACCTCGATGGTTTGTCGTTGGCGTTGCCCCACGTGGAAGACCTGCGACAGGGCCTGTTTGAATTTCGCAAGTCGGGCAAGAAGGTTCGATCGTTCCTCAACAGTGGCGATCCGAACAGCTACCTCCTGGCGTGTGCGTCGGATGAAATCGCCATTGCACCGAGCGGGGCGCTAACGATTCCCGGTATCGGTCGCGTGTTCACGTATATGCGCGGTTACTACCAAATGCAGGGGATCGAATACGACGTAATCACGGCTGGTAAGTTTAAGTATCCCGGCTTCGTCAATCAGCGCGAACCCGGCGACGCATTCACCAGCGAATACGGCGCACTGCTCGATAGCTGGTACGGCGACTACGTGAAGATGATCGCCGAAGGTCGCAACCTGTCGGAAGAAAAAGTCAAAGAACTCATCGACATCGGCTTGTACGAACCCGAAAGCGCCAAGAACCGCGAACTGGTCGACGTCATCAGCTACTACGACGACTACCGCGAACGCATCCTGCGCCGCGAAAAGTTCAAGCGCGCCCGCGACTTTGAATCGTCCTTGGCTCGTGTAACGTCCTTGCAAGACCTGCTGACCGAAATCACCAAGGAAATGCAGGACGCCCAAAACCGCTACAAGCAAGTCGGCCCGAAGATCGCCGTATTGCACGCACGCGGCCCGATTGTGGATATGAACCTCGGCGCAGGCTTTGCATCTTCGCTGATCATGCGCGACCAGATGGTTAAGACGATCGAAGAGATCCGCAAGAACAAGACCGTTCGCGCCGTCGTGTTACACATCGACAGTCCCGGTGGCTCGGCATACGCGTCCGACATTATCTGGCGGGCGCTGAAAGAGTTGGACGCCGAAAAGCCGGTCATTGCGTGCATGTCGACCGTCGCCGCTTCGGGTGGTTACTACATCGCCGCACCTTGCCGACTCATCTACGCACAACCGACGACGGTAACCGGTTCGATCGGTGTGATTGCGATGCTGGCCAATCAGGCGTCGGCGATCAATCGCATGGACATCAATGTGTACGAGATGAAGCGCGGCGAACGGTCGTTGCTCGGCTCTGGCCACAAGGGCCTGTCGAACGACGACAAGGACTTCCTGCATTCGTGGATCATGGAAACCTACGACCAGTTCCTCTCGCGCGTGGCCGAAGGCCGCAAGATGCCGAAGGAAGAGGTCAAGAAACTCGCTGGCGGTCGTATCTACAGCGGTCGCGACGCGCTGGAGAAGGGCCTTGTCGATCGTCTCGGTAGCCTGAGCGATGCCGTCGATGCCGTACGTCAAATGGCCAACATCCCGGAAAGCGCCGAAGTCAAACTCGTGCACTACCCGCGACCGAGTTCGCTCGGTGAACTGGCCGAAAGCCTCTTCGGTGTAACGGGCATGATGCAGGCGGCAACGCTGGCCGATTCGCCTGCGCCGCAGATCACGCTCGATCGCCAGTTGAAGTTCTTCACGCGAACGGTCGCGCCGCTGTGCTGGTCGCCGCTGCCCGATCTGCACGCACCGTTCGGTCAGATCGAACGGCCCGAAGACGCCGCACGCGAATTGCTCGGCCTGCCGGCGCTCGATGCCAAACAAAACCTGTTGGTGCCGTAAACCTAGGCTGGCAGCAACGTAAACGAATCATTCATGCACGACGGTGACGAAAGTTGCTGTCGTGCTTCTTTTTTTACGATTCGCCGCTTGCGAAGTGGTTGGGTTCGTCTAACTCAATAGTGATACGCCAACCGCCATCCTCGATATAATCCCCCGGTGATGAGTGCGACAGAAATTACGATACGACTGCCCGATTGGTTGTTGGCGCGACACGATGAGATCATGTCGTCGACGTACGCGTCGAACGATGCGCGGATGGCGCTTGCGATTGAACTCGCGTTGGAAAACATCAAACACGCGACGGGTGGACCGTTCGGTGCGGCGGTATTCGACCAAAAAAGTGGGCAACCGATCGCCGTCGGCGTGAATCTGGTGCCCAGCACGGGCCAGTCGTGTTTGCACGGTGAGGTCGTGGCGTTGGTCATGTCGCACGCGGCGCTGGGGCAGCGGGACTTATCCGATTCGCGGTTGCAATTGGCCACGTCGGCGGAACCGTGCACGATGTGTTTAGGGGCGATTCACTGGGCGGGCATTCGGTCGATTCTGATTGGCGCTCACGATGACGACGTGAGGGCGATCGGTTTCGACGAAGGGCATAAGCCGAGTGATTGGCGCGAGGCGTTTAGTAAGGCCGGTATCGATGTGATCGAAGGCGTGCGCCGAGCGGAGGCCGCTGCCGTGCTGCAGGCCTATCGCGCCGAGGGTGGTGAAATTTATAACGCGGAGCAAGCCAAAGGATGATCGTTTGGCGGTCTGGCAATTGTTAAGGTTTTGTGAATTGAGATTGCATTTAAACATTGCGAATCAGAATCTCACTCCCATCTCACAACATCCGAATTTGAACATTCCAGCGTTCGTCGTTACAACTCGCGCAGGTTGCAATTAGTTCGCTTGCAAATAGGCATGACTTCTAGAGTTTGGAGTGTAGAGATGCGAAACTTCGTATTGTCGACCGCGTGTACTCTCTTCTGTTGCGGATTATCCGGCTGCGCGCGTTACACGCATGAAAACCTACACGCCACGCTCTGGATGCAAACGGCGGGGGAGTACAACGCCGCCTGCCATCAAGCATTTCAACAAGCCAAGCTTCAATTGGATATGGCGCTGAGCAATCCCGACTGGACCGCTTCGTTGGAGCAAAAAGCCGCCGGTGGTTATCAAAACAAGCGACCGGCCATCATTTGCGATGTGGATGAAACGCTCTTGGATAACTCGACGTATCAAGCCCAATTGGTGCGCGACGATGCGTTCTATACAAGTGCGTCCTGGCGCGAGTGGGTCGATGAAGAAGCCGCAGAGCCAATGCCCGGTGCATTAGCGTTCATTCGATACGCCAAGTCGCGCGGTGTCGAAACGATCTACGTTACCAATCGCAAGGCCGACGAAGAGCCCGCCACCCGTCGCAACTTGAAAGCAGTCGGCTTCCCTGTGAGTGACGACCCTGACGCCGTCTTAACCAAAGGCAACGACAACGGAACAAATTGGGAATCCAACAAGACGGATCGCCGCAAGCTCGTCGCCCAGAACTATCGCATCTTGTTGTTGGTCGGCGACGATATGAATGACTTTCTCGACGGCACCAAGATTGGCGATCCGCAAATGCGCCAACAGATCGCCGCGAAGCATGCCGACATGTGGGGGCAACAGTGGATCGTGTTGCCGAACCCGACGTACGGCTCGTGGGAAGCAGCGACTATCGGTTTGGATTACACCCAAAGCGATTCCGCCAAGCTAAAACAGAAATACCAGAAACTGCGAGGTTATCGAAACGACTAATTTCACGGTCGAACCTCAACTATTCTCATACGCCTCGCGCTCGAACGGGTTGTCGCGATAGGCGCGGCCGCCGCGCAGGTGGGCGAGCAGGCAACCGCCGAAATACGCCGGAATAAAAAACGGTCCCCAACGTTCGCATTGGCGCACGTGGATGCGCTCGTGCTCGCGGCTGATATCGAGCGCGTTTCGATTGAGGCCTAGCACGACATGGCCCAATGTCAGCGCCAACGCGCCGCCTTCCAACGGCGTGGCTTTTCGCAGCAGCCACGCCACGATGCCGCCGTGGATTTCAACGACACCGCGAACAACTTGCACGCCGCCGCCAGTCAGCAACGCGGGCAACAGCAATAGCAGGCCCAAGGCTGTCGTTGGCGCGGCCCACAGGTAAGCGAAGCCACGCAATAATTTCGATATGACCGTCATCGGCAACAGCATATCGCACACGATGCGTCCCGCGCTTTCCAAAATCGCACCAATGCTCTAATTGCAAGGCTGCGGTTCACTTCGTAGCATTCTCGCCATGACGGACAAACTCGACCAATTCGAATCGGTGTTTAAGAGCGCTGATATGCCCGTGCTCACCCACGACGAGAAACATTTCCGACAAATCCTCGTCGTGTCCGATCAACAGCCCGATGTCACCGGCGATTATTGGCAACAATTACACCAAAGCTGGCCCATTTTGGATCGCGACAACGCGGAGTGGCGCAGCTTGCCGGTCGATGCGTTGCAGGATGCCGGCAATTTCGTCAGTCGCGTCGAAAACGAAAAGGCAGACTTGATCGTGACGCATCGTTACCTCGCCGAAGCCGAGCGTGGTCAATTGCGCGGTCTCGGAAGCCTGCTGGGTGCCATCGTGTGGCAAACCTCGGCGCCGGTATTGATCCTACCGTGTGACGAAGAGGGGGGCGTAATTCAGCGCGAATCGACCAGCGGCACCGTCGTGGCCGCGACCGATCACCTGACGGGCGACAACGTGTTGGTCGACTACGGCGTACGATTCACGCCTTTAGAAGGGCGGTTGGTGCTGGCCCATATCGAAGACGACGCCACCTTCGAGCGATTTATGAAGGAGATCGAACGCATCCCGCAAATCGAAACCGATGTCGCGCGGCGCGAAATGAAAGATAAGTTGCTGCATCGACCGCAGGCGTATATCAAGTCGTGTGAAGAGGTATTGCGTGCCGCGGGTAAGCGCTGCGACATCAGCAGCGTGATTCGATTCGGCCATCGCGTGCGCGACTACCACACGCTCATCGGTGAGAACGGGGCGGAATTGCTCTGTTTACATTCCGGCGATGACGACGTGCCGGCGCGGCGCGGTATGGCGCACATGATCGCCACGCAATTTCGCAACCTGCCGCTGTTCTTGATCTAAGCTCGTCGCAATCGCCAAATTCGCAATCCCATTTGACAGGTCATTATGCATCACGAGTTACACACGTTGAGTCTCAACCTAATTGCTGCCGGTGACGACGCTTCCCATGCCGTACACAACGTGCCCGGTTGGCAAACCGGTATGTTTGGGGGCATTCTGCTGCTAATGATTTTGGCGTTGGCGTTTGAAGAAAAAATCCACGCCAAGAAGTCGATCATCACTGGCGTGTTTGCGATTGTTTCACTGCTCATCGCGGCGGGTTGCGGCTTGTTGCCATTCGGGCCGGTGGTCAACGCCTTCGGCGAAGAGGTGAAGATGCCGGTGTACATACCGGCCATCGACTGGAGCGTTATCGCCATCATCTTTGGTGCCGGTCTCTTTGTGGATGTGACCAGCCAAAGCGGCATTTTCTCGTGGATTGCGATCAAACTCACGAAAGCCTCCGGCGGCGACCCGGTCAAGCTGTTGATCTACTACGGCCTGATGACGGTCTTGTTTTCGGCCATGCTGAATAACGTGACGGCGATGATCATCGTTGGGTCACTGACGGTCGTGTCGCTCGGCAAACTCAAGCGAAACAACTTGCTACTTGGCTTTTTGTTGACCGAGGGGTTGTTGACCAACGTCGGTGGCTTGCTGACGCTGATCAGTTCGGTGCCGAACATCATCGTCGGTAAGACGGCGGGCATTTCGTTCGTGAAGTTCTTTCTCGTGGCCGCGCCGTACGTCGTCGTGGCGACGGGCGTAACGCTATGGATGGGCATGAAGCTGTTCAAGATTCGCGGGCTGACGACGGACGACGAAAAGACCGAAGCCGCGCAACTCGTCGCCACGTTTGACGAGAATGACGGCATCGAATCCAAGCGGTTTTTCAATTTCTGCGCCGTCATCGGCGTGCTGTTTATTCTGGCCTTATCGCTACAGTCGATTCTGCCGTTGGTGGATCAACTCGGCATGGGGTTTGTCGCGATTGCGTTCGCCGCCATCGTGTTGCTGGTCTTCAAGCATGAGGTCAATCGGTTTTATTCCGCCGTCGATTGGGATTTGCTCGGCTTCTTCGCATCGCTGTTTATTGTGATTCACGTGATGGAACACGCGCAGGTGTTGGCCCTACTCGGCAAAGGCATCGCAAAGCTGATACAACTCGGCGATCAGGCGGGGCCAGCAGCGCTCACGGTCGCATCGGCAGTCGCGAGTAGCGTGACCGACAACATTCCGCTCGCTGCAATGCTCGCCAAGATTCTCGGTACGCAGGAAATCCCCAGCGATTCGCCTTTTTGGTGGAGCGTGATTTTTGGTGCCAACCTTGGCGGCAACATCACGCCCATCGGTTCGGCTTCAACGGTCGTGGCCATCACGATCATTCACAAGCAAAAGCTCGATATGTCCTTCGGTGGCTTCGTTAAAACGGCGATTCCCTTCGCGGCGGTGCAAATCGTGCTGGCGATGGCCTATATTCTTGCAGCCAAGGCGGTGGGGTGGATCTAGGTGTCGCCGTCGTTCCTCGGATTTGTCGCATTCATCATTTGTTGAATTATGTCGCAGATTAGCCCCATCATCTTCAAGACCGCCGCAGATAGCGATGGCGGTGTGCCACTGCCCGATTGCGAATTCCGTCGCGCTTGCGCTGCAGTGAATGCCGAGCATCCGTTGCTCTCGGCAGAATGCTCCGTCGCGACCGTGGTTAGCGATGCCGAGGGTGACGTCTCAACCATTGCCGGCGGGCCGCAGCAGGGTGTTGCATTCAATCGTGCAATCGAGGCCGGCGGCACCGATCTGCTCGGTCGCGTCGAACTCGTAAACAATCGCTTCCCCGTATCGGTCAAACTCATCAACACCGGCTCGTCATCGGTTGAAATTGCCGCCGAAGCAGTCGAGCGGGCGTTGTATATTTTGGCTGCACCGACCGGCGCGACGCTAATTCGTGACGGTCAACCTTTATCGATACGCGCAAACAACGCTTATTTCATAAGCCCAGGCGGCACCTGCGAAATCGACGCGGGTGTGCTTGCCGTTGACGTCTGCGCTCGACGCCGCGCCACTCGCGGAGCCGGTGCCGACGCGTTCGATCAAAGCGGCGACGCGTTTGACTATCAACCGTTCGAAAAACGCTCTCACATTACCAGCTTGTTTACGACGGTCACACGGCTGATCACGTCGCCCAATATGCAAATCGAGCGCGTGCGGTTTATGGGCGAACTCGAGCAGGAGATTCCCTATGCCGAGCCGGTGCTGTGGTTCGTGTTGAAGGGAAGCGGGGCGATTCTTTACGACGGAAAGAACTCGGTGCTCTTTACCGTCGGAGACGCCGTATTGTTGCCGGCCAATCTCGCCGATGGTCAGCTCCGGACTGATGTCGATTGCGACTGGTTGGAGATTACGTTGCCAACGGCGTCGGACTTGGCCGACTTCGCCCGACCCGACTCGGCGCAGTTGCAAGCACGCGACGGTACACCTGCCGCGCCCATCGGGCTAAACATCGATCCGAACTTGCGAAAGAAGTAGCGCGTTGAATCGCGGCGCACATGGTTACCCATTACGCGTTGCGTCAAATATCGCGCGACGCTTCCGATGGCTGCGTGCGACATTGCTCGAACGTGATCGGTTTGCGGTTTTGATCGATGGCGACGAAAACCAGCTCGGCTGTCGTTACGAATTCAGTCTGACAGGGCGGCTCGAAGCGTTCGGCAAATACGTTGATACGCACCCGTGCCGACGTGCGGCCGACGTGAATGGTTTCACCGTAGAGCGTGAGCACGTCGCCGGTATAGACCGGGTGCTTAAACTCGACGCTATCCATGGCGACGGTCACGACGCGGGCGCAGCCGAGTTTACGAGCCTCAATCGCGCCGGCTTGGTCGATATAACTGAGGATCACACCCCCGAAAATCGTGCCGTGGGCGTTGGTGTCGCGCGGCATCATCATCACGCGAATGATGGGGTCGCCGGTTCTGGGGTGGCTGGGGATGCTTTCGTCGCTCATCGGGTGAATTCCTCGTTGTTTCCGAGGTATCCTAGGGTGGGGCTCTGTATCGCAATAGCCCCCGCGGCGCGAATCGGCCGGATATTTGCGGACGCGCTGACCGATTGCGGGCGAACACACGGTTTTGACCGACGTATCCACAGCAGGATTTGAATGCTCGCGGGCAATAGGTATTATGAGAATTTGGTGGGATGCCGCGGCCCAAGTCGCCGCAGGGCCTCGACGACCGATCGCGTCGTCGCATTGCAGAGGATGGTTGACGTGAAATTTCCCAATTTTCGATTGCACGAGACGCAGGCAAAGCTCTCTATCATTCTCGCAGTGATAGGCTTGGCGTCGCTCGGCATTCTCGGCGTATTCGTGTTTAAGAACTTTCGGATTGACAGCAACGTGATCCTCGTCGGCACTCAGGGCACCTTCGGCAAAATTCGTCAGCCGGGCGTGCTTGGATTCACCGCACTGACTTTGTTAGTTGCGGCCATCGGTGCACTGCTTGGTTTTAACAGCCTCGGGCAGAAGCGCAATAAGAAGCAATCATTCTCGTGGATCGGTATGTTCGCCGGTGCAACGATCGCCGCATTGGCCGTGGTGTTCTTTATCGCCTGGACGAGTTTGAAAGAGGTCGTTCTTTAAGGCCACTTGCGCGATGGTGTCGGCATGATCTGGCTCTTAAACGTATTGTTTCCTGGCAGCGGTCTCGTGCTGCTTCGGCGCGAGTGGCTCGGATTGGTGCTCGCGTTTTTCTTTGCAACGTGCCTGTCGCTATACATCGCCGGCACATGGATCGCGCCCGTTGTAATGCCCGTCTGGTTGGTCTATACCTGTTTGTTATTGGCCGTTCTCGGGTGGGGGTTCGCGCAGTGGTTTGCCGTTGTTCGACACCGCGAATTGGCGGCGCGAACGGCACAAGCGGACGATCTGCTTCAAGACGGTCAGCGCTTCGTCACCGAAGGTGAGTTATCCAACGCGATCCACGCGTTTGAGGCGGCGCGCGTGCTCGATCCCGAACGTCCCGATTTATTGCTGCGGCTTGCGCAACTGTTCGATCAGACGGGTGACCAAGGGGCTCGCAACGACGTCTGTCGGCAAATTCTGCAAGTCGCGCCGCGCTCGCAAGAGGCCGAAGCCGCGCGCAAATGGTATGTGCCTTAAGGCGCAATCCGTCCCGTTTGCGACTACATTCCCTTACAAAATTCGGTCTGCTTCGCGAAAGTCCGGTTCGCAATTTCAAACTGAGAATTCCAGCCGTTTCACGTCTCTATCCGTCTTCATAATCATCCGATAGACCGTTAGAAGGCTGTTTTTCTGTGTAGGAATTGACCTAAATTGAAGGGAAACCCTGCGCAGGCTAGAATTTGGATGAGCGAGTTGCATTGTTTCCGGACAATCAACCGCCGTACCGGGTCCCGAAACACGTTTCGGTGTGATCCGAGTGCTTAACTTGATCGACTACGGGCGAATGAATCGCCCGTTTTTTGACCGGCGGGTTGCGATGGGGCGGCCCCCAACAGGCAGGAGAGGCCCAGAAGATGTTTGAACGATTCACAGATCGGGCACGCAAGGTCATGGCGCTGGCCAACCAAGAGGCACAGCGTTTCAACCACGAATATATCGGTACCGAGCACATTCTGCTGGGTCTGGTTAAGGAAGGCAGCGGCGTCGGCGCCAACGTGTTGAAGAACTTGGAGGTCGACCTGCGCAAGGTTCGCCTCGAAGTTGAAAAACTCGTGAAGAGCGGCCCCGACATGGTCACGATGGGCAAGCTGCCTCAAACGCCCCGCGCGAAGAAGGTGATCGAATACGCGATCGAAGAAGCGCGCCAACTCAATCACAACTACGTCGGCACCGAGCACTTGTTGCTCGGCCTCTTGCGCGAGCAAGACGGCGTTGCCGCACAGGTGCTGATGAACCTCGGCATCAAGCTCGAAGAAGTCCGCGAAGAGGTGCTGAACCTCTTGGGTGCGGGCAGCGGCGAAGAAGAAGTCTCCGCCGGCGCCAGCGCCGAAACCGGTACGCGCAAGGGTGGCAAGTCGCGCACGCCCGCTTTGGATTCGTTCGGTCGCGATCTGACCGAGATGGCCAAGCAGGACGGTCTCGACCCCGTCATCGGTCGCGCCGAAGAAATCGAACGCTTGCTCGTCGTTCTGTGCCGCCGCTTCAAGAACAACCCGGTGCTTCTGGGTGAAGCCGGTGTCGGTAAGACGGCGATCGTCGAAGGGCTTGCTCAGCGCATCGTCAACGGTGATGTGCCCGAGTTGCTCGCCGACAAGCGCATCGTCGTGCTCGACCTCGCCATGATGGTCGCTGGTACCAAGTATCGCGGTCAGTTTGAAGAACGCATCAAGGCGGTCATGAACGAAGTTCGCCGCGCGAAGAACATCATCCTGTTTATTGACGAGTTGCACACGCTGGTCGGCGCCGGTGGTGCCGAAGGTGCCATCGACGCGTCCAACGTGCTCAAGCCGGCCCTGTCGCGTGGTGAAATCCAGTGCATTGGTGCGACCACGCTCGACGAATACCGCAAGTACATCGAAAAAGACGGCGCGCTCGAACGCCGCTTCCAGCAGATTCTGGTCGAACCGCCGAATCGCGAAGAAACCATCGAAATCCTCAAGGGATTGCGCGATCGCTACGAAGCGCACCACCGCTGCCAGATCACGAACGAGGCCTTGGCCGCGTCGGTCGATCTGTCGATGCGGTATGTACCGTCGCGCGTGCTGCCGGATAAGGCGATCGACGTACTCGACGAAGCGGGTGCCCGCGTGCGTCTCAAGTCGATGACGCGACCGTCGCGTTTGTCCGATCTCGACGCCGACATCAAGCGGCTCACGATGGAAAAAGACGAGTCGGTGCGCAACGCCGATTACGAACGTGCCGCCGACCTGCGCGACAAGGCGCAGAAGATGAAGGAAGAGTTCGACGAACTCGAAAAAGACTGGCAGAACCGCCGCAGTGAGATCGACGGCGTGGTGGATGAAGAAGTCATCGCCGAAGTCGTCAGCCTCATGACCGGCGTACCGCTCACGCGGCTCGAAAAAGAAGAAGCCACGCGTCTGCTCGAACTCGAAAACGAGCTGCACAAGCGCGTTATCTCGCAGCATGAAGCGATCAGCGCCGTCTCGCGCAGCGTGCGTCGTTCGCGCAGCGGTTTGAAAGATCCGAATCGACCGATGGGTAGCTTTATCTTCGTCGGTCCGTCGGGTGTGGGTAAGACGTTGTTGGCCAAGAGCCTCGCCAACTTCATGTTCGGTTCCGACGATGCGCTCATCACGCTCGACATGTCGGAATACATGGAAAAGCACAACGTCAGCCGATTGGTCGGTGCCCCTCCCGGATACGTCGGTTACGAAGAGGGCGGTCAGCTCACCGAGCGCATCCGCCGCCGACCGTACGCCGTGTTGCTGCTCGACGAGATCGAAAAGGCACACCCAGACGTGTTCAACATGTTGCTGCAGATCATGGAAGAAGGTCGCCTGACCGACTCGTTCGGTCGCCATGTCGACTTCCGCAACGTCGTGTTGATCATGACGAGCAACATCGGTGCAGACAAAATTACTAACCGCGAAACGTTCGGTTTCACCAAGAAGGATGATGACACGAGCTACGATCGCATGGTCGAAATCCTCAAGAATGAGTTGCAGGATTACTTCCGGCCTGAGTTCATCAACCGTATCGATGAGATCATCTGCTTCCGTAAGCTGACCACCAAGGAACTGGTCGACATCGTCGATCTCGAATTGGCCAAGGTCGGCAAGCGGCTCGCCGAAAAGGGCTTCACCATGGAAGTCACCGAAGCGGCCAAGCAGTTCTTGTTGGAGAAAGGTACCGACGAGAAGTTCGGCGCCCGACCGTTACGCCGCGCCATCGAGCAGCACTTGGAAGATCAGATTTCCGAAGGCTTGCTCCGCGGTGCGTACGAAAACAAGAATCGTATGATCGTGGACGCCAAGGAAGACGAAGAAGGCAAAATGAAGCTTTCGATCGAAGGCGTGCATGTTCCCGAAGAAGGTGACGCAGACGCCGCCCTCGCCGGTGCCGGTGCAGGCCCGCAGAGCGACGCGACGTAGAGCGTCACGGCTGCAAACGATAGATTAGCGAACTTCACTTAGCCCTCGGCCAATGGCCGAGGGCTTTTTCGTTATGGCGATGCGGAGTCTTTTGTGACCGCGAATACGTCTCGCAGCTCAGCTGTTTACTTGCCGAGTACCGCACTCATTAATCTAACCGCCGCGATTCCGGCGGGAGTTCCTAGCACGTATCCTGCAATAGCAAGCAATGCACCAACGGGTGCCAACACAGGATTGAACGCACTTGCGACAACAGGAGCCGACGCCGCGCCGCCGATGTTGGCTTTGGAGCCTACTGCAACGAAAAAGAACGGCGCACGAATAACCTTTGCAACGACAAGGAGTACCGTGATATGAATGAGCATCCATGTAGCGCCGATCAACAAGTACCCTTTGGCATCTGCTAAGCCCGCAAAGTCGGCCCCCGCACCGATGCACGCCACCAGGAGGTATATCATTACGCTACCCACCTTGGAAGCTCCCGCGCCTTCCAGTGATCGCGCTTTGGTAAACGAGGCGGCGACCCCAAGCGCCGTAACAATCATGACTTTCCACGCAAAGGCCCCTACATAATCCGTATGGTCGGCGAACCAAGGCTTCTTGATAAGCCATAGCGAGAGTTCATGACCGATCCAAGTGGCACCAAATGCAAGTGCCAGCATCGTCAACATATCGCCAACGGTCGGATGCCGTGCGGTGGTAGCATGGTAATCTTCGAGTCGCTTTTCCAAGTCCTTTATCGCTGTCGTATCCCCACCGAGCCAACGGTCAATCACGTGAGGTTTGGCCGCGAAATACAGCAATCCGGCCATCCATACGTTTGCGACCAAGACGTCGACTACTACGATGGGACCGACATCCTGAACCCCAAACGATTTCTGCAGCGCGCCCGCGTTGGCACCGCCGCCAATCCAGCTGCCGGCAAGGTAAGCGAGTGGTAAATGACCGGATTCTGGCAGTTGCGATTGCCAAATATATACGGCGATCGGCGCGCCAATGACGACGCCAGCCGTGCCCGCCAAAAGCATGCAGCCTGCTTTGGGACCTAGCCTGACGATTCCCTTCAAATCGAGGTTTAATGTCAAAAGGAATAAGCTGCTGGGCAGCACAAAGTGGAATACAAATTCGTACAGATCCGATTTGACTGGGATAATGTTGGCCGCACTAAATGCCGTCGGCACAAAATAGCAAAAGACCAACGCGGGAATTATCTTAAATATCTTTCCAAACTTCTTGTCATTCGCAATCAAGAAGATGATCGCGAGAATACCAAGGAGTACCGCAAGGTGACCGATCGGATCAACCACGTAGGGCACCTTTTTGGGAATACCATTACCAGCTGCGAGAATGAATGTGGTTAGCATCCCGCCGATGCTAATCGGTCTAACCCGATCCGCAAAACGGCCTAATCCAACTCCGGATGCCGCTGCACCTCTTCCTCCGGCGGTGGCATATCGACGTCGTAACCGTCCATTGGCGGCAGGTTGTTGTCGATCACGTCGAGCGGAATCTCTTGCTCGATTTCGACGACCTTCTCGCCTTTTTTGCGATTCAAACCGGCGTCGGTCTTACGGGCATTTTTCTTTTGTCGCCTGGGCGGTCGCTTGCCCGCGTTGACGTCTTCATCGAACTGGCGCTTGGCCCGCAGAATGTGATGGTAATGTTGGGCGAAGCGGTGGGATTCGTCGCGCACTTGCTGAAGGATGCGCAACCCTTCGTCGCTGCGGGGAAGGCGAATCGGTTGCTTGCGCGCCTGCACGTAAATCTCTTCTTCTCGTTTGGCGAGCGAGATCACCATCGGCGGTTTCACGAAATGATCTTCAACGGCTTCCATTGCCGCGTGCAATTGGCCGAGGCCACCGTCGATGAGAATCACGTCGGGATACATCTCTTCGCCACCACCGGCGCGGCGATAGCGGCGCTTCACGACTTCACGAATGCTGGCGTAATCGTCGATGCCTTCGACGGTTTTGATGCGAAAGCGCCGATAGCCCGCCTTGAGCGGTCGACCGTCGATGAAGCACACGAGCGAGCCGACGGTCTCTTGCCCTTGCAAGTTGGCGATGTCGATGCCTTCGATGATGCGCGGCGGTTCGTCGAGTTCGAGCACTTTGGCGAGGCGGGCGAGGCCTTTGGCGGGGTCGATATAGAACGATTCGGGTTGCCATTCGAGCGTATCGGTGCGGCCGAGGTTGAGCTTTTGAATCGCCTTAATGCGATCGCGAATGCGCGCCGCTTCTTCAAAACGCAACTCGGTCGAGAGCGCCTGCATCTCTTTTTCCATCTCGCGCAGCACCGTGCTTTGCTTGGAGTTTAAGAACCGCTTGAAGCGTTCGATGTCTTTTTTGTAATCTTCGCGGCTGATCTTGTCGGCACAGGGGGCGGTGCATTGCTTTATGTTGTATAGCAGGCACGGGCGAAAGAATCGCTTCTTGTCGTCGTCTTCCCGAATATCCAACTCGCAGGTGCGAAACTTGAATACCTTCTGCAACGCGTTGACGGCGTCGCGCAGATCGTTGACAGAGGTAAACGGGCCGTAAATTTTGGTGCCCTTGGGCCGCGGTGTGCGCGTGATAAACACGCCGGGATAATCGTCGCGCGTGGTGATCTCGATATAGGGGAACGTTTTGCCGTCTTTGAGCCGCTCGTTGTAGGGTGGTTGAATGTCTTTGATGAGGCGGTTTTCCTGCAGCAGGGCGTCAACTTCCGTATCGCATTCGAGGAAGTCGATATCCTCGACCTGCGCCGCCATGCTGGCGATTTCGGGACCGCGCGAGGAGAGCAGATCGGCCGACGCCTGAAAGTATGAACTCACCCGAGCCCGCAAGTCCTTCGCCTTACCGACGTATAACACGCGGCCCTTGTCGTCTTTCATCAGATAGACGCCGGGCTGCTTTGGAAAGCGCGCAATCAGATCGCGAATGCGGTCGATACGCTTGGCCTCGGTGGGGAGATCGCTCATAGGGGTATTGTAACGCAGGCGGGGCGGAAGTTCCGGCAGGGCGGTTGGTTAATAAGTGGGCGACCAATCGTGCAATGGAAACTCGTCGTGCAATTGGAAGCGGTCTGAGAATGTAAGCAGCGAGTGCTCCCTCTCCCTTGCAGGGCGAGGGCCGGGGTGAGGGGGGGCGTCGCTCATGACGCTAATCGACTGCCACGGTAATGACTGATAGGCAGCGAAAGTCGCGTTATCGTACATCGCCTCATTACGAACGAAGGATTATCATTCGGCCAATGAACGGCGAATTCCGAGATATCAATTCATCGACAGACCGCAATCACGCCGACGAAATCGATTTGAGTCTGCTCGATTATCTACAGACGCTAAGCGTCGAAGAGCGATTTGAGCGACACGAGCAGGCGCTGGCGTTGGTAAGGGCGCTGCGCGCGGCGGGGCAGGAGTATTATGGCTACGACCCTCGACATCCTTATGAACAGGCTCGAATTTCCTATTGAACGGATTTAATAGTCATCCGATGATTTCCTTGGAAGCGATGATCAGTGTAATCCCCTCGGCCGGAGATAGGACCATGAAGCCCACATTGGACGTTGCCACTCTGCTGCGTCTGCAACAACTCGCATATGAACTCGTGATCGAAATCAGTAGACGATCTGCGGAAAATCCGCAATGGTTAAATTTGGAAGTCGCCGATCAAATCAAGACTCCCGAGGGCGCGGAGAAATGGCTAGCGAGTCAGGCGGGCACAATTGATAAAACGCGCTTCCCTGAGGATGAACTACGGCGACCATTCATCAATCTGTTTAGTGCCTTTTTTAATACTTCGTTCCATTTTGATATTCGACAATATCGGGATGAACTCATTTCGGCTCGAATTGAGCCGCAATTCATGCGTGTCGGTAAGAGTGAGAGGTATCGTGTGGCAGTGCTTGCGCTGCGAGATGTGGCAAAGAAGAAGGGCATACTGGTTACAACTGAACTGTTAAAAAAGCTTGCCAAGCAAAACGAAATTAGAGCGGACGTTTTCATTCTGACTTACGTATGGGAACTAAGGAAACGTGCTGTGGGAAAGGGCAAGGGCATCGTCGCCCATCAAATTTGGAAGGCGTTGCCGCGTGATATTCGAAAATCGCTCGATGAGAATTACTATTGGCTTGCCAAACAAAGGGTGGTTGATGCCTTAATATCATTATCGCAGGATGGATAGGTTTTGCCGCTACAGGTAAAACCATCCTTCGGACGGGCATTAAAAAAACACCCGACCAAACGGTCGGGCGTTTTCTTAAGGTTTCATTCTGAAGCGTAACCGTCGAAAGTAGCGTCAGCTACCATCAACCCGCGCCGCCTACTCCTGCAGCGTAAACGTCACGCGTTCCTGGTCTTCGTTCGCACTCGTCAGCGTGAGCCAATACAGCGTGCCGGAGGCGCCGCGAACGCTGACGCGCATGCCGAGTTTCAGGTCGCGGTATTTCGTTAGGTAGTTACCGACCTGAATATCCAGATCGGCGCGCCACGGGTCGTCTTCGACGTCTTTGCATTCGATGATGATGTCATCGATCGTCAGCAACCGTCGCGGTGCACCTTTCGAGTCTTCGCTCACGCTACCTTCGAACACGCGGATTTGTCGCGCATTCGCGGGCGGGTTGGGCCGGACGTTCACGGGCGTGCGCCGCTGGGCCGTCGGCTGCGTGGGGTTGAGGTAGAGCGTGTCGTCATTGGTGTAGTAGCTGCTACCTTGATTACCGCTGTCAACGCTGTTCGGCACCAATCGCATCTGGCTTGACTGCGAGCCGTCGAGGTAAAGCGTGTCGTCGTCATTAGCGAACGACGATCTCGTGTTGTACGTCGCCTGTTGTGCAGCCGCGTCATTGTCCAACTGCTGCTGCAGCGTCGAGCGATCGAGTTGCTGAGCGTTATCCGGCAGCGGCTTGGCATTGCGGAACACGCGTGCCAAGTGCTGATCCTTCGGCGAGATCGATTCGAGGTAATCGAACACTTGCTTCGCCCATTCGCGCTGGCCAGTGAAGTGATACACAAAGCCCAGCGTCAGGTGTGCGTCGGCGTTGTTGCGATTCGCTTCGACGGCCTGTTCGAGCCGTTGAATCTGGCTGCCGAAGTCATCGACGTTCTTGTAACGATCGCGCACGTCAAACACCGTGTTGACGACGTCGGGGAACAACTCGATACCGCGACGAATGCCGTCGGCCGACTGGTTGTAGTCGCCGGTCGCAAAGCGAGCGAGGCCGTAAGCCAACCACGCGTCCGCATTGTTCGAATCCTGGCGTGCGATCGCTTCAAATTCGCGCGCCGCACGACCGTATTCACCGCTGTCGAAGTATTGACCGGCCTGCTGCATCTTGATGGCGAGCGGATCGGTCGGCGTGTAGTCGCGATACGTCGCGCCGGTGTTGTTGATGTTATTGACGACGTTGTCGCCTTGCACATACGTGTAAGCATCGTTCGGTGCAACGGCAATGATGTCGTCGTCATCGAGATCATCGAAGTCGATCTCTTGTTCGATGATGTAGTCATTATCAACGAACACGGGCGAGCCCCAAGCCGGGTAATACGCCGGGTAGTAAGCGACCGGTGCCGCGAAGCAACCGTCGTAGAAACCGAAGCCGATGCCGAGGCTAAACGCCGAGTAGCGATAGGGTCGGTAGAAGTTGTAACCGTAGAAAATGTTGTTGGTGCGGAAGCGGCAGAAGCCGTAATCGTTCCAGAAGCCGAAGTAGCGGCGACCGAAGCCGGGGAAGCCAAAGTTGCGATAGAAGAATCGATTGGCACCTACAAACCGATTGCGGAAGCCGAAGCCGCCCCGGCCAAAGCCGAAGCGCCGACCAAAGCCGCGATTGAAGATAAAGCGGTTGTTGTTGAAGCCCCGGTTGAAACCGCGATTGAATCCACGGTTAAAGCCGCGACCGAAGCGCGTGTTGCCGAAGCCGCGATTGTTGAATCGTTGGCTGGAGCCACGGTTGAAGCGCGTGTTGCCGCCACGGTTGCTACCGCGGTTGAACCCGCGATTCGTACCGCGATTGAAGCTGCGATTACCGTTGCGCGAGTTGCCGAAGAATCGATTCGATCGTCGGTTCGTACCGCGATTGAACGAACTGCTGCCGCGACGACTCGTGCCTCGGCTGTTGCCAAAGGTGCTGCCGCGACGCGTTGAACGCGTGAAGCCGTTTCGGTTACCCGAGCGCGTGCTGTTGCCACGATTCAAGCGTTGGATGCTGCGGTTGCCCGAACGATTGGAACTGCTGAAACCGTTACGGGTCGAACGATTGATACTGCGGTTGCCACGGTTGATCGAGCGCGTGCCGAAGCGATTTGAGCTGCTGCCGTTGCGCGTGCCGCGATTGAACGACGGCGTGCTGCGACGCGTGCCACGATTGAAGCTGCTACGGGGCGTGCTGCGTCGGATCGACGAACCACGCGAACCCGAGCGGAAGTTGCCACGACTGCCGCGGTTGAACGAACTGCCACGGTTGCTGCGTCGAATCGACGAGCCGCGCGAACTTCGATTGAACGACGAACGACCGCGCGAACCACGGCTGAAGGATCGGTTGCCCGAACTGCGGCTGCGCGAGCTTCGGCTGATCGAGCGGCTTCCGCCACTCCTACCGCGGCTGACGCTGCTGCGGCCGCGACTGCGCCCACCGCGACGTTGCGCGAAGGCTTCCGATGCGTCGGCCATGATCAACATGCCGCCGAATAACACGGCGAGTGTTGCCATGAGATAACGACGACCGCGCACGGCGCGACCGTTAACGTTTTGCGTGTTCATTGAAGCACGGAAATGCATGGCATCCTCCTTGGGTTAGGTGCCGCGCCAGCGCCGGGAGGAATCGTCTGCGAATTGCGAACGCCTCGTCGCGATGCTGTGGAAAATAAATTGGTAAGCTCGCCGCAATCATGCTCTATTGCGGCATATCTTACCGTTAGACCCGCAAAACCCGCCGGTCGTTAGGAGATTTTAGGGCGAAAATTGGGGCGGGAAGGGCGATTTTGAGGGGTTAAGAGGGGTTTTGGAGCGAAAATCGATGGTGCGGTTGGGTGAATTATGGTTCATCGCCTCGCGTTGGTGGTGCTGGAATTTGACCCAATTCCTGAACGCATGACGGCGAGCTATCGGCAAACACCCGCTCGTTCGGTGATGACGCGAGATTCTTGGCGAGGTTGGCGGTGAACCGCTCTGCCTCTTCGCGACCCACATGGCTACCGTCGTAGGTCACATAGCGAGTTGGCTCAATTTCGATCCATCGACCACCGGCGGCTTCGAAGGCGGCGCGAAATGCCGATTCGTCGAAGCCGCTATTTTCATTCTCGATGGAAAGAATGACCTCTGATACCGGCGGGCGAAACGCGATCACGCGAATGCCTTTTTCGCGCCAGTCGCGAACATATATGAGGAGTTGTTCGACGATCTCCGAATCGACGGTGTTACCTTCGAACGACGCGCGGTAATGCTCGGCGTAAACATCCTCGCGACCGTCGTAACGGTTCATCGCGAGCCAACCGTCGTCGTGGAATTCGCGATCGCGCTCGGCTTGGGTAGCCGCCTTTGGCGTCGCAGTGATTAGTTCGTCATATGCTTTATCGACGCGTAGCGGATGTACGTATCGCAAGGATTGTTTGGCGTACAAGCCCGTTATCGATTGGAACGGCATCCAGTTGCGGCGGTATTCGAATTCGTTGGTGGCCAACGCGGCGGGCGTGAGCGAGTAGGGCGTGATGCCCAGGAGCACGGTTCGCTCCGATGCATGCGGGGCGAGCACGGCTTCGATGGCGTTGAGATAGGCCGCCGAGTAGCCGCTTGAATCGAACGCGAAGTTCAACGTTCGTCGTTGCGATTGGGTTTTGTCGAGTACGTTCGGCACCAACGCACGACAGGCACGGGAATCACCTGCGATCACACAGGTTGCCGACTGATGCCAGGTAAGTTTCTGCGCCCAAAACAGATCGGCTTTTAGCGCCTCGCCGTCGTCCGGGCCTCGGCGCAATGCAGTCATGCCAACGAGCAGTGCTGCCAACGCCAAGGTGCTGGCAATTCGATATTGCATCAACCGTTTCATCTAAGCGCCATTCCTCAGAACTGAAAATAGATAAACGCATTGCCCGGTCCACGCAGATAAACGCAGCACCAAATCAACATCGCCAACGCTGCCGGTTGTAAGGCCGGCCCGGCCCAACGCAGCCGCGGCAACGGCGGGTCGAAGTGCAACCATCCATGGTAAAGAAGCATGATCGCCAGCGGCATGAGGTCGCGCCAGTGAATCAGTTGATGCACGGCATGGGTATTGAGCCCGCGCGTTCCGAACATCATCGCCAGCACGCTGCCCGCTTGTGCGAAAGAGGTGGCCCTAAAGAATACCCAACCGAGCAAGACGGTTGCGAAAACGAACAAGGCTGCCACGTGTCGACCGCCGGGAAGCACGAGCAAGCGCCGCGGCCATTGCGTGATGCGTTCGATGGATAGGCATGCGGCATGCACCGCACCCCAACCGACAAATGTCCACGCGGCACCGTGCCATAATCCCGAGATCAACATCGTCGCCCATAAGTTCGCATGACTGCGCCACGCGCCGCGCTGCGAACCGCCGAGCGGCACGTATACGTAATCGCGAAACCACGTTGACAGCGAGATGTGCCAACGACTCCAGAAGTCGCGAAAGCTCGTCGCCAGATACGGATGATTGAAGTTCAGTGGGAAGTCGTACCCCATCCATCTTGCAATGCCGCGCGCAATATCGCTATAACCGCTGAAGTCGCCATAAATCTGAAAGGCGAACATCGCCATGATGATCCACCAATACGCGGCCGACGGCACGACCGTGGTGTTATCGAACGCCGCCGCCACCAACGGTGCCAAGCCATCGGCAATGACCATCTTTTTGAAGAAGCCGCGCACCATGAGTTGCAAGCCTTCCCAACGATCGCGCTCGGTGGGGCGGACGGGGGCGTCGAGTTGGTCGAGCATGCTCGAAGCGCGCACGACGGGCCCGGAAACGAGTTGCGGAAACATGGCGAGATAGGCGAAGAAATGCAGCACGTTACGCGTCGGCGCGATCTGACCGCGATAGACGTCGATGGTGTAGCTCATCGATTGGAACGTGTAGAAACTGATGCCGATGGGCAGCATCAAGCGCATCGGGGCCAGTTGCGAATCGATCCCGAGCGCCGGCAGCAGGGCGTTGAGGTTGTCGATGGCGAAGTCGAGATACTTAAACGTCGCCAACGTGCCGAGGTTGGCGGCGATCGAAACGAGCAGGAAAAATTTCTTTCGATGGGGATAGCGCAGCATCGCACCGGCGGCGAAAAAATCGACCAAGCCGCTACCGATAAGCAAAAAGCAAAAGCGCCAATCCCACCAACCGTAGAAGAAGAATGACGCCGCGACGATGCCGATCCAACGCCGATTGCGCTGCCCACGCAACAGCGGCCATAGGCCGAGGAAGATGATGAGAAAGGCAAGGAATTCGAGCGAGTTGAAGAGCATTCGAGAACTGCCTGCCGAGGGGGCGCCGCGCGCAAAAATTCCGCCTGAATCGCCTTCGATTCAATAGGTAGAATCGGCAGATTTGACCGAAGGGCTGCAGGCGGGGCGGTTGTGAGAGGGGATGGATATGTGGGGCAGGTCGAAGAATACTTGAACGGGCGATGTTTCGACTCACTCAGCTATGCTGGTGACATAGAGGATTTGCTGGCCCAGGCGATTGGCCGGCAGAGGACAATCTCAATTTTGATAAACGATAATAAAGGGATTGAATCATGGGCTACCAACTTTACGTGTTGATAAGCGGTACGCGAGCGCTCGAAGCGTACTTAAGGCAAAAGAATATTGATCCGTATGTGTTTATGGGGGAATTTCTGTTTTCGACAAGTGCCGGCGGGCGATGGCGGCGGCACGGCGGTCAACCGGATTTTTCGCCAGCGATCAAGATGATCTTTCTTGCTTATCTGCGGTCTGACTATCAAGGTTCGGAGCTAGAGGGTTTTGTTAATGAGATCGAGGTTTCGGTAGAGTATTTCGATAGATTTTGGGAATACAGAGAGCACCACGGTGGCGACGATTCGATCGATGGACTGTTTAGCGTAGTTAGTTCTAAAGGGAACGTTGGCCTATTAGACAAATGCCGCGATCACCCGTTGGTGACTCGGCTGTTATTGAACGAGGATAATAACCGGGCAAATGATTGACGTAGCCTGTGACGACAGTCGGTGGGGCGGGTCATCGAACCGACGCGGCATATCACGCGAGTACTCAAATTGGATCACCGTATTCATCCATGGGCGGGATAAATGACTTTTCTGGCTTTAAGCCTTTGATGAAATCGGCGAAGGTATCAGCCACTTTCATGTCCTTTCCCATTTCCGTATCGATCCAACGCACGCGCGGCGTTTTGCTTTTGCGATAATCGAGCGTGATCCACCAATGGCCATCGCCAGTAAGCAATACCTGCTTAGGCGGAACATCCCATTCGAGCGACATTTCGGGGGACTTCATGATATTGAGCGGCGAACGAAAATCGGGGTCGATAATGATACCGGCGAGATCGTCCAGCGGTACGTGATTGTTCGACCAACCCGTACGGCGCTTCATCGGGAAGCCGAACTTACGCGTGAATCCGCCGTTTTGAATTTTAAGGAGATTGATGTACGTCGTCGGCAACTTTACGCCAAGTTGCGCTTCGGCCTGCGCAACCATCTCGTTAGTGAGCTTCGGATGTTTGTAATGGTTCTTGCCCCAAAATTTCTTGCGGTCAATGGCCATGGCGAATCCTCTGTTTTGCGTATTTCCACTATCGTGGCAATATAGTCGTACGCCGTAGATTTAGCCATGTCTCGTGCACGTGTTATTTCTCGCATTTTTTATCGATATTGGGTAGGGCGAGTCATCGACCTAGCGATGCAATTCGCGCGAACGCGATCTGTATGTCTAAATGAGGGTGGCGTGCGGTGCTTGAAATCGATTATTTGATCGACGACGCCCGGCGTTTTGTCGTGCCGATGACCCGACCTACTTGCGATGGAAATACGTCACTCCACCAACGACTCCACAAACCCCAACACGTCGCGACCATCGTAGATCGCATCACCATTAGTATCTGCCGATTCGATCGTGCAGCCGCCTGGGGCGGTGTATCCCGTCGGGTTCAGTATCGCATCGACAAACAGCGGTAAGTCGTTGGCCACATCGACAGTGCCGTCGCAGTTCATATCGCAACAGGTCGGAATACAGGCGAATCGCGCTTCGATGGCATCCCACAGCTCGGGTCGCGCTCCGTCGTAATTCAGCGCCCACATACCGATGCCTTGCAGGCCTTGATTAACGGCAAGGTCAAACTTCAGCCCCAAACTCTCGGCATCGTCGTACCAGATTTGCCGCCACGATGAACCGTCTTGCCAGCGATACCACGGTGTTTGCGACGTTGTGTGCCACAAGCGACCGAAGTTTTGCACAGTGACTTGATCGTCACGAAAACGCGTCGAGCCGACGAAGCTGGTAACACTCGCGCCTGCAGCAGAGGACGACGTCACCCATTCGTGACCGTAGTAGGGCAGACCGAGGATCAGCTTCTCAGGGTGCGATGCCAACGCGTCGGCGTATTCGTCGAGCACCGTATCGGTGATGTTGATCGAGCCGCCGGTCAGCGGTGCATTCGCGCCGGTCGCCGAACTCCAGCTACCGGCAAAGGCGTAGCCCATGATGAAGATGCCGTCGCAACTGGCAGCCAAGCCGCCGAGGTCCCAGCGATTGCTCCAGTTCACGGCGGGGCCGTCGATGGTCACTTCGCAACCGGGGATTTCGGTGTGCAAATACGCGGTTAACTCGGCCATGAAGTCGTTGATTTCATCCTGCCACGTGGTGCCGCTTTCGAAATCGATATTGAGCCCGTCGGCGTTGCCTTCGAGCATTTTGGCCTTGATGTTGGCGAAGAAGTTCGCGCGGTTGGTTGGGCTTGAGATGAGCGTGTCGATCGCGCTGCCGTTAAAGAGCGTGGCAACAAGGATGACCTTCACCCCGTTGGCATGCGCCTCGTTGATAACGCTGGTCCAAGGCCAACCGTGATCGTTGCCGAGCGAGCCATCGGAATTGACTTCAACGCTGAAACACGCGAGGTGCGTGATGAGGTCGTAACGAATGTTGGCCGAACTTTCCCAATAGGGCAGGAAGCCGAAGACCGTGCTGCAAGGTGCGCTGAGCGCCCCGCGCGGCGCGCTCGACGGTGTCGAAGGGCGCAGCAAGTCCGGGTGCGTCGGCATGTCGCGCATCTGTTGCCAGTCGGCCTTGTGAGGGCTAACGGGTTGGAGATCGACCGATTCATCGGTCGGACCGAGGGGAAGCAGCATCGATAAAATGAGCATATACGAAATCAATGGACTCTCCCGTGATGCACGTCGCTACAGTACACGGTGAGCGGGGCGTGGTGTACGCCCGACCAACTATTTTAAGCGATTCGCACGTTACAAAACCAGTAACGCCACAAATGCCGCGATATCCACGTTTGTCGTGGCATTATCGCCGTTGATATCCGCACACGTGCAGTCGCCACCAACGACCGAGCCCGAAAGGAAACAGCTCACGAAGAACTGCACGTCGGCACCATCGATCGCGCTGTCGCCGTTCACGTCGCCGGCCGCGTTGGGGCATGTGGGTTGCGGGTCAGGGCAGAAGGCGGGGAAGGTGTTGCCGCCGCCATCGGTATATGGGCCCGCGATATTCTGCGGAAAGTTCTCGCAAAATACGGTGTTGCTAATAAGCGCGAATTCACCGCCATTGATGAACATACCGCCGCCGAAATTGCCGGGTGACGTCGTGTTGCCGCCGACGATTGAGTTTTGCAGCGTCAACGAGCCATCGAATACCAACAAGCCGCCGCCGACGCCAGGGGAGAATTGCGGATGATCCGATCCGCCCGTGATAAAGAAACCATCGACCGTCACGGTTTCGCCATCGAAGACGACTACCGTCGTCGTGTTTTGCCCGGTCGCGTCGATGATCGTCGCGCCGGGGCCGCTTTCACTAACGAGCGTGATGCTGCGACCGAAGAATTCGATGTTTTCGTTGTAGGTACCGGCTTTCACTTGTAGCGTGTGACCGTTCAATGCGCCGCTAATGCCAGATTGGATGTTGCCGTATGTCGCGCCGGTATTCAGATTCGTGACCAGCTCGCAGTCATCCGGCGTGCCATTGTTATCGTTGTCGGTCAACACACCCATCATGATGTCGATGTCGTCGCAAACGCCGTTGAAATTGCAGTCGTCAGGGCGATCGACGCAGCCCTGATCGAAACCGCCCAGGATCTGCGACGAAGCCTGCGTGCCGAACGTCGACGGTTGTATCGGGCAATTGGTGCAAACCGATGCAGCCATGATGTCGCAATCGCCGCCGCTACAGTGCGTCGCGCCCCAGTTATGACCAATCTCGTGTGACAGCGTTGCCGCATTGGTCGCAAGGGCAAAGGTCATTTGGTCCACACCCGATCCGCCGTTGGACGAGCATACAGAGCCGACGCTTGCCCAGCCGATGACCGTACTCTGAAAGTTTTCGCGCGAAAGCAAGTGGGCAAAGTTTCGATTCACACTGCCATGCACGCCGCGATACCAACTGTCAAAACTGTTCAACATGGCTGAGTAAGAAACCTCGCCACCGCCAGTCGGAACGAGTGCGTATGGGTTAGCCGCGTTCGAGATGAATTGCGCGATCGTGTAGGTAATGTTGAGTTCGCTTTCGTATATCGCCGTGACCGCGTTCATGATCGACTCAGCCGCGGCCATTGTGCTGCCGCCGTGGAAAGCCGTGAATGCGGCATCGGCCACCAGTGCGATGCGCGCGTTGCCCAACTCGCATTGGCCCGCGCCGCCGCCGCGCGGTGAACCGATAAGGTTTGTCGGTCGATCGTCACCGACGGGGCAGGTGTGTGGGTCGATCAAATCGCTGCGACGATAGACGACGTATTGATTCGGCGCGAAGCCGGCTGCATAGCGCGCGGCGGGTTGAATGAAATACAACTCGCCGTCGGCAAGCCGCACCATCCCTTCGATGCCGTCTTCCATCAGGCTGATGGCGGCGATGTTTGATTCGTCGCCGTCGGCAAGACCGCGATAGGTTCGTACGGCCGGCGCGGCGGGGCGATGTTCGACACCGGCGGCGTCGTTTTCGATGTATTCAAAATCGACCGAACGCAGGCTGCGTTTGGTAAGCGATAGCGTTCGCAGACTTCCTGCAATCTCAACCTGCACGGTCGTGTCATCAGGCAACCCGACGGGTGCGTCGAAAGTAACGACGTCGCAATCGCTTAGCCCGAGGGCGGCTTGCAGCGACGCGATGTTATTCGCGGAAACGGTAAGGCTACACGTGGCAATAACAAACGCGGTGAGGGCGCTGATTCGGCGGACCGACAAACAAGTCATGATGCTTCCCTTAGATTGACGAACGTTTATTCGGCCCCACTCCAGGGTCCGACGGGTGAGAGGTTAGCAGTATACCGTAAGAGGCGGAGGAGTTGTAGGGTTTTTGGGGGTGGCAGGCGCGTGCCCGTACGGCGACGTCGGATGCGGCTTGCCATGTGTGTTTAGTCGTAAATCGGGTCATCGACCCGACGCGGCGTGACGCGAAAATTTGGGCTGGCCGGTTGGCGGGTGATTTCGATATATTGCAGGATCGTTAAATATTCCGGCGATTTGTCGGGTCGATGACCCGACTTACGGGGCTTTGGATTATTATTACGGAGCACCCGCGTATCGACGATTCTCACGTTTCTTATTGAGTGCTGAAATGCATCAAACCGACCTCACAAAAGCAAGAATGGAGTTTTCAGTTCCGGTCCCGAATTTACTGGCTATCGGGTGGATAGAGCCGAACCACTTCTATCGTCAGGGAGAATCCTCGGCAGAGTTCATTATTAAGCTAAGGCGAATTCTTGAAACGGGAACGCCTACTTTTGATTTAAGGGTCAACGCGACGCGCGGTGCCTATTATTGCAAGTTCTGCAATCCGGAGCCGTTACTATGTGATCGAGATGAAGAAGATCTTGTCATGTCTTATTGTGACTATTGGATACCCGACGGTGAAGTTTGGTTTGTTACACCGGGGTTGATCCTTCATTACATCGAGGAGCACAACTACGCTCCACCCCCGCAGTTCATTAATGCTGTGATGAAGCTGGATACGAACACTATCGTGCTAGCGGAACGGGCTCAGAACGAAATATGGACTTCGTATTGGAACCGTCTCGCTGCGACGGAATAGAACAGTCGTTGGGTAATGACCCGACCTACTGGGATCGCGCCGATAGGATTGAAAGAGCTTTACCCCTCCTCCAACCCCTCCCAATACGCCGCTACGATCTTCAGCAACTCGTACGACACCTCACCATCCAGCGCTTCGTGCACGATCTTCAACCGGCGGCTGCCGTGTTCATCGAAAGCGGTGGCCACGCGCTCATACGTCTCATCATCCACCCACGGTGAAATACTATCGGGTTGTTTCAACGCGATGTAGTCGGCGAGATAGCCCGACGTTGTCGATGCTGCGCGACTGATCGACGCGGCAACTTCTTCTAATGCCGCACCATCGGCAAACATCTCAAACGCTTTCGCCTTCGCGGCAGTCACCGTCTTGGTGCTTTGAAAACGCGAACGCGACGGTCGCGGCGGCGTGTCGTCTACGACCGTATCGTTTGGGTCGCGAAAGCGCTGAATGACGGTAATGATGCGGTCGCCAAAGCGATTGGCCTTGGCCTTACCGATGCCTTGGACGCCGAGCAGTTGAGCGCGCGTGACGGGTTTATGCTTCGCCAAATCGCGCAGCGTGGCGTCGTGCATGATGATAAACGCGGCGGTGTTTTCTTCCTCGGCCAGTTCGGTTCGCAACTGCCGCAAGGCTTCGGCGCATTCGCGATCGACGCCCGTCCATGGGTCGGCGTCGCTTGCATGGCTTCGCACCGACTGCGATTCAAGCTTACGCAGATGCACGTTGCGCTTACCGCGCATCACATCCCACGATGCATCGTTTAAACCGATTGCGCTCCAGCTCTTCGCACCGCTCTCGACTTCCTTGCGAACCAAAAGCCCCTGATCGAGCAAGTCGTGCACGCGTTTGCGAATATCGTCCTTGTTCATATCCGACAACAGACCGTATGTACTCAGTTGATCGTGATTGAACTGGCGAATGCGTTCGGTGTTGGCACCTTGCAATACATCGACGATTTGCCCGACGCCGAAGCGCTCTTCCAACCGCGCGACGCACGAAAGAACCTTCTGCGCCAGCACGGTGCAATCTTCGATGTCGCCGACTTCGCCGAGGCACGTATCGCATGCCGCACAGTTGTCTTTGCCTAGTTCCTGCCCGAAGTGCTCGACCAACGCCGCGTGGCGACAACCCATGCTCGTCGCATACGCCTGCATCTGCCGCAACATGGCAAACATGGCCTTGATGATCGTCGGATCGACCACGAAATCCGCATCGTCGGCGGACTTCTGAATGAGGTCTTCCCACAGCATCACGTCGGACCCGGAATACAACAACACACATTCGGCGGGCAAGCCGTCGCGACCGGCACGACCGGCTTCCTGCTGATAGTGTTCGACCGACTTGGGCATGGTCGCGTGAATCACGGCGCGCACATCGCTGCGGTCGATGCCCATGCCAAATGCGACAGTCGCGCAGATGATGTTGACGCGTTCGCGCGCGAAATCTTCTTGCGTGCGTTGTCGCTTGGCCGGGTCGAGCCCCGCGTGGTAATGGGCGGCGTTAAACCCCAGTGCCTTCAGCGTCGCGGCCATCTCCTCCGTGTCTTTGCGGCTTAAACAGTAAATGATGACGGCGCCGGTCTCGTGACGACGCAGGATGTCGGCAACCTGATCGATCTTGTTGCGCCGCAGCACGACGCGATACGTCAGGTTGGGCCGGTCAAATGAGCCTACGAGCGTCACGGGGTCGGTGAGATCGAGTTGCCGGACGATATCGCTGCGCACCTGTTCGGTTGCCGTGGCGGTAAAGGCATGTCGCGACGCTTTGGGGAAGAAATGCTTCAATTCAGACAGACGTCGATATTCAGGACGAAAGTCGTGCCCCCAATGGCTGATGCAGTGCGCTTCGTCGATGGCAATCGCGCGGATGTTGGCTTCTCGCACGGTATTGACGAAACGCGTGCTCAGGACGCGCTCGGGGGCGGTAAACAGCAGCCGCAACTTGCCCGCATGCAAATCGGCGGCAATCTTGCGCATCTCGGGAATCGGGATGCCGCCATACACGGCGGCGGCAGGCACACCGTTGGCGCGCAGGCTATCGACCTGATCCTTCATCAACGCGATCAGTGGGCTGATGACGAGGTCGGTGCGATCTTCAACAACAGCCGGTAGTTGATAGCAGAGCGACTTACCACCGCCGGTCGGCAAGACGACGAGCGAGTCGCGGCCCTCGATACCGGCACGAATGGCGTCGTGTTGCAGCGGGCGCAACGAATCGTAGCCCCAGTATTGCTGGAGCGTTTCGATCACACGCGGCGATGGAGCGACAGTGGGACTCATGATGGGGAATATACCATAACTTGCGTTGCGACTGAACTGACCTTGGCCATGAAGATATCTTGTTCGACGCGTTGGTGGCCATCAATAGGCGCAATTGGGGCGTTGGTATCCGCTTAGTCGCGACCATCGGCGCCTTCATCGTGGCGCGAGTCGATGAACGGATTGTATAACAACCGCATCTTAAACAAACGGCTGAGGTCGATGCGAACGCTACGCGTCTCAAGGTCTTCGCGTGCCGGCGTGATGGCTCGTCGTAGGTTCTCGATGTGCTGCGGTATGTCGAGGCCCATGAAAACATCCGGCAGGCCGTCGAATTGCTCCACGCAATCGACGAAGACCTGTCGCGTGCCGACGGCGCGGCCGCTTTGCAAGAGAACGAGCGTGACGGCACCCTTGATGATGGCACGATAGTACTGTTCGCGGCGGCGATCCTGCACCAAGCTCCAGATTTCTTCCCACTCGTCGTGCGCGGCGAAGTATTCCTGCCGGTTAAACAGGCCGATGCCAGCGAAATACCCGCGGCGCTCTTCTTCGATACTGTAGCCGAACTTGCTCATGTCGAAAGGATTCTACGGGATTGGTTGGTTTGTGTTTTCGTGGGGGAGGCAGATGTCCCCCAGCCCCAGAGGGGCAGGGGCACCCATCATTGATCATCGCGTGCGAACTTTTAGCGAACTTTGCTACCTGTGTCGTTCAACACCTCATCGAACAACGTCGCCAACTCGGCTGTCAGGCTGCGGCGCGAGTACGGTTCCAAATCCGCGTCGGACAATTCATACGTCGTATCACCATCGCGCCATGCTTGCCAACATCGCTGCATCGCGACCGCGACGGCGGCGACATCATCGAATGCCGCGACCACGCCCGCTCCGGTTTTTTCTACCAGCCACGCGTCGCCACCATCGGGAGCGACTACCGCAAGAATCGGCTTGCGCGCCGCCAGATACTCAAACGCTTTGCCCGAAATCACGTCCTGACCTTCGGTAATCGTCTGCAGCAAGATGTTCACATCGGCACCGGCAATCATGCGCACGCTGTCGGCATGCGACACGCGGCCGACGTCTGTCACCACATCGAGCAATTCGTAGTCGGCGATGCGCGCCGCATGACCCGCCATGCCGCCGATGAATTCGAGCCGCGCCGATGCGGCGAATTCGGGGTGATTGGCGCGCAAGTGTGCAAACGCCTGCAACAAAACATCGGGACGTCGTCGATCGTTAAGCGAGCCGACGTATCGAAATAGGCAAATGTCTTTTGCAATCGAACGCAACGGTTCGACGGTCGATTTGGCGAAACCGTTGGTGATCGTCGTCATGCGTTCGGGCGGCACTTCAGGGAAGCGCGCGGCCATTTCTGCCCGTGTGAGCGGGCTGGTGAACACGATGCGCCGAGCACGCTTCAATATGCGCAGCGCCCAGCGCTTCTCGGCGTTGGCAACGTTCCGCGTCTTGGGCGTCCAAAGGCTTCCGTACGTCCACGGGTCGCGCAGATCGACGATCAACGGCTTGCGCAGCAATATAGAAAGCCAATACGCGGCGAACAGATTGCGCGAATGCGGGCCGGATACCCAAATCAAATCAAACCGATGCCGCAGCGCCGCCCACAGACCGGAACAAACAGCGGGGCCGCCCCAATCGAGGTACCAATACAGCCGCCAGACGAAGGCCCAATACAGCTTGAAACGCCGCGTATCTTGATAGCTGCCACCAGTTTTTTTCGCAGCAGAGCGGGTGTTTGCAACCGATTGTTCATTGGCCGTGCTCGCCGCAGTTGCGCCGCTGTTGCTATTCGCGGTTTGCGTCTTCTTTCTGCGGAATAGGTGCTCGACCCAAGCGCGCGGCGGGGCGACCCAGAGCGATTTCCGAACGGTTCGGCAGCGCGGGTCCAATTCGTCGAGCAGTTTCTCGTCCGTCGGATCGTCGGCAGTCGGCTCGGCACCGATCACGTGCGGCAGATAACCGAACTCCGGCAGGTGCTTCACAAAAAAGAACGGTCGCCATGAACCGCTCAGCGTAAACGGCGGAAACTTTTCAAACACGACCAACACCCGTCGCGGTTTGTCCGAATGGGTACGAGTCACGTCGTGTTGTGGGGTGCCCTCATCGCTCATGCGCTAGGCATGCTAAGCGCCGCTACGCAAAGATTGAAGTACGCTCGCGACCATTTCGAGTAAGATCGTCGCCATCGAGAACTGCCGTTGTATCACTAGCCGAAAGCCAAGCCTGTGCCGCCGCGTGCCGCCATTGTTGTTCCCACTTGCAATCGACCAGAGGTCACGCGCCGCTGTTTGCAGGGCATTCTCGAACAGGAATTGACCGACTTCGAGTTGGTCGTGATCGACGACTGTTCGACCGACGACACGGATGCGATGTTGCAGCAGTTCGCGGCCAATCATCCCAACTTGCGAGTTGATATCTTTCGCAACGAGCGCAACATCGGTGCCAACCCCAGCCGCAACCGCGGCATTGCGGCGACGACGGCACCGTTAGTGTGCTTCCTCGATTGCGACTCGATCCCCGAACCGCAATGGTTGCGCGCGATTCTGGCACCGTTCGATGACCACAAGGTGGGGGCGGTGAACGGCATCGTCGTGGATGTGCCGCCGCGAAACGTTTTCGAACTCACGCTCAAAGGCAATCATCGCGTGCACGGCACGACCCATGCCAACCGTCTCACGGCGGGCAACATGTGCGTGCGACGGTCGCTATTGCAACGGTACGGTTTCGATGAAGACCGCGCGGCGACGACGGTAACGGCCACAGGCACGCCCGATGTGAGCGTCTCTGGCCGTGGTGACGAAGAAGGGTTGTACCTGAATCTGCGCGCCGCCGGTCATGAGATTCGCTTGGCTCACGAGGCCATAATCGAACACGATCACCCGATTAATGGCCGCAGTTTCCTTCGACAGGCATGGCGCGGCGGGCGATCGGCCGCGCGATTGGTTTATAAGTATTCGCTGCCGCATCGATTGGATGTGATGCCGTTTGTGCTGATGTTGCTTACGTTTCCCGCGTTGATGCTGGATTGGCCGTGGTCAGGCGTGCCAATACTATTCTTTGCCGCCGGTTGCGCCGCCTTGGTGTATAACGATCTGTGCCGAAAGAAAAAGACGATCGGTGAAACCATCCTGACATTCCCGTTCATGCTGTTGTACTACGCGTTGCGTGTGTCCGCCTATGTTCTGGAAAGCCTGCGGCTGCGACTCACGCCGCACGGTATAAAACGCGTCACGCTACCCTTGCCGACGAGGAAACTGTGAATCGCCACGTTGCCACATCTTTGATTGCGGGTTTGTGCGGTGTACTACCGTTACTAGGCTGCTCAACGCTACAGGTCGAACCGGCGCCGCCTGCGTTGCCGAATCCGTGGAACGGTCGCTCCCTCTTCAACACGCCGTGGGCCTTGGTATATGCGAGCGATGAAGCCGCGGCATCCGATGCCGACACCTTAATGCGGTCGGTGGCCGAGCATCACGATTACTTTCAATCACCCGAATTCGATCCGCAGCAAGATAAAGGCGTCATCATCGTCGTTGACGCCGATGAGCAGCCGGTGGTGGATGATGACGACGTAGCGTTCGAGATTTTCGTACGCGGCTTTGCGGCACTGAGCGGTTTTCCACCGCCATCCAACCAGCAGCTTTCTGCCACGCGCAAACGTCTTACAAAACTCGGCGAGCCTGCCAACGGTCTCATGACGGATATGCTCGCGACGTTGCCGTGGGCCGTTACGCCGAAGGATGCGAACGGTGCGGTCGGCCTACCCGCGTCGGTGACGGACAGAGCTGCTTGGATCGCGCGACTCCCATCAAAGGCCCACGTGACCGCTTCGGCAAAGGCAATCGTGCCCAAGCTGCTCGACCATGCCGAAAAAACGGGCGATCTGAGCGACACCGGGCGGTTGATGATCGGCCCGTTTACCGGGCTTATTCGGTCGAAGCTGGCATCCGAACTGTTGCGGCAGCGCGATGAGTCGTTCGAGCAAATCGCCCGCCAGCGCGACCCGGCATGGATCGCCGTGCGCGACGCGCGGCGCGACAGCATGAAAGACTGGCGTGTGTTGGCGTCTGCCAATGCGAAACCGAATCAGGTGAAGGATGTACTGAAACGTGCGGGGGCGGCGCTGAAGCTCGCGCCGAACGATTTACAAGTGATGCGCGTGCAGGCAGCCGCCCAGTATCGGGCGGGCGAATACCAAGCCGCATTAAAATCGTACGATGCCATCGAAGCGGCGCTGGCCGACCAGCGCAAACAAGCCCGTGCTAATGGTCTCGGCGATCTGGCGCAATCCCTCATGCCAAACATCGGCGGCACGCTGCAACGCAACATCGAAAACGCCACGCGACTGCAGCCGGTCGATCTCGCCTTTCGCGCGATGGCGTTTGCGCACTTGAAGCAGCACGAAGCCGCCATCAAGTCGATCGACGCGTTGAATCAACAACTCAAAAGCGCCGGTTCGCAACCGATGGGGGCCAAGGCGATCTACGCCGAAGCGCGCCGCGTGGTAAAGATGCTGAAAACAAAAACCGGCGAATAACACATCTTTACGTCACCGCACTCGCTGCCTACTATGCCGCTTCAATTCCAGAGTGATTTTTCGAAAGCACATCATTGCTGCCGAGTACCCGACGAAAGGATGCGCGTCGCTCATGAAACTCAAGATGCCGAACCTCACCTGCCGTACGCCCGATGCCAAACTCCGCGCCGACGCGCTGGTACTGCCGATCGTCGTCAAATCGGGCAAGCCGCAGGTGCCGGGTGGCTTCAGCTACGGTGCGGATGTGGACGAACGCCTTGCCGAATTGAAGGCCGCCTACCACGGCGTGGCAACGGCCGGTGCGATCGATAGCCAGGTGCTGCCGGGCAAGGCGCGTTTCAAGCGTTTGGTGTTGTTGTGCATTTCCGACAAGGGCGAGCTGACGACCAACTCGATTCGCAACGCCGCTGGCACTTTGGTGTCGTGGTGCCGAACGAATGCCGTCGCTCAAATCGCTATTCACGCGACCGACATGCCTGCGCCAACCGACAGCGACGACTTGGGTGTCGGGCAACTCGCCGAAGGCATTCTGCTCGCGTCATTTAAATACGGCCCGGATCGTAGCGAGCCGGGCAAGCCCGATCAGGATCTCAATCGCGTCACCATCGCAATCGACGGTCGCAAGCTCAAGAAAGCCAAAGCCGAAGCGGCACGTGGCGAAGCGTTGGCGGAAGGTGCAAACGTTGCGCGTTTTCTCGGTCACGAACCGCCGAACGTGATTCATCCCGAATCGTTGGCGACGCGCTGCCGCGCCTTGGCCAAGCAATACAACCTGAAGATTCGTATCATCGACGACAAACAGATGCAGCGCGACAAGATGGGCGCGTTTCTGGCTGTCGGCAAAGGCTCGGCCAGCAAGCCGCGAATGATCATCCTCGAACATACGAGTGGCGCGGCGACCGCGAAACAGAAGCCCGTCGTGCTGGTCGGTAAAGCCGTGACGCTCGATACCGGCGGCTATTCGCTCAAGCCCGGTTCGAGTATTCCGGATATGAAGTACGACAAACAGGGCGGCATGGCGGTGATCGGTACGCTTCTGGCCGCGTCGCGCTTAAAGCTCAAGCGGCGCATCGTTGGCATCGTCGGCGCGGCAGAGAACATGATCTCGGGCGATGCTTATCGTCCCGGCGATATCATCACAGCATCCAACGGCAAGCAAATTGAGGTGCTAAACACCGACGCCGAGGGGCGGTTGGTGTTGGCCGATTGTCTGCACTACGGCGAGAAAACCTACAAGCCTGTCGCAATGATCGACTTGGCAACGCTGACGGGTGCGGTAGAAGTCGCGCTGGGCCATCATTGTGCCGGGCTCATGTCGCCCGACGACAAACTTGCCGACGCGTTGTTGGATTGTGGCAAGCGCACGCATGAACGTTTGTGGCGCTTACCCCTATGGCCGGAATATCGCGAGCAATTGCAATCGATTGACGCCGACATCAAGAACATCGGCGGTCGCCCGGGCGGTTCGATTACAGCGGGGATGTTCCTGAAAGAATTTGTGACCGACAAAACGCCGTGGGCCCACTTGGATATCGCCGGTACGGCCACAGTCAATAAGCCGACGCCGATCTGCCCGATTGGGGCGACCGGCTTCGGCGTTCGGTTGTTGATCGATTATTTGTCGCGTTGATGGCGACGATAAAAATGGTAGGGAGGCTAGCTCGCCGCCTCATCCTTCGCATCGTCTTCGTTGGTCGGTTGCAGATCCACATAATTGCAGCGGGCCGTGATGTTCTGCGGATCGAACCATTGGCTGCGTAAGACGGCCATGCGTTGGCTGCGCAGGGTATTGAATGCGTTTTGACGGTGTTGCGTTTCGTAGGCCACCACATCGACGGGCTGATAGTTCTGCAAGTCAACGACAACGCGAATCTTCTGCTTGGGCAGGTCGACCAATTGAACTTTCGGATCGGCGTCCGCGCTTTCGGCGGCCGCTTGGGCAACCTTTTCGCTGTCGACGTTGATCGGTTCCGGCGACCAGCCTTCGGCCGTCATCGCAAAACACTCGTCGATGAATTTCTCCGAGCGCCCGACGTTGTTCACGCTTGCCGGTAGCAGCGGCGACTCACCGGCTTCGAGCTGTTCGGCAGTGAGCTGTTGCGGCGTGCGGCGGGCGAATGCTTTGGGCGTGTCCAATTTGAAAATGCCGCGTTCGGTGCGAAGTTCGTCAAACATCGCGAGCGCGCGATCGGCACCGATCTTTTGCGCGACGGCGGTAAACTCACGAGCGTCATCGCTCATGCGTTCGTAAGCGCTTTGCAAACGAAGGTCGGCGAGCACGTCTTCCCGCACTTCATTGAGCGATTCTGGGGCGCTTTCTTCGCGAGCGTCAGTCACGCGGAATGTCATGAAGCGACCATCGATCATTTTTTGAGAAATGCGACCGTTAACGAATTCGAAACCGCCCTTCGGGTCGGGCGTGCGCACGACCAACGTTGAGTTCGGCGTTTGGAACAACTGTAAGCGCGCCGAAGTCTCGTCTTTTGCTTCGGGTTTAAAGAAGCCCGGCACGCGGAACGCCAACTCTGCGATGGTCATCGGCACGTCGCCTTCACCCGGTAAGCGGGCTTGGCCCAGCGACGGGTTGTTGGCGATCTGATCGGCAGTGACCAATTCAAGCGTGCCGTAGCGCAGCGTGATGCCGTGCTTTGCTTCGATGTCGGCCTTGGCTTGTTCCATGGCATCGATCGAGTCGCCATCGGCAGGCATGGTGCGGAAGCCGGATTTTTCATCGACGGGCTGTTGCAACCAAGGACGACCCATCTTGGCTGAGAGTTCATCCAACGCGCGACGTGCAAGGCCTTGTGCTTTCTGTTGCTTGAGCTCGCGCTGCACTTGGTCGCGCGCTTCGGAGAACTTCATCGTTACTTGCTTCATTTCCGGCGGCGTTTCGCTATCGACCGGCCCCATCGAGTCGACCGGAACGCGCTTCGTGTATTGGCTCTTGTTGCGCTTCCAATAGTCGATCGCGGCTTCCTGACTGATTTCGATACCGTCGGCGATGGCCATCGGATCGGCGATGACGTATTGAATCGTGACGCGACGCGGGAACTTGTAGCCGAAGCCGTCTTCGCTTTCGTCGGGATAGACATCGCGATACTGATCGAAGTGTGCCTGCATCTGTTCTTCAGAAAACGTCCCGTCTTCGTTCACCCAGTTGGCAGCATCAAAGACGGCTGTCTTGATCGTGATCTTGTCTTGCGTGTCGCGCACATATTTGCGGACTTCCGGCTCCGACGGTGAAGCCGACACCAACACGCGCGATGCGTTTTGCGACTCGATCACCTTCAACCCGATGGCAGAGCGTACCTGCGGCAACGGTGCGTCTACGCGCTTACGCCACGCGGCACGGCCACCGGCCTCGGCCCAGGTTTCATCCGCGAGCGACATCATTTCTTCGATCGTTGCCGACGACGGCTGCAAGCCGGCGCGTCGTGCTTCTTCGATCAGAAGGAACCAGTGCTGCGGCGAGAAGTCGCGGTCGTTGGTCGGCTTCCAACCAAAGCCCATATTGTCGAGGATGTTGCCTGCAATTTGGGCTTCTTGCAGATCGCCGCGCGTGTATTCCCGCCCGAACGCCTTGAATGCGACGTCGTTAAGCGGGTTGGGCGCGAGCAGGGCGTACAAGCCCTGCGCTCCGACGAATGAAAACATCGCCAAAAGCACGACGACGACCATAATTTGCTTGGTATTGCGACGCAGCCACTGCATCATGAGAACATACTCCTGAACGTGTCGGCGGGGCATCGGCCCGCTGCCGGGAAGCTTTTATGTGGAAAGCCCTTAAGAATACCCCGCGAACGATGATACGCAACAGACGGACACCGATAATTCCGACCCGCGAGGCGACGAATCAGCGTTTTTGAGGACCTGAGGCCCGTGATTTCCACCCAATTGGTGCAACAGGTGTATCGACACGCCGAGGCGGCGTCTCCGGTCGAATGTTGCGGCTATCTCGACGACCGCGCGTGCTATCCGTGCCGGAATGTCTGGATCCCGACGCCGGAGGCGGCACCGACGGCGAAAGCGTATGAAATGGCCGTCGCTGAGACGGTGCGGCTGTTCGAGTGGGTGGATCGCTGCGGGGCGGATCGGGTCGTCATTTACCATTCACACATCGATGCGCCGCCGGATTGGTCGGCGGCCGATGAGCGGCTGGTGCGGTGGAGAGGTCGGGTCATTCTGCCGGATGTGAGGCGGCTTATTGTGGGCATATCTGCCGGACAGGCCGATTCGGCACAGGTTTTTGCTTTTCGCGACGGCGCGTTTCGGTGTGTGGCCCGGTTTGATGCGTTGGGCGAGATGGTGGGGCCCGTTTCAAGTCGGTGACGTTTGGCGTGTCATTCGGTTGCGACGACGTGGGATGCTTGGCCAGTCTTGCGTTTTGGCCCGCGCAGAAGTCGCTCGCTTAGCCAGATCAACACGACGGATAGCAACAGCGACGCACCAACCAGCGGCCAAATGCTGCTCGGTTCGATGGCGTTTAGCTTGCTGAAGATCGCCAGCGGAATCGTCTGGGTTTTGCCCGGCGTGTTGCCGGCGACGACCATCACCGCCCCAAATTCGCCCAACGTTCGACCGAAGAACAGGACGCCGCCGCCGATGAGACCGCGACGCAACAACGGCATGGTGATCGTGCGGTGTTGTCGCCAACGACTGGCACCGAGAGAGCGGGCAACGACGTACAGCCGCGGGTCGATCGCTTCGACGGCGATGCGAACTGATCGAATCCACAACGGCATTGCGACCAAGCCGGATGCAAGGGCCGCGCCGATCCATGAAAAATACAATGGCAGATCGAACGCAACCAATAGACGCAACAGCAGAAAACCGGTGACCACGGGCGGCAAGACCAACGGTGCCATGACGAGAACGTTGACGAGCTTCGCCACCCGACCGGTCGTGCCCGCCAACCAAACACCCAGCCAATACGACGGCAAGGCGTAAAGCAACAACGCACTACCGGAAACCAGCAGCGACAGCCGAACAGCGGACCAATCGTCGAATCCCATGGCAGCTATCTTAACGTGAGGGGGGGTGGGGACGTGGTATTTACCTGCCCGTGTTTAATGATGCGATTTAACGAATCGAATTGGATGATCGTGAATACTCGGGTGGGTGAGGGACAGCATCTAATCCGCCGCTAACGGTCGAAACCCCGCCCGGCGCCAATGATCTGCTGACTGGTATGAAGCAAGAAATGCCAAAAATTCTTCCGCTGTTGCGCCATTGCCCCCACATCGAAACGCCAATCCTTGATAGCGAATAGATTGTCCATTTGGCATCGCGAGCGGTTCCAGAATGGCGATCCGGTCGCCAAAAGCTGTCGCGTCGCTGCGGTAGATCACGCCCAAGTCCACCAAGCCGTCCGCGACATACTGTGCCGTCATACGTGCGTCGTTGCCGAACACGAGGCGATCCCTTAACGGCTCCCAATAATTAATGGCCTGCAAGGCGTCGCGGGTGTAGCGACCGGCAGGGGCGTGTTCGGGATTGGCAATTGCGACGCGGCGGGCACTGTCAATTCGCTTTGAGAGCGAGGTATTGCTCGCCCTGTTCGCCGCCGTTACCCAGACCAACTCATTACTCACCAAGTCAATCAGCGTCCCGGAATTCGCCTGCTGTTGTTGAAGCCGCTTGGTATAGCTTGGATGGGCCGACACGAACACATCACAACAGGCACCGCTCGATATCTGATGAGCCAGCACACCACTCGGCCCGCTCGCGATGCGCACGACGATACCGGTCTGCTCGGTAAAGTTCTCCCCGATCGCTTCAACCACATCCACGGTGCTTGCCGCTGCAAAGACAGAAAGCGTTGGTGGTGTTTCTTGCTCCCGATCTTGGCAGCCCATTTGGAGCGGGAACAAGAAATAGAAAAGGATTAAAACGGTGCGGATTGTCGCTGGCGCTGACCTTGCTATCCTGCGTTTTTCTGAGACACACGGCTCATATTTGGCAGAGGCAACCGATGTCGAGCGTATTTTCGCGCGACAGTGAGCAGGCGGCAGCGGCAGGGCGTGCTGCTGAACCGTTTTTCTCGATAAGTCTTTACTCAATAAAATTTTGCGCGGAATTGGCGATTCCGATGCATGATGGCCGTTTTTGGGCAAAAAACGCCATATCTTCCAGTCATTAAAGCACTTGCGAATCAAAATCCCACCAAAATTGCGGTTGATTTGGGCTTGCGAACCGCGAAGTAGTTGTGATAGTATCACTTATGACGATTTTACCCGGGTGGAAGACAACTTGTCACAACCCGGATTCTGTTAGACCGGGGGTCGGCGAGCAAGATTTCAGGGCACGTCGAGGTTAGGGTCAGAGCACCCGGGTGATCCCATGAGTACGGTCACGAAAAAAGAGCTCATCGATCGCATTGCCGATCGCACCGGCAACAAGCGGGTGGTGGTCAAGCGCATCGTTCAGAGTTTTCTGGACGAGATCATCAACGAGCTGGGCGAAGGCAACCGCCTCGAGTTCCGGGACTTTGGCGTGTTCGAAAGCAAGGTTCGCGCGCCGCGCAAGGCCCAGAATCCAAAAACCTTAGAAGAAGTGTACGTACCCGAAAAGCGTACGGTGAAATTCAAGGTCGGTCGCATCATGAAAGAGCGGCTGGCCAGCGAAGATGCCGCGGCCAATGCCGCTCACACGGCTGCTTCGTCACCACCGCCGCCGGCACACCAGCCGTCCGAAAGCAATACCGGCACGTAAGACCGCTTTTTCACACGCTAATCCCGCATAAATGTTACCTTTCTGATTGACAGCCGGCGGCTGATCTTCTAAAACGACATTAGTTGAGACTCAGTCTCAGTTAGCCAGGATTAGAATCCATCACTTTTAATAAGGTGAATCTGGATGCAAACCTCACTTTCAGCACTGCTACCGGGCCAATCTGGCACCGTCACCAACGTCGGCGGTGCCGCCGGCATTCGTCATCGCTTGCTTGAGATGGGCCTCACTGTCGGTACGGCGGTGCAGTTGGTTCGCACGGCTCCGTTCGGCGGGCCGATTGAGTTGGAGCTGCGCGGTTACCGATTGAGCATGCGACGGACCGAGGCGGAGCATATTCTCGTCGAGGGGCGCTGAGTGTGAGCCCTGAGGCAGTGGTTGCCACATCCACGCGCACGATTGCCTTGGTCGGAAATCCCAATTCCGGCAAATCCACCATTTTCAATCATCTCACCGGCCTGAATGCGAGCGTTGGCAACTACCAAGGCGTTACGGTAGAAAAGCGCTCCGGCCACATCGCCGGTGGCAACATTCAAATCACCGACGTGCCGGGTATCTACAGTCTTTCGGCCGTCTCGCCGGATGAAGTTATTGCGCGCAGCGTGATTCTCGGGCTACAACCCGACGCCGAAAAGCCGAATGCCGTACTCGTGGTGTTGGATGCGGCGAGTCTCGAACGCAATCTTTATCTTGCCACGCAAATACTCGAACTCGGCCTGCCGGTGTTGGTCGCGCTAAACATGGTCGATGTTGCCATGCGCCGCGAGCGCGAAGTCGATATCGACGCGCTATCCAACCGTTTGGGCGTGCCGGTGGTGGCAACCAACGCGCGCAATGGCGACGGCATCGACGAATTGCGCGCGGCGCTAATCGCGTTTGACGGTGCCGACCAAGCGGGCAATGCCAAGCGACCTTGGTCGTTACCCGAAAAAATCGAAGCGGAAATCCAAACAGTTAGTCGCGCGTTTGAAGAAACCGGTATCGTCGATAAAGACGCGGCCGATGGTGCGGCGCTGGTTTGGCTGACGGATTATTTGACCGGCGCGCCGACGGCGCGGGTGGCGTGCGAGGATTTTCTGGCACCGTTGCCGAGCAGTGTGGGCGAGGCGGTGAAGGCTGCGGCCCAACGCGTGTTGGACGCATTCGAAGAGCCCGCCAGCGTCATCATCGAAGCACGTTACGCTTGGATTTCGCAACAGTCGCAAGGCTTGGTGCGCAGCCTGACGAAAGAAAAGCCCCGGCGCACGGTAACGGACCGCGTCGATAGCGTGTTAACGCATCGGCTGTGGGGTTTGGGCGTGTTGTCGCTGGTGTTGGCCGCGGTGTTCTATTCGATCTTTGCCTTGGCGGATCCGCTGATGGGCTTGATCGAAACGGCACAGGGGACGCTGGCAGGTTGGGTAACGGCGTTGATACCGGAGGGCACGCTGCAATCGCTCGTGGTCGATGGGATCATCAACGGCGTGGGCTCGGTGCTCATTTTCTTGCCGCAAATCTGCATCTTATTTCTATTCTTGTCTATTTTGGAAGACTCGGGCTATATGGCGCGGGCGGCGTTCATGATGGATCGCCTCATGGGGCGGGTGGGGTTGCACGGTCGCAGCTTTATTCCGTTGCTGTCGAGTTTTGCCTGCGCGATCCCCGGCATCATGGCCACGCGAACGATCGAAAACCCGCGCGACCGATTGACGACAATTCTGATCGCGCCGTTGATGAGTTGTTCGGCGCGCTTGCCGGTGTACATCATCGTAATCGGTGCGGTGTTTGGCGATAACGCCTTGTTGAAGGCGGGCATACTGTTCGGCATGTATGCGCTCGGCACGATTGCCGCGTTGGTTTTCGGATTGCTGTTCAAGAAAACGCTGCTGCGTGGGCCGCGTCCCGCGTTTTTGATGGAATTGCCGCCGTATCGCAAGCCGAAGATCAGCAACTGTTTGCTCGCGATGTGGGAACGCAGTCGATTGTTTGTAACGGAAGCCGGTACGACGATTTTTGCCGCGTGTATTGTCATTTGGGCGCTGAGTTACTTCCCGCAGTTCGACAAACAAGACATGACGCCGGCGCAAGCTGCCGCGTTTGAGTCTATTCCGGAATCGGACGCCGACGCGCGGGCGAACTTTCTCAGCTCGCAACAGCAGGATCACAGCTTGCTCGGCCGCATGGGGCACGCCATCGAGCCGGCGATCGCGCCGCTCGGCTTTGACTGGCGCTTGGGCACGGGCATCCTGTCGTCGTTTGCCGCACGCGAAGTCTTCGTCGGAACGATGGGCATCACGTTTTCACTAGGCGAGGTCGATGAAACGTCCGACGCACTGCGCGATCAACTTGCGACGGCCAAATGGCCCGATGGGCGACCGTTGCTGACGCCGTTGGTGGGGATTTCGCTGATGGTGTTTTACGTCTTTGCCTGCCAATGCGTCAGTACGTTGGCCGTCGTGCGGAGAGAGACCGGCACGTGGCGTTGGCCGATCTTTCTATTCGTGTACATGACGGTGACGGCATATCTGGCGTCGCTGGCGATCTATCAAATCGGGCGTGCGGCCGGTTGGGCCTGATCAATCGCGGTGCGTATTCGACCGATATCAGAATAGTCGCAGTGACCTTGCCGTGCCGTGTAAAACGCTTTCCACCGTACACTACCCTTCAACATGACCATCGAAGCATTCATCGCGATCGCCATCATCCTGCTGACGGTCGGTCTGTTGGCGCTAACGCGTCTTGCGGCTGATGCGGTGATGATGGGGGCGCTGACGCTCATGATGTTGGTGCCGGTGCCGGAGGCGAATGGTTGGAAGCTAGGCATTCTCGACACGCAGCAAGCGTTGGCGGGGTTTGGCAACAGTGGTTTGGCGACAGTCGCGGTGTTGTTCATCGTGGTTGCGGGATTGCGAACGACTGGCGCGGTCGATTGGATCGCGGCGGGTTTGTTGGGGCGGCCTCAGGGTTTGCGGCGGGCGATGTTGCGCATCATCGCACCGGTCGGTATATGCAGCACGATTTTGAATAACACGCCGGTGGTGGCGATGTTGATCCCGGCCATCAGTGACTGGTCGCGGCGGGTCAACGTTCCCGCGTCAAAGCTGCTGATTCCGTTGAGTTATGCGGCGATTTTGGGCGGCATGTGTTCGTTAATCGGCACAAGCACGAATCTGGTTGTTAGCGGTTTGGTCGCGGGGCACACGACGATGCAACCGCTGCCGATTTTTGAAGTCGCGTGGCTGGGTGTGCCGTGTGCGTTGGTCGGTGGCGTGTACTTGCTAGTGATGGGGCCGGTGTTGTTGCCAGACCGGACGTCAACGCAACAGACGCTCGCCGATGCGCGCGAGTTTACTGCTGAGATGATGGTGCCGGATGCGAGCCCGTTGGACGGTCGCACGGTGGCCGAAGCAGGCTTGCGCGATTTGCCCGGTTGTTATCTCGTGGAGATCGAACGGGCGGGCGACATCATCCCGGCGGTCGGGCCGGATCGCGTTTTGCGCGCGGGCGACCGTCTGGTCTTTGCCGGTGTGGTCGATTCGATTCGCGACTTGCAAAAGCAACGCGGCCTGATTCCGGCAACCGACCAAATCTTTAAGCTCGATTCGCACCGACACAATCGAACCTTGTATGAGGCGGTCGTTTCCAATCGGTGTCGCGCCGTGGGCAAGTCAATCAAGGAATCTAAGTTTCGCACGGTCTTTGGTGCGGCGGTATTGGCTGTCGCGCGTAGCGGCGAACGCGTGCAAGGGCGCATCGGTGATATCGAACTCGAACCGGGCGACGTGTTGCTATTGGAAGCGGGGGCGAGCTTTCTGCGGCACCACGGCGACTCGGGCGATTTTTTGCTGGTGCGAGCGTTGGAAGATTCGGCACCCCGGCGGCACGAGCGCGCCGTCATCGCGTTGACGGTGTTGTTGGCGATGGTCGTCGCGGCTGCGGCGGGTTGGCTGAGCATGTTGCACGCAGGCCTGTTGGCGGCGGGGGCGATGATCGTACTGCGATGCTGTTCGGTGACGGATGCGCGCCGCAATGTGGATTGGTCGGTGTTGGTGGTGATCGGTGCTGCACTCGGTTTGGGCGCGGGACTGGATCAATCGGGCGCGGCAAAGGAAGCGGCCAACACGATTTTGCAATTGGCGGGGGACAATCCGTGGTTCGCGCTGGCGGCGATTTATGTCGTGACGTCGCTTATGACAGAGGTGATCACAAACAACGCCGCCGTCGCGCTCACGTTTCCGATTGCGCTGGCCACGGCGCAGCGCTTGGAAGTGAACTTCACGCCGTTTATTTATGCCATCATGATTGCCGGCTCGGGTAGCTTCGCAACGCCGTTGGGGTATCAAACGAATCTGATGGTGTTCGGCCCGGGTGGGTATCGGTTTAAAGACTTTTTGCGCGTGGGCTTGCCGTTGAATATTCTACTGGCAGTGACAGCGATTTTGTTGGCACCGCGGATTTGGCAGTTCTGATTTAATTCGTTTTCTCTATGCATTGCGTGCCGAGCTCATTCCGTATGCTGAGTTCGGTCCATTGCGTGAACATTCGCCTTCAAATGATCGGGATTAATCGTGCCCACGATTGCCGCCGTCGTACCGGGATGGTCGAATGCAAATTGCAACGACGCGCGCACGGGATCTTCGTTGGCAATGGTGTTTACGTGGCCGCTGGCGAGCACCTTTTTTAGCAGCACGCCCTTACCGACTTGGGCGGCGGCGTCGAGAACGGGGCGTTCGTCGGTGTAAGCGGGGTGGTAGGTGGCCATCACGACGTCCAGCGCGGCGACGGCGCGCTGGCCGCCGTCGGCCGTTTTCGTCGAAGCACCGATTGCACGCGCAAGGCCGCGAGCGCGCAGTTCGTGTAGCGTGGCGATCACGTCGTCGGAGAGATTCGCGATGTCGTTACCGTCGGAGTGAATCATCAACACATCGAGATGGTCGGTCTGCAAGCGCTGCAGGCTGCGCTCGAGGCTGGTTTGAATATGAGCCGGTGAAAAATCGTAATGCGATTGACCGTCGATGAATTCTTCGCCGGCCTTACCCACGATCACCCAATGGTCGCGTTGACCTTGTAGCAAACGACCGAGGCGTTCTTCGCTTAGGCCATAGGCGGGGGCCGTGTCGAGCAGGTTGATGCCGAGGTCACGCGCGAGGGCGAGTAGATCGGCGAGTTCGGCTTCGGTCGGAAGGTCGAAGCCGGTGGGATATTTCACGCCTTGGTTACGCCCGAATTTGACGGTGCCAAGACCCAGCGGGGAAACGTGTAGATCGGTTTTTCCGAGACGGCGGCGTTGCATGTCGGGGATTTTAACGGGCGGCGGTGAATCGTGTTGGGTTGAGTGCGAGCCTTAATGTGCGAAGTACGCGTTACGGTGTTGTACCGGTTTTTGCTCGATTTGGTGCGCTGTGGCACCGGTTTGCAACCGGTGGGATTTGCGATGGCGTACCGGATTGTTGCGGAAAGTCCATCAGAGCCGCGACCGAGAGAGCGGTGTGTGCCAGATGTTGCGGATTGCTAAATTTGCTTGCGGCGAAGCAATCTTCGTTGATTCAACATCTCCATTCATGGGAAAAGAGGTTTTTAGTTATTGTATTAACTCGATACGTCGAGATGCCCGCGCGCCCTATGCGTGACCGCTTCCTGACGGGCGCGGCTCTGACGCGATACTGACGGCATTATTGTTGATCGCGCGTTCATCTATCACGTTAAAGTTTGTTAGCACGGTCCCACGTCACCGTATCCCACGGGGGCGGGGCGAATTCGGCAGGCGTCAAAGCTGAATAATCGCCTTGCGCATTGCTGGGACTAACGCCTTTTTCTTCCAGCTTCGGTAAAAGCATGCGCGCCAGCAACGGTGCGAAGGTGAGTTTTGTCGGCCAGCAATACAGTGCATTGCCTGCGTCGTGAATCGTCGGCGTGTCGGGCATCCAGCCCTTCGATTCGGATTTGCCTTCCACGCGATCGACGGGATAGACGGCGAATTCAAATTCTGCGAGATCGATTTTGGGCAAATACTTGGCAAACGCTTTGCGAATCGCGCTCAACACGGATTCAGGGGCCGCGTCCTTGTCGCGCTCGGCGACTTGGCCGCCTAAATACCAAACGCGTTCACCGGCGTGTGTCGTGTGCGTTGTAATGGTCGCGATAGGTTTTTCGGAGGTGCCGACGAGGTGCACAAACAAATCGAACGGCGCAGGTTTAAGAAAACCCATCAGTAGCGGCCGCTTTTGCGTCTTTAGGTGTTCGTCGTGCTTGGCCGCGCGGGCGATTGGGTGGTTGCCTTCGGCGCTGGTGAAGATAAAGCATGACGCTTTGATCGTGGCAGTTGGCGTAACCAATATGCCCTTGTCGAGTTGCGTGGTGTCAAACAATTCCGCCGACGATTCGCTCGCGGATGACCCGTCTTTTGCCGAAACGCTGCGGACCGAATCGGGTGACGCGCCAGCCAAGGCGCGCACGACGCTGGGGATATCGAGCACCGGCTCGCTCATGTGAATAGCCGTACCGTTGAAACCGGTATCGGGCAGGCCGACGGGCCAGTCACCGCGCGGAATTTCGTAGACGTCGCGACCGAGCATGCGTTTGGTGAGGCCGCTGACCATGCTGCCGACGAGACCGCCGGGGATGAGCAGTTGCTGCGAACTGGCCGCCATGCGCGCGGCAGTCAGATCGACCGGCCCTTCGCCGCGCAGGCTGTCGAGCCAGACGTCGGGCATGGCGCTGATGGAATGGGCGAGCTTGTTGACCTTTCCGGTGAGGGCGTATTTCAGGCCCGAGTGGATGATGCCTTGTGCAGCGAGGGTTTGCGTACCGCCGACGCCGCCCGAAGCGAGCAGCAAAACGTCGTACCCGCGCTTCCGCAGTTCGGCGAAGGTCCACAGTCCGGCGATGCCGGCGCCGACGATGACAATGTCTGTTTTTACCTCGGGCATTTGGCGTTGTGCGTTCCGTTTGGTGGCGTTTTACAACGGCATTTACGGGGCGCCGTCGCAGCGAACGGATCGTACGGCGCTGGGCGACGGCTGACCAGCGTAACCAATTGCGGCGGCGATAGTTGCAATCGAAGCCGCATGGCGTAATGTATTTCCTACGAGCGCGTCGCAGGTAGGCGGCACGCACCGAAACCTCGGGATCAGGGTTCGCAAACCGGTGGCCGCTTCCAAACAACCCGCCGTCTTCGTCGATCGCGACGACACGCTGATCAAAGACTCGGGGTATATGCGCGACCCCGCCCAGATTCATATCTATCCCGGCGTGCCGGCGGCATTGCGGAAGCTGCGCGATGATGGTTTCGCCGTGGTCATCGTTACCAATCAGTCGGGCATAGCCCGTGGATTCCTTACCGAAGAAGAGCTGCGGTCGGTGCACGAAGCATTGCAAGAGCAGTTGGCCGAACGCGGGTCGGCAGTCGACGCGATCTATTATTGCCCCTACCTCGACGGGCGCGACGCCAAGGTCGAGGAATACCGCATGGATAGCGACATGCGGAAGCCGCGGCCGGGCATGCTGCTTAAGGCGGCGGCGGATTTGCATCTCGACCTCGACCAATCCTGGATGGTCGGCGATAAGGCCAGCGACGTGGAAGCGGGTCGCGCGGCGGGGTGCCGCACGATCATGATCGGCAGTGGGGCGGACGGCGACGTGGCGCGGCCCGACCATCTAGTGCCCGATTTTGCTCGCGCCGCCGATCTGATTCTTCGTGAGTCGCAACGGCTGGCCGAAATGCGTGCGATCGTATCGCGAGCGCGACAGCGTGAGGCCGAATCGCGACAACGCGAAATGGCGAGTGCGCGGCGACCGATCGAAGAGAGCGGCAGTCGCGCCGCGACGGTGCAGCAGGCACCACCGCCAAGCAAGCCGATTGAAACACCGAAACCGCCGCCGCCTGTTGAGCGGCAGGTTGAAGCTCCGAAGCCCGAGCCACCGCAACCCAAACGGGAAACAACCATGAAGCCGACGGAAGCAACGCGGCCCGATGCGGCACCGCGCAGCGAGAATCGCGACAAAAAGGCCGAGGTAACCAAGGCGGAGCCGACGGGCGTAACGGAGAAGCGCGTCCCGGCGTCGTCGAACGATGGCAGCGCCTTCGATGTGTTACACGAAATTCTCGACGAACTCCGATTGATTCGGCGCGATCGACAGTATCAGGATTTTTCGTTCGCGCAATTGGCGGGGGCCATCGCGCAGGCATTTGCATTGTTCGCGTTGGCGTATGGTTTGTACTCGGTTGTGAACGAGCAAGGCGAAACGGGTTTGTATTCGCTGCTGTCGGCGATGGTGTTTCAGTTGATGGCGCTAACGGGTTTTATGATGACGCGCCGGCGGTAGGTGGTATCTTCGACATAGAGTTTTGGTTCAATAGATGACGTTTATATCCGGCACGACTTTAACCACGATGGTGCTATTCTTAGCTGTCAACCCCACCTAACTTGCGTTTGATTTTGTTACATGGCGACAGATTCTCTTTATCGCGGAGCGATCAAAGGACAATAGCCCCCCACATGGTGGGGGGACTTGAACGCGGATCGCATATCATCCCGGAGGGATAGATGGGATTCCAGGCCACCTTCCCATCGTCCTTTTAGAACGAAACGCGAGTAGGTCGATCCGCACGACCACCGTTCAAAACGGTAGGCTATTATCCGTCAGTCCCTGTCGGAACGAAGATTTCGAGCTTGCGTCATGCGTTCATCCGAACGGCTCATGCAAACAGCTAATAAACGCGTGGTTTCTTACATAAGACTCTAACAAATATGGAGAGCCAGTTTTTGGGGCAACTAACTTTCGTTGATAGTTTCTCAATAAACGGCCACCTCCTGCTAGAGACTGTGAAGAGTCTGACGCTTTTTTCTGACGACGTTACTCCGTTCCACCATTGGCGAGCGCCGCGCGGGCGGCGTCCACCGTCACGGAGGGTTCGCCGCTTTCGATCATATAGATGATTTGCGATGCGAGCGGTTCCGGTAGCGACTCCACATGTCCATCAACAAACGCGAAGCTCGCCATGGCTTGTCCGCGGTTGTTGGCCGTCGAAAACCGCTCGGCGATGACGACTTCGTTTGAAGCCGTCTTACTGGTAAGGCCGGGACGGTAAACGACATGGCTTCTATCTTCAAAGTCGGCTAGGTCGGTCGGCCCGTCGTTGGTATAAGGATTTCTGAACTGTTCCAGCGTAAGGTTGTTGGCTTTTACCAACTCCGCCAACGAATCTGGGAATTGCCCGCCGTGACCTTCGGCATAAATGTAAAGACCTTGCGTGATAGCACGCATGTTGGACATGCCAACGACGCGTTGGGCCTCATGACGTGCCGATGTTAAAGCATCGATCGTTTGATCGGCGACGAACGCAAGCACTTCTTCACCACCCATGCCGGATTCGCCGCCGTCTTGCGACGGTCGAGCTTTACCCAAATCCCAACGCAAACGAAAGCGGCTGAATTGACCGTCACGGGTTAGGGCGGCGGCGACGGAACCATCCTTGATCAGTGGGCCGAATTGTGCACCGGCAAGCATGGGTAGCATGGGGGCTTGTTGGGCCAGCAGCGGCAGATCGACGTTGAGATAAAACTGATTGGCGCGCTCGAGGCGCGTGAGACCGCGGCTGGCAGCCGCCGAACCAGCCGTTTTTTGAAGTACCTTGGCGGTGTCGCGCACAGTCTTGGCGTCGATGGCGATTACAAGGTGCTTACCAGCAAGCGTCCACGCCACGGGTGTCATGCCGGTGGCGGTATGAATCTGCAGGCCGGCTTGTTCGCGCGTGTCATAGGTCAATCCGAAGTGCGAGGTCAGCTTTTCGGCGGCGCTTGCGACAACGGTCGGATCTTTGACGGTCGTGACCAATGCCCACGCGACAGGCGGTTGTTGCGAGAAGTCGGGCCGCACGGCCAACACGAATTCGTCGTGGATTTGGCTCAGCAAACTGGCATTTAGATCGACGCCGGTGGCCTTATTGAATGCGACCAAGTCTTCGCGGTATTCGATACCGATGGTCTCATCGAATCCGTCGGTGATTTTGTATAGCAACGCGGGCAACTCGGTAAGGTCGCTGCAACCCAGGCGCGCCGTGACGGGGAAGGCTGACGACAACTGAGGTTGCAAAGCCGATTCGGAATTGCTGCCGGTAAGTAGGCGCGCCAAACCTTTGCATTCTTCAGCGAGCATGGCCAACCCACCGAGTTCGATGGCGTTGCCGCTGATATCCAGATACGCCGCTGCTGCGTGCAAATCTTCGGGGTTAAGGATTTGCATCAGCAATTCGTCTTGGCTACGCGGTTTGGGTTTCGGTTGCGCGGCGACGAACGGCTCGGGCTGAAACAGCACCCACGCCGCCGCTTGCTTGGGAAGCTCGCGGGCCACGCGGCGCACGCCGGGGGCGGAGACGAGCGATTCGCGTGGATCGTTTTTCTGCATGTGTGCAGCGCGTACGAGCCTGCTATTGTTCGATGCGACGGCGATCTTGCCGCGCACGGCGATGTATAAAGCGGGCTTGTCTTCGCCGGGTATCTCAAGGGTGAAGGTTGGCAACTCGCCCGCGATACGCGCTCGGGCTTTGGGCGTGGACGGGTTGGTTGCGCGAATCAACGGTATCAGCTTTTTCGTTAACCAATCGTGCAGATCGAAGCCGGGTTTCGATAGGTCCATCACCACGACGACATCGCTATCGCTTTCGCGGTCCTTGTCGCTATCGCGGTCGCGTTGTTTGCTTGGAATAAAGCCGAAGGCCAACTCACCGGGGATCGATACGAGCAAGTCGGCGAGTAGCTCCGGGGCATCGTTTTGCGGCGCGGCAATGGCAGCGATCTTGCGAATCAAAGATTCGTTGACGATCTCGGCGCGAAAGTTCACGGCTACGGCAACGGCCGTGTCGCGCGGCATCATTGCGAGCAAATCCGCACGCGACGCGGCGGAACGCGGTGTTTCGTTGGGCGTGAGGAGGCAGCAAAACGACAGGAACAGGGTTGTGGTGGTTGCAAGCATGTTTTAGTCCCTTTCCTTGGCGGCTTGTTGTTTAACGGCGGCACGCTGCTTACGCGTCGGCAGCTTTTGGAGGCGGCGATCTAATTCGTCGAATAGTCTGTCGAGCGGCTTCATCTCCGCCTTAATACCGGCTTGGTCGTCCTCGTCGATGAGTTGTTGAATCTTTGCGCCTTGCGTGCGTTCGAAAGCGGCGGCGCGCGCTTCGACATCACGCAGGATGCCTTCCGCCGAGGCGCGTTGACGATCGTCGAGTTCGTAACGATCGGCGAAGCTGATGACGAAGCGCCGCCATTTCGACGCGCGCGGCGTGAGAATGGCCGGCGTGCGGCGCTTGCGTTTGAGTTCTTCGGCGTTCTCTCGCGTGACTTTGGTGAGGCCGACGGGCGCGCCGTCGTCGGTGGTCGTGGGCTGATACTCGAAGTCGTAACCCGTCATCGGGTCGGCGGGCAGACTAGACAGATAGGTAGGCGTGAGCGCTTGCAGATTGGGCGGCAATTGGCCGCGATCTTGTTCGTAAGCGCGAACGGCCAGCCGCACACGGGTGCGTTCAAAATTGCTCTTGCTCATCAGCACGATTTCATGGGCACGAGAGAACGAAGGGAGCGTCGCGGACGTGAGCACATCCCACGTTGGAACATCTTCGATCAGTCGATCTTCCTGCAGAATGGTGCCGGGCGTGCCGTCTTTCATCGGGCGCGTACCCTTGCGCACCTTTTCGTAGTACTTCTTGGCATGACGCTTAATCGCACGGTCGGGCAGATATACGCGACGCAATTCCTTTACCAGCTTGTGCCAACCGGTGCCGTTTTCAGGCTTGAATAGCGAGGGCGGGGCTGGAACGCCGAGCACGTTCGGATCGACATTGGGATTAATGAGAACGTCTTCTACGATATCGTCGGTCAATGCTTCTTCGGCGCGCAGCATGTCTTCAAACGACGGTAGGTTGGCGGCGATGTCGTCCATCTCGGTCGTAGTGTTTAACAAGACATCTGTCGGTATGTCGTAAGTGGCTGCCATTTTGGTGAGTTGATCGGCCGCCAGTGCATTCACGGCAATGCCGACGAGGCCTTCGATCATGGTGGAACCGTGACCCAAGTGATTGCCCATGCGCTGTGCGGTCAATAGGCGGTCCATCCCCAGTTCGAATTCGCCCGCGCGAATTTGTCGCTGGGCATCGGCGGCAAGCAGTTTGGCGATGTGCCGTTGATCGGAAAGAGAGGGCAGCAAGAACGAATACAACGGATCGCCGACGTTACCAAACAACGGCAGGAAGTAGTCATCCATTTGCGTGGCTTCGCGTGTGAGGGAGATGGCGTTGGCGTTTGCGTCGAGGTGAGCCAAAAGTGCCGCTTCATTTTCGGCGTCTTCGGGCCATTCACCTTTCGCGGCTCGATCCACCCAATCGGCGATATCGGGTTCGGCACGAACGTGAGCATTAACGGCGTCGAAGTAGCGAAAGGCGGCGTTATCTTCGTGGGATATCTCGGGCACGCGGACACCGCGCTCGCGCAAATATTCGTACGGCAACATGTTGTACGACTGCCCCCGGACCATGATGGACATCTGGTCGGCGGTGGGTGGTTCGCCAGCGGCGATGGTTGGGGCTATCAGGATGCAGCAATAAATCGCACGTCGAACGCGTTGCATCAGCGTCATGGGCGTGTTCCTCCCGGCCAGTGTCTGCGATGAGTCGTCGGTGGGCTTCGGCAATACGCTGGTGTGTCGGGCGGCGCACGCACGTAGACGGCGAGAGCCACCAGATCGCCGCGTACCGCAAATTTTGGACATCAGCGGGCCGTTCTTAATTGAAACGCCGGGGAGCGAATTTGGTTTCAGCGTTGTGGCAGAAATTTTTGGGGGCGAGGAGGCGGGGCGTGTGGCGATTGAATGGCGAAATTAGGCTGCTCTAGATTTGCTGTGCCTGCTCGATGGCGGTCATTGCTGTAGTGGCGAGCCTGAGACCGATTTTCCGCTGATCGTAGCGGCAATGATGCCCTGAAAAGGAGCGAAGCTACCTGCACCGCTGCCGCGGTTTAACACTGGAAACAACATTGACCATGGATTGCGCGGCTAGCGCCGCTCCATCCATGGCTCTCTACCTTCGCCCCTACGGGGCTGAGAATGACCATCTCGACGCTAAAACGCGAAGGAGTAATTTTGAGACCCGGTCGCTTAGGCGCTGTCGCGGGTGGTGACTTCATAATTCGTGCGTTCGCCCTTGCCGCGGAGGGGATAGTCCTTGCGGAGCGGGAACGAGCCGAAATCGTCCCACGTGAGGATGCGACGCAGGTCGGGGTGGCCTTCGAACCGGATGCCGAACATGTCGAAGACTTCGCGCTCCATCCAATCGGCGCCCTTCCAGACGCACGTGGCGGATGCGAGCTTTGGATCGGGATCGTTGACGAACGCCTTGATCCAAATGCGATGGCCGTGCGTGTGAGAGAGCAGCGAATAAACCACGCCGTAACGGTCGGTCGCGTTGGGGAAGTTGAGATAATCGACGCAAGTCACGTCGATGAGTTGCTCGAACTTCAATGCGGCGTCGTCGCGCAGGAAGGATAAGACGTCGATGAGTTGCGCCGGCTCGACGCGAATAAACATCTGATCGCCGGGTTCGTCACCGCGCATAAGCAGGGGCGTGGCGGTGAAATCGGCACCGGAGAATTTCTTGTTTAATGCTGCGACGATTTGGTCGGGGCTGGCCATGTTCTGATTCCCAGAGCGTTGCAGGAATGTGGCGTTCTTCGTTGTACAAAATTAGCCCCCGGCCATTGGCCGCGGGTTATGTGCGGAACACGTGAAACTAATTCTTACCTTCGATGCCTACCTGCACCGTGGGCTCTACGACCATGCCGAGGCCTTTACCGCGCTGGGCACTGGTCTGTACGCCATCGCGTTCGACGAGGCGCTGGATGGCCATCACGCCTTCTATCAGCGTTTCAGGTCGCGGCGGGCAGCCGGGCACGTACACATCGACGGGCAGAAACTGATCGACGCCTTGCACGACGGCATACGTATCGAACACGCCGCCGGTCGAAGCACAGGCACCCATCGAAATGACCCACTTGGGTTCGCAAATCTGCTTGTAGATGCGTTGCAACACCGGCATCATCTTGATGGCGACGCGACCGGCGCAGATAAGCAGGTCGCTCTGTCGCGGGCTGAAGCGCATGACCTCGGCACCAAAGCGGGCGAGGTCGTAACGGCTGGAGGCGGTTGCCATCAGCTCGATGCCGCAGCAAGCCGTGGCGAAGGGCAGCGGCCACAGCGAGTGTTTGCGCGCCCAGTTAACGCCGTTTTGGCGGAAGAAACTCACCAACTCATCGAGGCGCGTGGTGACGACGTCGTCGTTGCCCATGCTGTGCGGTTGGTATTCATTCTTTTGCATTTCGGTGCAACCTTTCGGATTGCGGATTCCAATTCAGTGCGTCCACAGGACGCAGCTCTGAGATTGTTTCGATGCGTCCACAAGACGCGGCTCTGTGATTGATTCGCAACGCGTCGTTGCGATCAACGAGGGATTAATCCATCGGCATCAATCGTAATTCAGGATGCCCTTACCCCATTCATATAGAAATCCTAGCGTTAGGATCGTGAAGAACACGAACATGACCCAGAAAAGCATGTCGGCATTGGCGGCAAAGGCGCTGCCGTCGGCCTTGGCTTCCAGATAGGCCATCGCCCACGGATACATGAAGATTAACTCGACGTCGAAGATCAGGAACATCATCGCGACGAGGTAAAACTTCACGTTGAAGCGTTGACGGGCGTCGCCGATCACCGGCATACCGGATTCGTAGATGCCTTCTTTTTCTTCACCGTGGCGTTTTTTCTTGGGGATATAGTGCGTGAGAAACAGAATCGCGAGCCCCGCGACGAACGCAATCCCCAACAGCACGGCGATCGGGCCGTAACCGAGCGGGGCGCTGACGGCGAGCATCGATAGTTGGTCGTTGTTCACGGTCGATGAATCCTTCGTTTGAACGTCCGGAAACGTGTCAATCGTTAATGGTTGCCGAAAGCGAATTCTAACCGGTTCGGGCTCACTTCGGGAGACGGCTCGTGAAAAATTTCACGCAGGTGGGGGCGTCAAACTGACTCCACCAAGACCGGCTCCTCGGCAGCGTCGAAGACGCGACCGCGGCGTAGGCGTTCCAATTCCTGAGCGCGCAGTTTGCTCGAACGGTCCTGCACGTGTCGCAGCCATTGGTGTTGTTCTTCGCTCAGTTTCTTGACGCCCAAGTATTCGAGCAGGAAGCGCAATTGGTCGGGCTTGGAGCAAAAGTGCGGTGCAGCCGCGCCCATGGCGGCGAGGTCGGCGACGATGCTCTCTTCGCGCCGGCTGGAGCGGCGAATCCAGCGACCGACCGACGCGTCGAGGAAGTAGAATTCAAACCGTTCGCTCGGCAAACAGCGGATCAGCACGTTTCGCCAGAACAAGTCGCGATGCACAAAGCCGGCCTCGTGCATGTGTCGCACTTGGCGAGCGAGCGACGTGAGAATTTCGCGCCGAATCGCCACGGAGCGCGGCGATGTCGTGCTACTGAAATTCTGAATGAAATTCGACAGCGCCGTCGCGTCGGGCACTGCTTCGGTGATGATGAAACAACTCTTCACGAATAGGCCGATGCGGCGTTCGCCATACGCGACGGGCCGCACACCTTGGATGCCGAGTTGTCGCATCTGTTGCAACGAAAGATATTCACTGCGGGCGCGGCTCGACTTCAATAGCGTGCCGCGGAACATTCCTTTGAATCGATTACGCCATCGCGGGTAATGATAGCGCTTGATAAAGAACGACGTAGACTTGTCGTCTAGGTCGTAGCGAATGACGTCGCTGCTGCGGCTCCACGCGGCCAGCGCATGGCCCGGATGGCACAGCACTTTCTGCACGGTATCGAGGTCGGCGTCGCGCAGCATCTCTGCATACGGTTTTTTGATCGTCATGCGATCGGTCGTGAACACCTATTCGGCCTCCACCCGCAGCGGCATGCGATCTGTTTGCAGCAATTCCAACGCTGCGGTCAGCACCATTTCGACGGGCAACTCGCGCATGCAGTTATGATGACCGAGCGGGCAGGTTCTTTCCATACAAGGCTGGCAATCGAGTTCGAGTTTCACAATACGCTCGCGATCGGCATAGGTTTCCGCCCAGCGCGGGTCGCTGCTGCCGAAAATGGTGACGACGGGCACGCCGAGCGCCGGCGCGAAATGGCGCGGGCCGGTGTCATTGCTGATAAGCAAGTCGCTGCGCGCGATTAGCGCTTTTACCGGCCCAATGCCGAGGTCCACATGAATGTCGATCGGCTCCGTGGCGGCGGCTCGTAATTGGTCGGCCATACGGGCTTCTTTGGGGCTGAATGATGCAATGACGCGGGCACCGTGGTCGCGGGTGAGGCGATCTGACAGGGCGGCGTACTTTTCGGTAGGCCAGCATTTGGCCGAGCCGTAATTCGCGCCGGGGTTGAGCACGACCAGCGGACGCGAAGGATCGTGCGATTCAAGTTTGTCGGCGGCTGTGGCTTCATCGGCAGGGGAGAAGTGTAGCCGCATGCGACGGTCCACATCG
>Ga0207422_1000633_pt1 | contig 100756 bp, 92 predicted proteins | sample MarCyaLeptolynsp_FD_187757 | JGI IMG/M metagenome (GOLD analysis project Ga0207422, IMG submission 187757) | Marine cyanobacterial communities from Panama - species 1 Leptolyngbya sp. (SPAdes) | ecosystem: Environmental > Aquatic > Marine > Unclassified | place: Panama: Panama City | collected...
GGATTGGCGACCTCATCATGAACATGTCGGTCAAACTGGGATTGCGATAAGACCAAACTTATACATTGCAATAGGGATCTCAGGAGCTATTCAGCATTTGGCTGGCGTTAACCAAAGCAAAGTAATTGTTGTAATCAATACAGACGCTGAAGCACCTTTCTTTAAATCTGCGGATTATGGTATTGTTGGAGATGCTTTTGAAGTACTTCCTAAATTAATAGAAGCTGCCAAAAGCATGAACATAAGTGCAAATTAGCCTAATGTTCAAATAAAGAAAATGGATAAAATTGGATTAGATATTGTTGGCCTTTCATATAGCCAAACACAATCAGGTGCATATGCATTGGTTTTGGCTGAACAAGAAGGTCAACGTAGACTACCAATTATCATCGGAGGTTTTGAAGCTCAAGCTATCGCTATAGAGCTTGAGGACATGACACCAAGTCGTCCATTAACACATGACCTCTTTAAGAGTTTTGCGGATTCATTTGAAATCAAAATCAAAGAAGTATTGATTTACAATTTAGTTGAAGGGATTTTTTATGCAAAATTAATTTGTGTAAAAGATGGCAAAGAGGTTGAAATTGATACCAGAACTTCTGATGCGGTTGCTATAGCAGTTCGATTTAAATGTCCCATTTATACGCATGAGTTCATACTTGAAGATGCTGGAATTGTTCTTGATGAAGAGGAAGAAAAAAGTGAAACAAAAACCCTTAAGCCAAAAAAGACTAAACAAGTAAAAGAAAAAAAAGGCATAGATTCGCTAAATATAACCGAACTAAAGGAGAAGCTTCAAAATGCCATTGATACTGAAAATTACGAGGAAGCCTCAAAACTTCGCGACGAGATTAATCGTCGCTCTGGCTCCGAAAATTAATTTCAGGACTGTCAATATTCTATTAATCACTTCTTTTTTAATGCTTTTCTTAAATGCTGACGTTTCTGCATTTAACCAAGAAATAATCACTGAATCAGATAGCGTTAATATCTCATCTGATGCTCTAAATACACAATCGAAAGAAGTAAGCATTAAACCTTTAAGTGGATTCTCCCTACTTTCTCTTTCAAGAGGGCTTATTGGCTTAGCCACTTTATTGTTGATTGCTTTTTTATTTAGCGAGAACAAAAGAGCAATCAATTGGGGTCTAGTTGCTAAAGGACTTTTACTACAGATTGTATTTGCTTTATTGGTTCTAAAAGTCCCATTTGCTGAATCCTTCTTTGAATTAATTAGCAAGTTCTTTGTTAAGATCATATCATTTACCAATGCCGGAACAGAATTTCTGTTTTCTTCTTTTATCACGCAAAAAATAGAGAATGGCTTAGTGAATTTTGCAATTCAAGTATTACCAACAATAATTTTCTTTTCTGCTTTAACAAGCTTACTATATTACTGGGGGATACTGCAAAAGTTTGTAATTGCTTTTGCTTGGTTAATGAAGCGATTGATGAAATTATCTGGAGCCGAAAGTCTTGCTGCCGCAGGAAATATTTTTCTCGGTCAGACAGAGGCACCATTACTTGTAAGACCATACCTAAACAAAATGACCAAATCTGAACTTTTATGTTTGATGTCTGGAGGCATGGCTACCATTGCAGGTGGTGTACTAGCTGCATATATAGGGTTTTTAGGTGGAGGTGAAGAAGTCCAACAAATATTTTACGCTAAGCACCTATTAGCAGCTTCTGTTATGTCCGCTCCTGCTGCTGTTGTGGCAGCAAAAATTCTTGTTCCAGAAACTGAATCTATTGACAGAAGCATGAATATCAGTCAAGAAAACATCGGTAGTAATGCATTAGAGGCAATAAGCAATGGCACGACAGATGGAATTAAATTGGCTGTTAATGTAGGGGCAATGTTGCTTGTTTTTATTGCTTTTATTACCATGGGCAATTATATACTTTCCGATTTGATAGGTGAAAAAACTGGAATTAATCAATGGATTCAAGCCAACTCAAACTTTGAATCACTTTCCTTTGAATTCATTATTGGATATGCCTTTGCACCTATAGCATGGCTAATGGGAGTAAGTAGTGCAGACATGGTTTATGTTGGTCAATTATTGGGCGAAAAGACGATTCTGAATGAATTCGTTGCCTATGTGTCGCTAGGAGATATGAAAAATGCAGCTGCATTTTCTGAAGAGAAATCCATAATCATGGCAACTTATATTCTATGCGGATTTGCTAACTTCTCCTCTATTGGAATTCAAATTGGAGGTATAGGAGCATTGGTTCCTAAACGCAAGGGATTACTTTCTAAATATGGTATTAAAGCTTTAATTGCAGGAACTCTTGCTTCTCTATTTACCGCTGTTATCGTGGGAATCCTAATTTAATGTTAGTCACCTTAAAATTCTAGTTTAATATTTTTCTCTACATTTAACATGAACAGTAAGCGCACAATGTACCTTTAGAACAATGAAGCTATTTAAGCATTTTCATTCTTCCTTCCTTGATCAAATTGTAGGTGAAAAAGGTAGACTTGGTCAATATTATTATTATAGAAACTATACGGAAAGTTTTATCAAAAAATATGAAGATAGTTCGTATTTTTTAGATCTATATGAAAGGTGCAAAAACAATAAACATATACAGACATCAAGTAGGATAAGCTATTCCGACAAAATTGAATTTGGAGTAAACCTAAAAGATGTTCGCAAAATAAAATCCTTAAAGTTCAACCATTACAAAGAAGTTCAAGAAAAAAAGATCGCCTTAAGTAGAATAAAAATTGGTGGTCATCGAACTAAACTTAGCATGTGCTTTTATAACGATCTACTATTTTATTACAATTACACCTTTTCTAATCTTAAACCTTCAGATAGGCACAATATATTGGAAATTATTCAAGAAAAGTATGCTATTCAAGGCAGCTCTATTAATTTAGCCAATACTAATTTCAGAGATGATCAGGGTAATTACCTTTTAATTGATGACGGAGTTAATCTGTCTATACATTACCTTCAGTTTCGATTAGATATCTATGATCAGCTAAAGAACTCATCCAATTCTGAAGAAATTTCCAAGGAGAATAAAGAAAAATCAAGAAAAAGAGAATTATTTCATAGATTATAAAAGAAGGAGAGTTGTACACTCCCCTTCTTTCAATTAATCGACTAATTTATTGGTTGTTATTTTAATTATTCTTGATAAATTTTTGCACGGTTCGTTTAGTACCGCTATCAAAGACAATAAAATAAAATCCATTATTTAATTGAGACACATCCATATGATGCAATTGGTTAGGAACAGTATTTAGCTTTTGTACTACTACCTTACCAGTTACATCCATAATTGTAATATTTACTACTTCGTTGACTGCTCTCAAATCAACTGTAAGATTTTTTGATACAGGATTTGGAAACACATCTATTGAACCTAAATTTTCGACTTCTCTTAATCCAACAGTTGTTGCATCTTGAACTTTCAATCCAAAACCTGCCTTTAAATTGCCTAGGCTATCCATCCCAACGCTATCACAAAAGGTAGTAGAGCAATTATTAGTAGAATCTGTGATTGTCAGACATACATTATAAACACCAAAACTTGAATACTGATGTGAAGGATTTCTTAGGTTGGATGTTGAACCATCTCCAAAGTCCCAACTATATTTATGACTACTCAGGTTTGAGGAATTATTTAATAGCAATACACCAAAAGATGATGAAGTATCTTTAACCACACTATAAGACGCCAAACATGTTGTAGGGTTAGTAAAACTAACAGCTACTGAATCACAGTAGGTACAGGATACACGATTACTGTCTGTTGTTGTCAGACATACATAATAAATACCAGAACTTGAATAGGTATGATTAGGATTCATCGCAGTGGATGTGGAACTATCCCCAAAATCCCATAGGTAAGTTGCACCGGAAATCTGAGATGCATCAGTAAACAAGACCGTGTTGTTGGTATCTAATATGTAGGAGAAAGAAGTTGTACCAGGTCCATTCATTATGCTATATGCAGTTACGGTGTCACAGCCATTAGCATCTGTAATAGTTACTGTATACCATCCAGCAGCAAGTTGAGAATTACTTGATCCGAAAGATCCACTACTCCAATTATAAGTATAAGGAGAAGTACCACCACTAAGGTTGTGAATATGAATACTACCATTTAAGTTATTACAACTAGCATCCACAATGGAATCCGTAAAAGAAAAATTGGATGCACAAGGAGAAGATGTACCACTTACTACGACTGTATCGCAATAAGTGGTAGTACATGTTCTCATGATATTAGAGACCGTAAGACATACAAGGTAAGTCCCACCTTGAGCATAAGTATGCGAAGGATTTGTTGCATTTGAGGTAGTACTATCACCAAAGTCCCAAGTCCTAGAACCAACACCACCTGTTGCAAAAGAAGTATCGGAAAAGCTGACTGTAAGGCCATTGACTGAAAAGGTAAAATACGGGGAGCAGGTTTGTGCTTCCATAGTATCAAAACCAAGGATTAAACAAAAGGAAAATAAGTAGACTAGTTTTTTCATAATATTTTAGATTATTAATTTAATATTTACGACGAATTTGCTTCTTTTATAGTTGGAATGAATTTCTAAATGGAATTTAAGCTAATTTAGTTTAGGCATTTTATTCAATGAGAAACTTCTCAATTGCTTTATTAATTATTGTTTCCTGTTTTATTGAAGTCTACGCTCAAAAGGATAGTACTTCTCAAAAAATTAAATTCGAAGGTGATTTTAGGTTTAGAATTGAACAAGACTGGGATTCTAGAAATCCAGATGGGTCTTATCGAGACGATAGAAGTAGATTGAGGTATAGAGCTCGCGCAGGAATTACATATACTCAAAACAAATATCATTCGTTTGGACTTCGATTGAGAACAGGAAACCCAAAAAAACAACAAGATCCGCAATTGACTTTAGGGGCAGATAACCAAGAATCTGGGACATTACCTATTGCATTTGAAAAAGCATATTATCAATATGAGAAGGATTTTTGGAGTTTTTGGCTCGGGAAAAACACCTTCCCTTTTGAGAAAAACAATGAACTCTTTTGGAGCGACAATGTTTTTCCTGATGGTGCATTCTTGAAAAGAAAGTTTCAAATTAATACCAACTACCTAAGTCACCTTGACTTGAGAGCAGGGCACTTTATATTGGCTGCAAATGGAGCTTCATTTGAGGAGGATGCATATTTACAAGCCATTCAAATAAAATCCGAATGGTGGCAAAAGAAAATATCCCTTTTCCCTGCTTTTTATCATTTTAGAAATATTGCATATACCCCGGATGGTAGTGCCAATTTTGATGTCGATTATAATATATTTCATCTTGGAAGTAGATTTAAACTCCTATCTAAACCTTTGCTCTTTTTAGAATTAGATTTTCTACAAAATATCGAGAATTATGATTTGGATTCAATTCCAAGCCCACTACAAAATCAGAGACAAGGAATAATTGCGGCTATTTCTGTAGGTGAATTAAAAAATAAAGGCAATTGGTTCTTTAAACTAACTTACACCCAATTGGAAAGGTTTTCTGCAGTTGATTATCTCGCGCAAAATGATTGGGCTAGATGGGATTATAGCAATCTAGCTTCCCCTGATGGAAGACTAACTAATATGGAAGGAATTGAATTTGTTAGTTCTTTTTTGGTAGAGAAGAACCTTAAACTAACGATGAAATATTATTGGGTCGATCAATTGATTGCCACTGGGGTAAAAAGAGAGACCAACCAAAGAATCCGATTCGATTTGGACATCAATTTTTAAGCGATATCCTATACCTGCTTACTTCATAACTGTGGATATCTTGTTCTTAATTCCATTACTTCGGATGTGTTTTATTTATTACTTCATTTTAATTTTATAGCATATTTAAAGTAGAATTATCCATGCAGCAATACCACGATTTACTGTCCAGAATATTACAAGAAGGAGTAAAAAAAGAAGATCGAACAGGAACTGGGACCATTAGCGTATTTGGTCATCAGATGCGTTTTGATCTTTCCGAAGGATTTCCTGCCATCACAACCAAGAAATTACATCTTAGGTCTATAATCCATGAATTATTATGGTTTTTGAGTGGAGACACCAATATCAAATATTTGAAAGATAATGGTGTAAGTATTTGGGACGAGTGGGCAGATGAAAGCGGAAACTTAGGACCTGTTTATGGCTCTCAATGGAGATCTTGGCCTACTCCAGATGGAAAGCATATTGATCAAATCACTAATGTGGTCAATCAACTTAAAAACAATCCAGACTCAAGAAGAATAATTGTAAGTGCTTGGAATGTTTCAGAAATTGAGAACATGGCACTCCCTCCTTGTCATGCGTTTTTTCAATTTTATGTTGCTGAAGGCAAATTGTCCTGCCAACTTTACCAAAGAAGTGCAGACACTTTTTTAGGTGTTCCCTTTAATATTGCTTCCTATGCGTTGCTTAACATGATGATGGCCCAAGTTTGCAATTTAGAAGTTGGTGATTTTGTGCACACCTTGGGAGATGCCCACTTATACTCCAACCATATCGAACAAGCAGAAATTCAACTTTCTAGAGAATTTAGGCAATTACCTACGATGAAAATAAACCCAGATGTGCATAATATATTCGATTTTAAGTATGAAGACTTTATGCTCGAAAATTACGATCCACATCCACATATAAAGGCTGCCGTAGCAGTATAAATATGCAAATCTCATTAATTGTAGCTGCGTCTGAAAACAATGTTATTGGTGTAAATAACGACCTTCCTTGGAGGTTAAGAGAGGATATGAAGTTCTTTGTTAAAACGACTACAGGACATCATATTTTAATGGGTAGAAAAAATTTAGAATCCTTTGGTAAAGCATTACCCAATAGAACAAACCTGCTTTTAACCAGAAATAAAAAATACAAATTTGAAGGAATTGAAATATTTCATGAATTGGAGGAAGCAATTGATTTCGCAAGACAAAATGGAGAAGAAGAACTGATTGTTATAGGTGGAGGTGAAATCTATAAGCAAACATTACCATTAAGCGATAAAATTTATCTTACTAGGGTACATACCAATATTGAAGGAGATGTTTACTTCCCTGAACTTCGAAAAGACAATTGGTTATTAATCTCTGAATCTAATCATTCCAAAGATGAGAGAAACCAATACGACTTTACTATACAAGTTTATAAGAGAAAGGAGACCTAGGAGGCTACTTTAAGCTGCTTTAGAGAGGACTTATTAAACCTTTCTTTCGCATAATTAAGATTTATCCTCAATTTTTCGATGACTTCTTTGGTAGGAACCTCAAACATATGTTCCAATAATATTGCTTCGCAAATGGATCTCAATCCTCTTGCTCCTAAATTGTACTCTATAGCTTTATCTACAATGAAGTCGAATACCTCTTTATCAAAACTCAATTCTATGCTGTCCATTTCAAAGAGAGCAACAAATTGCTTGATAATTGCATTTTTTGGTTCTGTCAATATCCTTTTTAACGCAATCTTATCCAAAGGATTCAAATGAGTAATAACAGGAATCCTTCCGATTAATTCCGGAATTAATCCGAAAGACCTTATATCTGTAGGAGTAATGTATTTCAATAGGTTTTTATCCTTAACCAATTCATTATCCTCTTGCGTTTTAAAACCAATTGCATTGGTATTTAATCGTTTAGAGATTAACTTATCTACTCCAGCAAAAGCACCTCCACAGATAAACAAAATATTTTGAGTGTTGATAGAAATCATCTTTTGCTCTGGATGTTTTCTTCCACCCTGAGGAGGAACACTTACAGTAGCACCTTCTAACAATTTTAGCAAGGCCTGTTGTACACCTTCACCGGAAACATCTCGAGTTATTGAGGGATTATCTCCTTTTCTAGCAATCTTATCTATTTCATCAATAAATACAATGCCTTTCTCTGCTTTAGAAACATTGTAGTCCGAAGCTTGTAATAATCTTGATAAGATACTCTCGACATCTTCACCTACATATCCTGCTTCTGTTAAAACAGTAGCGTCTGCGATACAAAAAGGAACATTTAAAAGCTTTGCAATTGTCTTGGCAAGTAAAGTTTTTCCTGTACCAGTCTCGCCTACTAACAATACATTGGACTTTTCAATTTCAATTCCAGGAGTCAAGCTACTTTTAGCCACCCGTTTGTAGTGATTATAAACAGCAACGGATAAAACCATTTTTGCTTCATCTTGACCAATTACATACTCATCTAAGTACTGCTTGATCTCAACTGGTTTGTGAATAGTAATATTTAAATCAGAAGAATTTGGTTTAACTTCCTCCTTTACTATCTCACCCGCTTGTACTATACAATTATCACAGATATGACCAGATATACCAGCAATTAAAACATTGGTATCCTTTTTATCTCTACCACAAAATGAACAATGTACTTTGTCTTTTTCTCGCATGACTATTTTATAGGCAGTACAAATTTAAGCAAATTGCAATATTATTTTTTTGCAAGTACTTCATCTATCATACCATAGGCTTTCGCTTCCTCTGATGACATCCAATAATCTCTATCTGAATCTTCCTCTACTTTCTTAAAATCTTGTTTGGAGTGCTTGGCAATTATCTCATACAATTCTTTCTTCATTTTAAGCACTTCTTTAACCGCAATCTCCATATCTGAAGCTTGTCCTTGCGCACCACTCATGGGCTGGTGTATCATCACTCTGGAGTGAGGCAAAGCCGTTCTTTTACCCTCAGCACCAGCACATAATAATACTGCACCCATAGAGGCGGCCATGCCAGTACAGATAGTAGCTACATCAGGAGAAATATATTGCATGGTATCATAAATACCCAATCCTGCATATACACCTCCTCCTGGAGAATTCAAATAAATTTGGATGTCTTTTTTAGCATCAGCAGATTCTAAGAATAACAATTGCGCTTGAATAATATTCGCGACTTGGTCATTTATTCCTGTACCCAAGAAGATAATTCTGTCCATCATTAATCTTGAGAATACATCCATTTGTGCAACATTAAGCTGTCTTTCTTCAATGATATAGGGAGTAATTGAAGATTCCATGTAGTTTTCTACATGCATACTATTTATGCCATGGTGCTTTGTTGCGTACGTTTTAAATTCTTTACCGAAATTCATAATCTAATACTTGTTATCTTTTCTTTTTTTCCGCCAATTTAAGGAATTCATCATAGCTAATTTCTTTCTCCTTTACTTTTACCTTCTCCTTGTATAAATCCCTCATCTTTAATTGATAAAGCTGATCATATAATCTTCTTGCTTCATCTTGATTTTCCAACACTCTTTTGGCAGTATCTTCTAACTCATTTTCGTCCATCATATTTTGTCCCATTCCAGATAGTTGTTGACGAACCATTCCTTTGGTATACTCAACAACTTCTTCCTTCTCAACTTTTATGTTGTGGTCTCGAATAAGTTTATTCTCAATCAGTTGCCACTTTATTCCTTCTGCATATTGCTCATATTCTTCCTCCAATTGCTCTTTAGTTAATGGCTTTTCATTGGCGGTCATTAACCATCTTTTCATAAAATCATCTGGCAATTGAAGTTTTGCTTTCTTCATCAAATGGTCCTGTACCTCTCTTTCAAAAAGTTGCTCTGCATTTTGCTCAAAATTTTTATTCATCTCCTCTCTTATCCTTTCAACCATCTCCTCTTTGGACTTTACAACCTCTTTGCCGTAAATGCGATCAAAAAATTCTTGGTTCAATTCAGCAGCCTCCATTCGATTAATTTTTTCAATAGCATATAAAAATTCAGTGTTTTTATAAGCATCGATCTCCTCTTTTTCAATACCCAACCAAGCCGCAACATATTGCTCACCAGCCATACCAACAGGCTTTAATTTTACTTCATCTCCAACTTTTTTTCCAAGAAACAACTTTTGATCCTTGGCTTTATTTAAGATACGAATATTAAGCACAGTACCGTTGGTAATTCCATCTTCCTTTATCTGCCCTTTTTCTAATTCCTGAAACTTACCATACAACATATCTTCTTCTTCAGCAGCATCCACATCTTTCATTTTACCATATTGTTTGGCAATTTCTTCAATCTGCTCATCCACCATCTTATCTGCTACTTTGATCTTGTATTTTTGGATCTTGTCTTTTTCCGAAAGTTCAGCCTTTACTTCTGGTGCAATTCCAAGTTCATAAGTAAAATCAAACTCTTTTTGAGTTTCCCAGTCTATTTTATCTTCTGATTCCTTCGGTAATGGGTTGCCTAATATGTTCAACTTCTCCGCACCTATGTAATCATATAACTTATCTGATAATAACTTATTGATCTCATCTACCAAGATATTAGGTCCAACCATTTTCTTCACCATTCCCATAGGTACCATTCCCTTTCGAAACCCTGGCAAGTTAGCCTGTTTTCTATATTTTTTTAATGCTTCATCTACTCTACCTTTATAATCATCTTCTTTGATTTTGATGGTGATTTCTGCATTTAGTTTGTCGATGTCTTTTTTAATAACTTCCATAAATTGATCTTTATTTAAAAAAAATGGCGTAAGACTTATAGTCTTACACCACTTTGCTGGTGCGGATGGAGGGACTCGAACCCACACGCCGTGAAGCACTAGATCCTAAGTCTAGCGTGTCTACCAATTTCACCACATCCGCTTTACTGTTCATGAATTCTGCTAGAACAAGCCCTTAAAAAGGGAGCGCAAAAGTACATAAAATAACCAATCAATAAGTTAAATTCACTGGAATTAATGCTTCAATAAATCCTTTATTTTGCAGGATTAAAAGCAAAATTTATGATCGTAAATCCAGATGAAGTTTCTTTAGGAAAGTTGCACAATCATATGTTAAGCAGTATTGGACCAAGACCAATAGCATTTGCATCTACAATTGATAAAGCAGGAAATCGAAATTTAAGTCCATTTAGCTATTTCAATGTATTTAGTACTCGACCACCAATCGCAATATTTTCACCGGCCAAAAGTGGAAGAACAAACACCCAAAAGAATACATACGAAAATGCGAAAGAAACCATGGAGGTTGTTATCAATGTAGTTACTCATTCCATAGTTCAGCAAATGTCGTTGTCGAGCACAGCTTATGAGAAAGGAGTTGATGAATTTGTTAAATCTGGCTTAACTCCTATCGAATCTGATCTAGTGAAACCATTTAGAGTAAAAGAATCACCTATTAATTTAGAATGTAAGGTTAGAGAAATTGTTGAATTGGGTGATGAAGGAGGATCTGGAAATCTGATTATTTGCGAAATCCTAAGAATTCATATTGATGATAATGTTTTGGATGAGGATGGTAGCATAGATCAAAGAAGAATAGATTTGGTTGGAAGAATGGGTGGTGATTATTACGTAAGAGCAAATGGCGAGGCGCTTTTCACTGTCCCAAAACCTGTGCGAAACCTTGGGATTGGTGTTGATCAAATCCCCAACAACATTAAAGAGGAGAAAGCATTCAGTGGAAATGATTTAGGAATGCTAGGAAACATTGAAGAAATACCTTCTGAAGAAAATATTAATGCATTCGCAACAGAGGAAAATGTCGGCAACTCTTGGGAAGAAAAAGTTACCATTGCTAAACGACATTTGAATCAACAAGACATTGATTCTGCCTGGAAAGTGCTACTAAGTAAATAAAAAAAGGCCACTCTTATAACAGTGGCCTTTTTTTATTTATGCAAGGTGTATTCACTACTCCTTTTCTTCTTTCTTATCAAATTTTTTGTACCTGTTTCTAAACTTATCTACACGCCCAGCGGTATCAACTAATTTCATTTTACCAGTGTAGAAAGGATGAGAGGTATGTGAAATTTCTAATTTCACCAAAGGATATTCATTACCATCTTCCCACTTAACCGTTTCTTTAGATGGAGCTGTAGATTTAGTCAAAAAAGAATAGTCGTTTGACATGTCTTTGAAAACTACCATTCTATAATCTTCCGGATGGATTTCCTTTTTCATTTTTATCGCCTTAAAAAATTGGAGCGCAAATATACTACTTTAATTCATGCACAATAAAATATTGGTCAATTAATTTAACCTTAATATCCTATTAAGAATAGCCTAACAAGAAGACTTATTCTATTCCTTTATTTTGCAAGCGTTTCTCGTATTAAATTTGCAATTTTGAGCAATAATTAAGATCTATTCCATGTCAAAAGTTCACAATTTTAGTGCAGGACCGTGCATTCTACCACAAGAAGTTCTTAAAGAAGCTTCTGAAAGCGTAATTAATTTTAACAACCTAAACCTTTCTTTGATTGAAATCTCGCATCGATCTAAGGATTTCATTGAGGTAATGGAAAATGCTCGCTCTTTGGTTAAAGAGTTATTGAATGTACCTGAGGGTTATCAGGTATTGTTCTTACAGGGAGGCGCCAGTTTAGGCTTTTTAAAAACTGCTTATAACTTTCTTCCAAAAGGGGAAACTGCTGCATACATTAATACTGGTGCCTGGTCTACTAAAGCAATTGAAGAGGCAAATAAAGTCGGGAACGCGAATGTTATCGCAAGTAGCGAGGACAAAAATTTCAATTACATCCCTAAGGGCTTTGGTATTCCATCAGATACGAAATATTTACACTTCACCTCAAATAACACCATATTTGGAACACAGTTTAAAAGATATCCTGTAAGCCGAATCCCAATGATTTGCGATATGTCTTCGGATATATTCAGTCAGGAAATTGAAGTTGGGAAATTTGACATGATTTATGCTGGAGCCCAAAAGAATATGGGACCAGCAGGTACAACATTGTTTATTGTAAAAGAAAGCGCTTTAGGAAAGACTGGCAATGAAATTCCTACCATGTTAGATCTACAGACACACATCAAAAAAGAATCGATGTTTAATACACCTCCTGTTTTTCCTATTTATGTTAGCATGCTAACTCTGCAATGGTTGAAGAAAAATGGTGGTGTTCCATGGATTCAAAAAATCAATGAAGACAAAGCAAATTTATTGTATAGTGAGATTGACAGAAACGGCTTATTTAAAGGAGTTACAGCGACTGAAGATCGGTCCAATATGAATGCAACATTTGTTTTGGAGAATGAAGATTTAAAAGAGGAATTCAATCAAATGTGGAAAGATGCAAACATTAGTGGAATTAATGGCCACAGATCTGTAGGAGGATATAGAGCCTCCATGTATAATGCACTTCCATTAGAAAGTGTGCAAGCGCTAGTAGATGTAATGAAAGAATTTGAAAGAACTAAAGGATAAATTATGAAGATTTTAGCGAATGATGGCCTTTCTGCCTCAGGAATAGAGGCATTAGAAAAAGAAGGATTTACCGTTGTAACAGATAAAGTAGAACAAGAGCAGCTAGTAGATGCCATTAATATGGAAGGCTATGAGGTCCTGTTGGTTCGTTCTGCTACCAAAGTAAGAACAGATATTATAGATGGATGTCCGGGATTAAAAATGATTGGCAGAGGCGGCGTAGGCATGGATAATATTGATGTTGAATATGCAAGAAATAAGGGCATTGAGGTATTTAATACTCCTGCAGCTTCATCACAATCAGTTGCTGAGTTGGTTATGGCCCATTTATTTGGAGCAGTAAGATTCTTACATGACTCCAATCGACTAATGCCTAATGCAAGTTCTGATGTTTTCAAAACATTAAAAAAGAAATACGCTGGTGGCATAGAGTTAAGAGGAAAAACAATTGGCATAATAGGATTTGGTAGGATTGGTAGATCAGTTGCCTCTTATGCACTGGGTTGCGGAATGCAGGTATTGGCTCATGACAGATCTGGAGAATCATTTGAATTGCAATTAAATATTGCCGACCAATCACTTACTGTGAAACTAAATAACACCAGTAAAGATGACTTATTAAGACTATCTGATTTTATCAGCTTGCATGTTCCTGGCAGCGATAAGGCAGTTATTGGCGAATCTGAATTAGCCATTATGAAAGATGGAGCAGTGATCGTAAATGCTGCCAGAGGTGGTAGTGTAGATGAAGATGCCTTAATGAATGCTTTAGACAGTGGCAAATTAGCACATGTAGGATTAGATGTTTTCGAAAATGAACCAAGCCCAAGAGAAGATATCTTATCGCATACTGGAATTTCATTAAGTCCACATATTGGAGCAGCAACCAAAGAAGCACAAAATCGGATTGGCACTGAGATCGCAGAGATCATTATTAATTACTATAAGGTAAAAGCCTAAGTTGTGCTGCTAATTAGATACTAGAAGAATATAGCAATCTTCTTAATTTCGCTTAAAATTTATTGAATTGGCAGACGTTCGACCTTTTAAAGCGATTAGACCGGCAAAAGACATGGTTCATTTGGTGGCTTCACGATCTTATGTGAGCTATTCTACGGATGCATTGCGTTCCAAATTGGATGAGAATCCCTTTACCTTTTTGCACATTCTAAACCCAGAATATAATCAAGAGATTCAAAGCAAGTCAAATTCTGTAGAGCGTTTTGAGAAAGTAAAAGAGAAGTTTGGTGAATTTGTTCGGGCCAAAATTTTGATTCATGATCAAAATGATAGCTTCTACATTTATCGTCAAATTAAGGAGGGGCATCATTATATTGGCATAATTGCTTGTGCCAGTGTTGAAGATTATTATGCGGACATCATCAAAAAGCATGAAGCCACAATAACACAAAGGGAAAAGGTATTTAAAGACTATCTTAAAACAGTAGAAATCAATGCAGAACCTGTGTGCTTTACCTATCCCAACCACGCAGAAATTGATGCCATTACCGAAGATAAAATAAAAGATGTTCCTGAATACGACTTTACTACTACCAATAGAGTAAGACACACTTTTTGGTGTATCAATAATCCAGATACCATTCACTCTTTGAAGAATTACTTTGGTGAGATTTCATCCATTTATATAGCTGATGGTCATCATCGTTCAGCATCTTCCGCTTTACTGGGGAAAGAACTTAAAGAAGCAAATCCAAATCACAATGGCTCTGAAGGTTACAATTATTTTATGGGCTACTTTGTTCCTGAAAGCAATCTTAAAGTTTTTGAATTCAACCGATTGGTAACTACCTTGGGCGGTTATTCCACAAATGACTTTTTGACCGAAATCCAAAGGGATTTTAATTTATCAGATGCAAAAGAGGAAAACTTTAAACCTCAGAAATGTCATGAAATTGGAATGTATTTGGATGGAAACTGGTACTGTTTGGAACCAAAGGAAACCATTCTCCTGCCTAATGATCCTGTTAATTGTTTAGATGTTTCAATCCTTACCAATCATATTCTTGCTCCAATTTTGGGAATAAGTGATTTGAAAACCGATGATCGCATCTACTTTAAAGGTGGATTGGAAGGAATAAATGCATTGAAAGAGGATGTAGATATTGGCAAGGCCAAAATTGCATTTGCACACTATCCTGTGAGTGTAGAAGAGCTAAAAACGATTTCTGACAGAGGAGAAATTATGCCACCAAAAAGTACTTGGGTTGAGCCAAAATTGAGAAGTGGATTAAGTATCTATTCTACAAAATAGTAATATGGCTATTGTTGAAAACCTGAGAAAATTCCAAGAGGAATTGGGAGAAAATATAAGCTTAGTCGCGGTATCAAAAACCAAACCTACTAGTGATATACAATTGGCATACGAAAGTGGGCATCGTGATTTTGGTGAGAACAAAGTGCAGGAACTACAAGCCAAAGCTGATATACTTCCAAAAGATATTAAATGGCACATGATTGGACACTTACAATCCAATAAAGTAAAATATATTGCTCCATTCGTAAGTTTAATCCATGGCGTTGACAAATTGAAACTTCTAGCAGAAATCAATAAACGGGCTTCTCAACATAATCGAGTGATTGATGTATTACTTCAAGTTCATATTGCTGAAGAAGAAAATAAATTTGGATTAAACCAAGAAGAATTAATTGATATCCTCGAATCGACCCCCTTTAGCGAAATGAAGAATATAAAAGTTAGAGGATTAATGGGTATGGCAACAAATACAGATAATCAAAATCAGATTAGAAAAGAATTTGAAGGATTGAAATCCTATTTTGATCAAATCCGAAATAAATATTTTGAGGATAATTTGGGCTTCGACATTTTGAGCATGGGCATGAGTGGAGATTATAGAATAGCAATAGAAAGTGGGTCTAATATGGTGAGAATAGGAAGTTCCATCTTTGGATCAAGATCCTATACTTAGGGGTTTTCATATAAATTAAATTTGAGTTATGGAAAAGCTTACGACGGTTGAAAAAGAGATTATTAAAGATTTAAAAGCAAGTGATTCTAAGATTGTATTGCAGGCTTTAAAAAAGAGCAGAAAGGAAGGAAGTGCAATGGTTTTTCAGGCCATTCTAGATGTGTTAAAGGACACAGATGAGCCATTGGTTGAGTCGGCAATTATTGAATTCTTGTATGACCTAAAAGACGAAACTTCTATTCCAATATTGATACAAGCAATAGAAAATGAAGCGTTTGAATACTATAGCAGTTTCTTGATTGCAGCTTTTTGGCAATCTGCAATTGATGGTTCTGATCATATTCAACTATTTGTAAAGAAAGCAATTGAAAGTGACTATATGACTGCTCTAGAAGCATTAACTGTAGTAGAAAATTTCGACAGCACATTTGATGAACAATTATTGGACGAATGCAAGACCGATTTAAGTATTGCAATTGATGAGGAAGAAGATGAAGATAAAAAATCATTGCTAGAAAGCTTACATGATGTTATCCAAAACTTGGCCATAGAAGGAGAATAATGAAAGAATACGACTACGAAAACTTAAGGCAGAAATTGGATGATAATGAAGAATGGCCTAGGGTCTATTTCTTTAAATTCATTATTCCATCAGACAATCAGAAACTAGCATTGGTAGAAGCTTTGTTTGGCAATGAAGCTGAAGTCAGAATAAAACAATCCAACAAAGGAAACTACCTCAGCATTAGCGCCAAGGAATTGATGTTAGACTCAGAAAGTGTGATTGCTCGATACAAAAAGGCAAGAGAGATTGATGGATTGATTGCTTTATAAATACCTAAATATTATTCTACTTTAGCCTTTAAGGGATGCCTTAATCCTTCCATTCTGCTAATTCTTGCACGTATTGACCCAACTAAAATTGGTGTTTCAATCAATAGTGGTATTTTATTTTTATCATCAGTTACCCAAACGGTCATGTCTTCTCCAGCATTAAAAATGGAACCTTCAATTAACAGGGGTGAAAAGACTATACAATTAAATGTGCCTACATCTTTAACTTTTAGCTCTTCCCTACCCTTGAAACGAATATAGGTGTCGTGCATCTCATTGTCAATAAAGATGCGAATGGCAAATTTTTGGTCTTTGAGAGCATTCGTAAAATCAATATTTCGGGCATAATAAATCATACTCAAAACATCATAGGTACATTTTTTAATCTCTACTTTGTCCTTTACAAATTCTTCATCTTCATCCAGTTGCCGATTGGTATAAACCATTTTTTCTTGATGATTAAATCGATAATACTCTCGAATGTGATCTCGACCTTCATTTACTTTCCGATTAAATTCAAGAGGAATTAAGTTATCCGTCTTGCTAAAGGCTTCGTAATGATCCCGCACTTTATATATCCAATCGTATTTTTTAAAGGTGGTACCATAACTATTAAAATGGAAGAGAGTCTCTCCTTTTTTTCTAATGGAATCCGCTTTAAAATAGACTTCTCCAGCTCCTACCCAGAAACCTGCCAGATGATAATAGATGGTGTAGTCAATGCGTTCGCCAAATTGGAAAGCGCTGTTTTTCAATTCACAATTCTGGCCTAAAACCTTAAAATTAATCCAAAACAGCACAAATAAAGTTATGAGAATCCTGTAACCATTCATACTTAACATGCGTCAAATTAACGAAAAGGACTTTAGCCTATGATTAATATTTCTTATCTTTAGTTAGATTTGCTAAAGAATGGACTTTAAACTCCAGACGGAATACATTGAATTAATAAAGTTGTTAAAAGTGTCAGGAATTGCAGAAAGTGGAGGAATGGCAAAAGAAATGGTAGTTAATGGGGAGGTACTTTGGAATGGCAAAGTTGATAAAAGGAAAAGATTAAAGGTTAGAAAAGGTGATCAAATTAGAGTTAGAGAATCTATTATCCATGTACAGTAAAAGATATTTTAAAAGTATTATATACACCCTTTTGACGGTGTTATTTGCTGGTATAAACCTGCAAATGATTGCACAAACAAATGCCGCAAACTCTCAAAATGTTGAAGAAATAGTCTCTCCGGTCAAGAATGCGCTTATTAAGTCCAATGACACTTCTGATGTAATCATCAAAATAAGAAACCAAGGACCTAACTTTATTCTTGCCAGTGACGTAATGGAAATTAATCTATCAATTGATTTAGAAAGCACCGGCACAATTTTTAGTGTGGATACAAGCATTATTGTTGGAAAGTTGTTGTTAAAAGATGACTTTGTCAATTTCAAAATACTAAATGACTATCAATTTACCCAAGACGATAATTACCAAATATGTGCAAGTGTGGGAGGGACAAGAGCCTACCCAATCAATGAAAATAAATTCAATAGTGCCTGCACTCCTTTTTCTGTTGGAATTAGAGAAGTAAATGTTGAAGTAAAAGATGTTTATTTCAGCAATGGCAAACTTTTCTTCAATTTGAAAAACATTCCTAATGCCAACATGGAGATTTACGATATGACTGGCAAACTACTACTGGAAAAAGGAATAAAGGCGAGTGATCAGTTTATCAACTTTGATGCTAGTTCAAAAGGATTTTATTTTATCAAGGTTTATAATCGAAGACTATCTACTACAGCAGTTGCCAAATTTGCGGTAAACTAAATTTCAATACAATAAATATTTACTCACTCTTTTGAATTGCTTATCACTCCAGTTCTGATTAGCAACATAATTCATTATGTCTTTCTTATATTTTTCTTTTGCGTAAAAGAAATCTATAGTTTCTGCAACTGGGCCCCTTAGCCTATTATTGAAACTCAATAGGCCATCAAATAGATTGCCAATTGCATCCTCATTTATTTCTTCTAAATCTTCAAGTGCATTGCAAGCATTAATTCGTGTTAAAAACTCAAAGGATTTAGAAGTATAATCTACAATTTGTTCAAAATACTCTTGTTTGCCTTCTAATCTATAAGCATGCTTTAGCCACTTTATTCGAATATTATGCGAACTATTACCTATCATTTCTTGAGTTAGTTCCAAATAGGTAGATAAATATTGAGGTTGAAAGAAAGCCAATAAGTCCAATGCTTTTTCCCTTATTGCGTAAGAGTCATCATTCAAAAGTTTGCGATATTGAGGTTCCAATGTGTTTGAAATCCGAATGGTTTGATCCAAGACAGTCTTCCTGACTTCTGCATCTTTACTTTGCAAGCCCTTAACGATTAAGTTTTCACTATAACCATCCATTCTAGGAAGTATAGTTTTGATTATTTCTCCCTTGATTGCAAAGAATTCTTCCGCTTCAAAACGTTCCATCAAGAATTCCGTTTTATTTTCAAATTCAAGCAAACATAAAGCAGCTATTGCATCATAACGATCAATCATATGTTTGGCGTTAATTGCCTGGCTCATTAACATGCTGCTAGATTTTGGAAAATCAATTTGCTTCATAATTTGACTATTGGGGTCAAACAAAACATAATCCACTTTCTTATTTGCCTCATTCTTAAATGAAATATATTGGGACTCTTCTTCTATCCAGTGTTGCTTTCGATCCATGCTTCCATCCGCATAATAAACTTCAAACCAAATTGGCATCTTAAATAAACCCAGCAAATCATTTCTTTGATGCACTTGTTTCACTTCGAAAACAGTTTCCTCAGAATATTCCTTAAGCTCTATTTCATAATGAGGCTCACCTCCTTTATAAATCCATTGTTCCCAAAACCAATTTAAAGACAAACCCAATCGTTCGTGAAATGCAACCAAAAGATCATCGCTATCCACATTAGCATAAGCATGTTTCTTTAAATAGTATTTTATGGCTGCATTGAATTGATCTTTACCAACAATGTATTTTAACATTTCTAATACATAGGCCCCTTTAGGGTAATGCCGCACAGTTCCAGCTTCGCTATGACCAACTCCCTTTAAGTTTTTATGACTTTCCTCCAATGCTTGTACAGTATAAGTTCTTCTATTCCAATTGAAAAAATCCTCACCAAAGGCTTCTTTCTGATACATTAAATCATAATGAGTTGCGAAACTTTCTTGCAGCCAATGGTGGGCAGCAGATCTTGCAGTCACCATATCTCCAAACCATTGATGCGCCAATTCATGCGCATTAACTCGAATATAATTTCTGTCTAAATAAGCAGATTCATCTACTAAATAGAAATCTCCAAATATGGTCGCAGTTGTATTCTCCATGGCTCCATACATAAAATCCTGAACAGGGATTTGAGAATAACTTTCCCAAGGGTAAGGCAAGCCTATTTCCTTTTCAAAAAAATCGAACATTTCTTTAGAAAGTCTGTACGTAGGTTCTAATTGATCCTGCCTATCTGGATAATAATAAAAATGCATTGGGACTTTACTGCTGGATTTAATGCTTTCAATAGCATAATTTCCAATTCCTAACATGATCAAATAGGGAGCATGGGGTTTACTCATTTTATAATGCCATACTTTCTTCCCATCTTTCGAACTCTTTTCTTTTAATTTCTCCCCATTAGATAATACTTGATAACCTTCATCAAAGTGAACAATCATTTCAGTGGTCATCTGATCATTTCTTTCATCATACATCGGAATCCAATGTCTGTTGTCAATGCCTTGCCCTTGTGTCCAAATTTGTTTGCGGCTTCTTCCACTTTCATCATCCCATCCAATAAAATATAAACCTTTATTGGGATTAGCCTCATACTTTATGGATAATTTGTGGCTTTCCCCCCATTCTAGCGGATCGGGAAATAGAAGAGTTATACCCCTTTGGCCTAGTTTATATTTAACTGGCATTCCATCCAACTTAACTTCTATGTATTTCATGCGAATACCATCCAAATACAAACTATCAATACTTTGTTGAAGCACTTCAAAATCTTCTTCTACATATCCAAGCACTAATTTCTGTTCTGGCTTAAATGAAACTTCCAATTTGAGGTGCTTAAAATCAACTGACCTTTCCCTAGGAACTAGACCTTTATCTTGCAGATATGTGCGTGTGTCTTGCGCAAATCCCAATTGCATCAACAATAGGAGAAAGAGAATAGAACTATATTTCATCATGATAATAGGCTTTTACTGTATCTCTTAAATTGTAATTCGAACTCATTACTTCTCCGTAAGCTCCAACAGTTCGAATGGCAATGGTATCTCCCCTTTTTGTCTCAGTCAATTCAACTGCCTTTCCAAAACAATCCGAAGACTCGCATACAGGTCCCACAACATCATAAGGAAATTGCTGGTCTTCATTTCTATTACTTATATTTTCAATGTGATGAGAAGATTGATAAAGTGCAGGTCGAATCAACTCTGTCATTCCAGCATCCACAATCGCAAAATTAGTTTTGACACCTTTTTTAATAAATAAAACTTTGGAAATTAGTGCAGCGCATTGAGCTACTATGGCTCTTCCCAGTTCGAAATGAAGTTCTTGTTGCGGCAATAATTCTACAAAAGATTTGAATATATCAAAGAATGCTTTAAAGTCTGGAACTATCTCCAAATCTGGATTATCATAATTAACTCCTAATCCTCCTCCTACATTGATGTGCTCTAAATTATAAGATCTGTCTACAAATTCCTTTTGCAGTTGATTAACTCTATTGCATAAATTTTTAAATACACTTAAATCTCTCACTTGAGAACCAATATGAAAATGTATTCCTTTTAAGTCAATGAATTCTAGTGAACTTAAAAGCTCAAACAAACGACTTAACTCCCAATAATTTATACCAAACTTGTTCTCTTCTAAACCTGTAGTAATGTACTTATGGGTGTTGGGATTTACATTGGGATTTAAGCGAATTGCAACCTTGGCCTTTTTATTTAAACCAGATGCAATTTCATCAATCACTTTAAGTTCAGCTAAAGATTCTACATTTAGCGAAAACAAGTCATTATTAATTGCAAATGCAATTTCTTCATCAGTCTTACCTACTCCTGCAAAAGCAATTTCTGAGGGATTGAATCCAATGTCTAATGTTTTTTTAACTTCATTTCCACTAACGCAATCCACGCCAAGTTCATGATTCAGTACTTGTTTCAAAATTCTATCATTAGAATTTGCTTTTACAGCATAATGGACCTCAAAAGGGAATCCCTTAATTTCAGATTGGACAGCTCTTAAAGTTTGATCCAATATTTTAAGATCATAATAGTAAAAGGGAGTCTTTATCCCTTCTAATTTTTCAATTAAAGAATTAGAAAAGAAGGCCATTAATTAAATAGTAGATTTAAATTTTGCAATGCTTGCTCTTTATCTGAAGTCTTAACCAATAGGGAGATGTTATGATTACTACCTCCATAGGATATCATTCTAATTGGAATATTTCTTAATGCTTTAAGCACTTCGACTGCAATTCCTTTATCTTTCTCTCTAAAATCTCCTACTACACATATGATAGACTGTTCTTTGTCTATCTGTACCTGTCCATACTTTTCTAATTCCTTTACAATTGATGATAAATTGCGTTGATCGTCTATAGTTACAGAGACAGCAACTTCAGAAGTTGTTATCATATCAATAGAAGTTTTATACAATTCGAAAATCTCAAAAACCTTTCTCAAAAATCCATAAGCCAGAAGCATTCTACCAGATTTGATCTTAATAGCAGTTAAACCATCCTTAGCTGCTATAGATTTTATTCCTGCCGAATTGGATATAGAAGTAATTAATGTTCCTTCGCTTTCTGGATTCAAAGTACTTTTTAGACGTACCGGGATGTTAGCTGTTTTTGCTGGAAGCACACTAGAAGGATGTAAAATCTTAGCTCCGAAATATGCAAGTTCAGCAGCCTCATCAAATGTCAATGACTCAATTGGTTTTGTTTCACTTACAATACGAGGATCATTATTATGCATACCATCTATATCCGTCCAAATCTGAATCTCATCTGCTTGAATAGCTACTCCTATTAACGAAGCTGTATAATCGCTACCCCCTCTTTTTAGGTTATCAATTTCTCCATATACATTTCGACAAATAAATCCTTGAGTAACAAATACCTTTGATTTATGATCTTCCCCAATTAATCGGTTTAGATTCTCTTTGATATAATAGTGATCTGGTTCCAAATCTTTGTCAATACGCATGAACTGCAAAGCCGGCAACAATTTACTTTGGACACCATTCTCTTCTAACAACATCTGAAATAATGCAGTTGAAATTAGTTCACCTTGTGCCAATACCGCTTTTTCCTCATGAATCGTAAAAGAATCTTGCGTGAAGCTTAATAAGTAATCAAAATGGGAGTCGATCATCTCCCTAGATTTGAGCTGGTATTCTTCTGTATTAAATAATTGGTTGCTAATTTTTTCATATTTGGAACGAAGCCCATCAATTAATTCGGCAGCTAATCCATTCTTTTTTTCGAATAAATAATTGGCTATTTCAACTAAACTGTTGGTAGTTCCTGACATTGCTGACAATACAACAATTTTAGGTTCACCATTGTCTATTAGTTTGGCAACTATCTTTAATCGTTCAACAGTACCGACTGATGTACCACCAAATTTTAAAACTTTCATACCATCTGTGTAAAAGGGGCACAAAGATATTAAAAGCCCAATGCTCTACATTAAGTTTTATTAAGGATTTCGAGACTTTGCTAAAAGCTGCTTGGGTTGCTTTTTTATTAAGTTTGCATGCCAAATTTTCTGCATGTTAAGTCTGCTCAAAAAAGAAATACAATCTTTCCTTGGATCCTTAATCGGATATATTGTAATCATTGTATTTCTCACTATTGTTGGATTAATAGTTTGGGTATTTCCAAGTGGATCTAACATCTTAGAAGGAGGTTATGCGAGCTTAGGTGCACTTTTTACGATTGCACCTTGGGTGTTTCTCTTCTTAATTCCTGCGGTAACAATGCGACTTTTTTCAGATGAGAATAAAAGTGGCACCATGGAGCTCTTGCTTACCAAACCAATTACTGACCTACAGATTATTTTCTCTAAATACTTGGCTGGTTTAATATTGGTCGTTTTCTCTTTATTGCCAACACTTGTTTATTATGCAACAGTATATAATTTAGGTGCACCTATTGGCAATATTGATCATGGTGGCATGTGGGGTTCCTATTTGGGTTTATTGTTTCTTGCTGCGGGATTTGTTGCCATAGGATTATTTTCATCTTCACTTTCAGACAATCAAGTTGTGTCCTTTATCATTGCTGTATTTCTAAGCTTTTTCTTTTATATCGGTTTTGATTTTATCAGTTCACTGGGCTTGTTTGGTGGCTTAGATCTTTTTATCCAAAAATTGGGCATTAATGAGCATTACTCTTCCATGAGTAGAGGTGTAATTGATACTAGAGATGCTTTGTATTTTCTTTCACTAATTGCCCTATTCTTTCTATTGACTAAATTGAAATTAAACGCAAGAAATTGGTGATGAGAAAGAACAAGAGACAGGACATATTAGGTTTTGTTATTGCAATATTGGTGCTTTTTACCATCAATTTCATTGGATCCCAACTATTTCATCGATTCGATCTAACAACAGAAAAAAGATATTCAATCTCTGAGCAAACCAAAGAACTAATTTCAAATCTAGATGATGAGGTATTTGTAACAGTCTATTTGGATGGAGATTTTCCCGCTTCTTTCAAACGATTGCAAAATGAGAGCAAAGAGATGCTCGATGAGTTAAGGGCTTACTCCAATGGAAAAATCAAATTTGATTTTGTGAATCCTTCAGAGAATCCTGACATCAAAGAAAGAGATAGGGTTTATAAAAATCTATATGAAAAAGGGCTAAAACCAACTGATTTAAATATCAAGGATGATGATGGCATTTCTAAAAAAGTGGTTTGGCCAGGAGCACTGATGGCTTACAAAGATGAAGAAGTTGCAATCCAATTATTAAAAAGTCAGGCAGGCGCACCCGCAGAAATAGTATTGAATCAATCGATTGAATTATTAGAATACGAATTCGCTTTTGCCATCAAAAAATTAACCACGCCATTTATTCAGAGAATTGCATTTATTGAAGGCCATGGTGAGTTGAATAAATTTGAAACTGCTGACATAGTAGGAAGTTTAAGGGAATTTTACGATGTACAAAGGGTAAAAATTGATGGCAATATCAATAGCTTAGCGCAAAGAAGGTATATTGATCCTGATAGTACAGAAGCTAGAATTAGCAATTTCTTCGATGCTATAGTTATTGCTTCCCCAGACTCCGCATTTACGGAGAAAGACAAATTCATTATCGATCAATATTTAATGAATGGAGGTAAAATTATTTGGTTAATTGATCAGGTTCAAGTTAGTATGGACTCCCTTCGTTCTAACAACTCCGATAAAGATAGAAATACCACATTAGCCCTTCCAAAACAATTAAATCTTGACGATCAGTTGTTTAATTATGGCATTAGAATCAATAGAGATTTAATCCAGGATTTGCGTGCAGCACCCATACCTGTAGTTAGTGGTCAGTATGGAAATCAAGTTCGCACCGAGTTTTTTCCATGGCCATTCTTTCCATTGTTATTTAGTAAAAATGATCATCCAATCAATAAGAATATGGATGTTGTCAAAGCTGAATTTGCCAGTAGCATAGATTTGGTTGGAGGAAGCGAACTAAAGAAAACCGTAATCCTGTCCACTTCAAACAAAACCAAAACAATTAAATCTCCGGCAAGAGTTAGTCTAAATATGCTTGGAATCGAGCCAAATGAAGATCAGTTCGCGAAAGAAAATGTTCCCATAGGGGTTTTGGTAGAAGGATCTTTCAAATCCATCTATAAAAACAGACTACCTCCAAACATTATGAATTCTAAACAGATTCAATTCAAAGAACAAAGTCCTGAGACTCAACAATTGTTCTTCTCTGATGGCAGTTTGATAAAGAATGATTTCAATGCCAAGACCAATGAATTTTATGCTTTAGGTTTTGATAGATTTACACGACAGGTATATGGCAACAAAGATTTTATGATGCATGCCATCAATTATTTAGTAGACGAATCTGGATTAATCTTGTCTAAGTCTAAAAGTTTTAAGATTAGACAACTTGATAATGAATATATCGAAAAGAACAGATTATTAATTCAAGTCCTAAATACAGCTATACCTATACTTCTGGTAATGCTTATTGGAATTGTTCTATTCTTTATTAGAAAAAGAAAATTTACGCACTAGTATGAAAAACACTGTTGGTATAATCATCCTGCTCATTCTGATTCTCGCTGCGTATTTCATATACGATTCAAATTCGTTAAGCACTTCTGCAGAGAATGATTTTAGAGATTTTGCCATCAAAGATACCGCTCAGATAGATCAAATATTCATGAGCCAACAAAATGGCAATAAAGTATTAATTAGCCGAAGAGATACCAATAAATGGTTGGTTAATCAAAAGTTTGTTGCAAGACCAGATGCAATTGATCTCATTCTCAGAACTGTTAATGATATTAAAATACGCCAGAAAGTATCTGATGCAACTTTTAACCATGTTATTAAAAGGCTTGCTGGTGGTGCTACTAAAGTTGAGATCTTTTTGAAGAATGAAAGCAAACCGCATAAAGTATGGTATATCGGTGATGCAAGCGCAGATAATGAAGGTACTTATATGTTACTGGAGAAAGATGGCATCAAATCCAACAAGCCTTATATTACACATCGATTAATGGAAAAAGGATATTTGGGAAGCAGATTTTTTGTGGATCCAATATTGTGGAGAGACCGAGTCTTGCTTAAAACCAATCCGAAAAACATTAACAGCATCAAGGTGGTTCATCATGCAGATACTTTAACCTCTTTTCTGATTGATAAAATCGCGGAAACCAAGTTCGAAATCACCAACCTAAAATCCGGTGTAAAAACAGAATTAAACCCCAATTTCGGCGTTCAGTATTTCAAACGTTTTTCAGGAATCTTTTATGAATATAGGGATGTAAAAACCCCAAAAGAAGAACTAGACTCTATATTCAGCTCTCCACCTAGAAATGAATTAACACTTACATTTAGTAATCGACAAGAGTGGAAGGTCAAAAATTATTATTTACCGGCTGCTCCAGGTGCCACTGTAAATGACAAACCAATTTGGTTTCATCCGGAACGCATGTATACCTACTGCTCTGACCATGGTGAAGATGCTTATTTTATCGTCCAAAATCTCACATTTGACCCACTAATACCTAGCATTGAAGCATTTAGTTCTTCAACAAATGTTGAAAAGTAATTTTCGATAAACAAATACTGGCTATCGCAAATAATATAAATTTGTTAGCTACTCAAGATAATTTGACGAAATGAAATTTATTGTATCCAGTTCAGTTTTATTGAAAAAACTTCAAACGATAAGTGGTGTTTTAAATACCAATAATTCACTACCAATACTAGATCACTTTTTGTTCGAGATTAGCAAAGATGAAATCAAGGTGACAGTTTCTGATCTGGAGACTACAATGACCACTAATATCCAAGTGGAGTCCAAAGAAGAAGGTGTCATTGCCATACCAGCTAAATTATTATTAGATACGCTTAAATCCCTACCAGATCAACCTTTGACTTTTACTGTAGATCAAGAGAATAAGAACATAGAAATCAGTTCGGATTATGGTAAATATAGATTGAGTGGCCAGGACGGTGGTGAGTTTCCAAAGACGCCTAATGTTGAATCCCCATCTAAGCTTAAAGTAAGTAGTGATCTATTATTTAATGCCATTGATAAAACACTTTTTGCTAGTGGAAATGATGATTTGAGACCGGTAATGTCTGGTGTTTATTTTCAGCTTTCTAAAGATGATTTAGTATTTGTTGCTACCGATGCTCACAAATTGGTTAAGTACAGCAGAACTGATGGGTCAGCAAGTAAAAGTTCCACTTTTATTATGCCTAAAAAACCATTGGGATTGTTAAAAGGTATATTAAGTGCGGCAGATGAAGATGTCGAAATTGAATACAATGAAACCAATGCGCAATTTTCATTTGGAGGCAACCAATTGATTAGCAGATTAATTGATGGCAAATACCCTAATTACGAGGCGGTAATTCCAAAAGAGAATCCAAATAAATTGACCATAGATAGAACCTCATTTCTAGGATCCATTAAGCGGGTAAGTATATTTTCCAGTAAGACAACACATCAAGTTAAATTGAAGATCTCTGGTAGTGAATTACATATTTCTGCTGAAGATATTGATTTTAATAATGATGCAAACGAAAGATTAACTTGTCAATACGATGGCGATGATATGGAGATTGGGTTTAACTCCAACTTCTTGGTAGAAATGTTAAGCAACCTAAGTTCTGATCAAGTTAATATTGAAATGTCTGCACCTAATCGTGCTGGCATATTAACTCCAGTTGATGGTGGAAATGATAGTGAAAGCATTTTAATGCTCGTTATGCCAGTTATGCTCAATAACTAATTCGCCATTTTTTTATTTAATTAGATTCAATTTTAGGGAATTAAGTGCGTTTGCTATATTTTCGCAGGCTTTAGTGGTAATCCATGCAATTTTTCAAGCGCAAATCCAAATCAAAATATGCTGATCTAATTAAAAATGTTCAGAAAGAAACAGAAGAGAAGCCAAGAAAAGACAATATGAACAACTTAACAGTTGTCCTGCTGTTTATTTACTTTGGATCTCTTTTTTACATTGTTTCTTCCTTCCCGCACATAGACCTTTCCGCTGTTGGACTTTTAAAATTGCTTTGCTTAACACTTGCATTTGGTCTAATCATTCCAATTAAATTCTACCGCAAGAAATTTACAATGAGTATTTATGAATACCTCATCTTCAACCTGTTGGCATTTGCGCCTGCGCTTTTATCTGTGATGCTTTTACTAAACAACATCATCATTATGAATTCTTATAAAGAGACGTATCACATAGTAAGTCAAAAAAGAATCAGCGGTTATACCATATATGAATTACAAGATAATGCCTATCAAGAGAAGGAATACCTGAGGCGAATTAATGATTTAGATTTGGTCAGTATGCACGGAAGCGAAAAACTTACCATTCATTTCTCAGAAGGACTTTTCGGAATTCGGTATATTGATAAGAAAGAATTACACTAATCCTTTTTGCATGAGCATCTCATAAACCATGTACTCTTCATATCCTTTGGACTTTAAATAGTTGATAGCTTTTAATGCGATTTGGGTATTATCTAGATTGCTATCCATTTTGTCAAGATAATTTTCAACTAATCTCTCCATGTTCAGTTGAAATTCCGATTCATCAATTTCATCCAAGCCCAATTTTATCTCCGCTTGAAGTATTCCTTTTGCTTTTAATGCAGAAATAATCTTGAACTTGCCCCACCTTTTATGATTCAATTTGCCTCGAATAAAAGATCTTACAAACCTCTTCTCATTGAGGAAGTCATCTTTTATTAATTGCTTAATCGCTGCTTCTATTTCTCCTTGTTTCAAGCCAAGCAATATTGCCTTTTGTTTAACCTCATTTATGCTCCTATCTTGATAGGAACAGTAACTTCTCAATTTAGAAAGCTTTTCTTCGTAAGTTCTTTTCATTCGAAGTAATAATACGAGAAATTCAATGTTATTTTGCAATAAAAATAAGCCACTGTTGTGTATTGAAAAATAAAAAAGCCCTTTACTTATTATTAACCGCAAACGCAATATCTCAATTCGCTCAGGGCATAAGTATGTTGGCTATTCCATGGTATTTCACCAAGCAAATCAATCAGGCATCCACCTTTGCATCTATTTATTCAGTAGCTACTTTTTTAACCTTGTTTTGGGGTCTATATGCAGGCACATTGATTGATCGTTATCCAAGAAAAAAGATCTTCTTGAGTATTTGTGTAATCAGCGCTATCGTATTAATTGGAGTGTCTGGATATGGTTTTGCTAATGGAAGCATTCCAATATTGATGATCGGATTTATTTTTTGTTTCACACTTTTCAACTACAATATTCATTATCCGACTTTATATGCATTTGGTCAAGAAATTACCGAGAAGAAAAACTATAGTAAAACCAATTCTTTATTAGAAGTAATCGGCCAAACAACTAATGTTATTTCCGGAGCTGTAGCAGTATTATTAATTGAAGGTGTTGAATTTTCTAGTCTCAATATTCGAATAGAATCCTGGGACCTCCATCAAATTTTTCTTTTGGATGGTATTACTTATATCCTTGCGATGGCTATTATTTCTCAAATCAAGTATAGGCCGATAGAACAAGTAAGAAAATCGATGGGTAGTATAAAAGTTCGATTGAAAGAAGGATTGGCATTCTTAAATAAAAATAGATTACTGTTCCATTTCGGCAACTCTTCCTTTACGGTATTCATCTTTGTTTTAATTTCCATGCATCTATTGTGGCCCATTTATATAGAAAACCATTTAGAAGGAAGTGGTGAGGTATATGCAACTACAAAAATTCATTATGCGTTAGGGGCCCTCCTATCTGGATTCTTTATCAGTATGATATTTAGAAGAAGCAATCCCATTCTCTCCATCATTTTTCTAAGCGCTTTAAGTTTGATCGCATATGTTACCATGGCAAGCAACAAAAGCAGTTGGGTACTTTTCGCATGCGCTTTGGTATTGGGTATAACAAATGCTGGAATTAGAATCCAAAGAATCACCTATTTGTTCAACCACATTCCTAACTATATAATTGGACGCACAAATAGTGTTTTTCAGAGCATTAATATCAGCTTAAGGTCTGTCCTTATTGCTGTCTTCTCTATTCCATTCTTCATTGAAGATTCGAATATTCTAATAACCTTTTGGGTAGCAGCTTTAATTATTCTCATCTCTATTGTTCCATTGGTATGGAATTATAAAGCACTTAAAGCGCTAAAGAAAGAAAAGTAGGATTATTTGAGATTAATCTCTTCTTGTTTCTGGTCAAAAAATCGATATTCTAAAAATCGATAGGAGTCTGACTTCCTGAGGTTAATCTTGCAATTGTATTTCTTGCTCCATTTTCTGCGGATAGAAAAAATCCCCTTGGACAAATAAGCCTCCAAATATGGATGTACAACTAAATTGAGTTTCTTTTGATTCAGCTGACGAACAATGTATCTTAAATTATTTTCAATCTCATCAACAAGTAATATTGTAGCTTGAGTCTCTCCATCACCATTACAACATGGGCATTTCTCAGAAGTTTTAATTTCCATCTCAGGCCTTACCCTTTGTCTTGTAATTTGGACCAAACCGAATTTACTAGGAGGAAGAATGGTATGCTTGGCTCGGTCGGATTTCATGAATTCTCTCATTTTTTCGAACAAGAGCTCCCTATTTGATGCCTCCCGCATATCAATAAAGTCAATCACAATAATACCACCCATATCCCGCAACTTTAATTGCCGTGCAATTTCAGCAGCAGACTCAATATTGACATCAATAGCATTTTGTTCTTGATCCGCAATAGATCTACTCCTTTGTCCACTATTTACATCTATTACATGCAATGCTTCGGTGTGCTCGATGACTAAATACGCCCCAGACTTCATCGTTACATTCTTACCAAAAAGCGATTTGATCTGCTTTTCTATGCCAAAATGTTCAAATATTGGTATTTGTCGACGATAGCCCTTTACCATCTTTTCCTTACCAGGTGCAATGGAAGATATGTAGGATTTCAGTTCCTTCTTGGTTTCATTGCTATCGACGTAGATGTTGTTAAAATCTTTGTTCAATAAGTCTCTAAGTATTGCAGAACTTCTACTTAGCTCACCCAATACCCTTTTAGGTGGTTTCGCATTGTGCAACTTCTCAAAACAAACTTTCCATTTTTCCAAAAGTTCATTCATATCGGTATGCAAGTCAGCAACCTTTTTATTTTCTGCAACCGTTCTAACGATTACACCAAAACCTTCGGGCCTAATGCTTTTTATCAATCGTTTAAGCCGGTCTTTCTCTTCAAAACTTCTGATTTTTTGAGATACGGAAACCCGATTTGAAAATGGTACAAGTACCATATATCTACCTGCAATAGATATCTCACTACTTAATCGTGGTCCTTTTGTCGATATCGGCTCTTTTGCAATTTGAACCAAGGCATATTGATTACCAGAAAGTAAATCTGCTACTTTCCCTTCCTTATCTATTTCATTTTCGAATTTGAAATTCCTCAAGGAAGAAGTTCGAATCTTCTTGCTTAATACACCCTGTACATACTTATTCAAAGAGGCGAAATTTGGACCTAAATCCAAATAATGAAGAAAGGCATCTTTATTATAACCAACATCTACAAAGGCAGCATTTAATCCGGGCATAACTTTTTTGATCCTGCCTAAATAAATATCACCAACAGAATAGTTATTATTGCTCTTTTCCTTGTGAAGTTCAACCAATTGTTTGTTGTCCAACAAGGCTATAACATCCTCAGATGTTTTAGAGTTAATCACTAAATCAACACTCATATCAATGTATCACGCTATACAAATACGAAGCTTCCCTTAAAGTAGTTTAAGGGAGCTAACGGAAAGAAATGATGTAAGAATAATGTTATTGAAAATAGTGATATCCCACTATTTCTTCTTCTTATGACGGTTTTTGCGAAGTCTTTTCTTTCGCTTGTGAGTTGCCATCTTATGTCTCTTTCTTTTTTTACCGCTTGGCATAACTTTAATTTTTTAATGTTTTATTTATTTTTTAGCTCTTTTATATAATTATCCACTTGTTGTATGATAAGTGGATCCTCAATAAGAGCTTTATATTTTTCTAATGTTTCAATGCCTAAATCTACATTTCCTTGGCTCAAATACGTGTCAGTCAGGTAAATATAGGCTTCTGCATTCGTCGAATCAATCTCTAAAACCGTCTCAAATCGTGCTATGGCTTTGTCGTATTGCCCCGATTGGATTGCAAAGTAACCCAAATTTGTTAAGGCATCGACATTTTTAGGGTCTTTATTTACGACATCTAATAATATTCCTATGCCTTTCATCGGCATTTCACCCAATATGGAAGCACCTTCAACATATGCCACACCTAATGAGGTCAAAGCGGCAAAATTTGCCGTATCAATTTCTAATGCTTTATTATAATTTCTAATGGCTCCTTCAATTAATTCCTTGTCGGACATTTCTCCAAAGCGAAATGCTTTAAAGTAATTATCCCCAGCTAGAATCCAATTGTTCGAAGTAGGTACAAAAGCAGCTTTTTTCTCTGCATACTTTGCAACCAATGGAGGTTGTTTTATTTGGATACAAAAAGCTATCAAACTGTCATAGGTTGTCAGTTTAGTTTCTTTATCGGCAATTACCTCTATGCGTTTTAACAAGGAGTCAATTATCTGTTGTTCAGATTGATTTAACTGAATTGCAGATGTTTCATGAAGGTGGTCATCATGATTGTGATTTTCTTCTTGATGGTTGGCAATTGCTTCTTCTTGGCTTTTTTGCCTTGGACTGAAATAAATTATTATTCCAATAAAAACTCCTGCTAAGATTAGCAGGAGCTGATACACTAATTTTTTTGACATAAAGCTAGTTTATGGCTTTACATTAGCCTTTACTTTGTTTACAAAACTTTTTGAAGGCTTGAAAGCAGGAATAAAATGCTCAGGAATAATCATGGTGGTGTTTTTTGAAATATTCCTTCCTGTTTTTTCAGCTCTCTTTTTAGTAATAAAGCTGCCAAAACCTCTTAGGTACACATTTTCGCCTCCTTCTAGAGATCCTCTAACTGTTTTCATAAACTCTTCTACTGTGGTTAGTACTGAAGCTTTTTCAATTCCCGTACTATCGGAAATCTTTGCTACGATGTCTGCTTTCGTCATCTTGATTAAATTTGTTAATAAAAAATTAATTGGTTAATTATTGAAACTCAATGTTTTGCGTTTCTGCGAGCAAATATAATGAATATTTTCAGTTCAACCTACTAATTATCACCTTGTTAATAAAATTAAATCCAATTGTATATATCTGACCCTTTCAAATTTCGTTTTCAGAAAAGCCTTAAAAATTGGTATCAAGAAAATTACCGGAAGTTACCCTGGAGAGAAACTAAGGACCCCTATTTCATATGGTTGTCCGAAATCATCTTACAACAAACTAAGGTAGAACAGGGATTGAGTTACTATAAGAAGTTTGTACGAAATTATCCCAACGTAAATGAACTTGCTAATGCATCTGAAGACCAAATTCTAAAAGATTGGCAAGGCTTGGGTTATTATTCTAGGGCAAGAAATTTACATTTTGCAGCCAATCAAATTGTGAAAGACCACAATGGTAAATTTCCAAATAGTTATACAGAAATTCTTCAATTAAAAGGAATTGGAAAGTACACCGCTGCAGCAATATCCTCTTTCGCCTTTGATCTTCCTCATGCTGTAGTAGATGGTAATGTTTATCGCTTTATAAGCAGACTGTTAGGAATTGAGACCCCAATAGACATTTCGAGAGGGGCTAAAGAATTTGAAGAAAGAGCCAATGAAATTTTAGATAAAAAAAATGCAGGAATTCACAATCAAGCCATGATGGAATTCGGAGCATTAATTTGTAAACCTAAGTCTCCTATATGTTCACAATGCCCTTTCGAAACCAGCTGTCACGCCAGAAATAACAATTCGATTCTTGAATTGCCCAGAAAGAATGGAAAGGTGAAGCAAAAAACAAGATATTTTAATTACTTAATAGTTTCGGATCGAGGCAATCTATTGCTGAATAAAAGAAAAGAAAAGGGAATCTGGCGAAACCTTTATGAATTCCCATTGATTGAAAGCACCGAAGAAAAAGATCGAAATAGTCTAATTAATGAAAAGCAATTTTTGGACTTGTTTGATGGTATAAGTTATCAGATTAAGCACGTATCTGAATTAAAAAAGCATTTATTAACGCATCTAATTATTAAAGCTAAATTTTACCACATAGAGGTCTCTCATTTGGATCAATACAATAAAAAATTCATAGTAAGCCCCATAGATCAATTTAATGAATATGCTGTTCCTAAATTAATTGAAAACTATTTCAATGAAGTTAGCAAATTGCTACCTTTGTTCATTCAGAATTAAACACTTTACTATTTATTATGGCCGGAGTAAACAAGGTAATTTTAGTTGGAAATTTAGGGAAAGATCCTGAAGTGAGACATTTGGAAAATGGCACTGCCGTTGCGAATTTTCCTATTGCTACTTCAGAAAGTTATAAAGACAAAAATGGAGACAGACAAGAGATTACCGAATGGCACAATATTGTGCTTTGGAGAGGATTGGCAGATATAGCAGAAAAGTATTTGAGAAAAGGCAATCAAGTATATATCGAAGGAAAGTTAAGGACTCGATCTTGGCAAGACAAAGATGGAAATACCAGGTATACAACTGAAGTAGTTGGAGATAATATGACAATGCTTGGGAGTAGAAATGAATCACCATCGGTTCCTGTAAACGAAGGATCACAGAATTCGAATCAAAAGGCAGAAATGCCAGAACAAGAAGATGATGACGATTTGCCTTTTTAAGATTAGATTGAATAAAATTCAATCGATTGTTAATTAACATCTAAGAATTTGGACGACCCATTTGAACGGATATTTTCTTTCATTTTAGTTTCGCAACCCTCTTCATTTAGCAACACTTTGGAATTAATTATTATCAGCATATTAATGTTGATTTTACTTGCTTGTTCCGCTTTAATTTCTGGATCAGAAGTAGCATTTTTCTCTCTCAGCCCTTCAGATCAAGAAGAAATTGAGAATAGCAAGAGCAGGGTTTACCAATTGCTCTCTAACTTATTGGAAAGACCAAAAAGATTACTAGCTACCGTTTTAATCTCTAATAATTTCGTCAACATCTCCATTGTAATCTTATCCACCTATTTGACGGATAGTTTGATGACAACCGTAGTTGATGTTCGGGTAAAATTTATTCTACAAGTTGTTGTTGTTACTTTTCTATTGCTATTGCTGGGAGAAGTAATTCCTAAAGTGTATGCCAATAAAAAACCACTTAAGCTTGCTACTTTTATGAGCTTACCAACTTACTATTTGGGCATCATACTAAGTCCATTTAGCAAATTACTAGTTAGCTCTACCAGTTTTATTGACAAACGAATAAAGAAAAAAGGGCATCAAATCTCTGTAGATGAGCTTTCTCATGCACTTGAATTAACTTCCGACGAAAATGAAAAAGAAGAAGATCAAAAAATTCTCAAGGGGATTGTAAAATTTGGCAATACTGATGTTAAACAGATCATGACATCTAGAGTTGATGTGGTATGCATAGATCAAAATGCGAGTTTAGAAGATGTGTCTAATATCATTATTGATTCAGGTTATTCCAGAATTCCTGTGATTGAAGATAGTTTTGACAATGTTAAAGGAGTATTATACATCAAAGATTTATTATCACATTTAGACAAGTCACATTTCGATTGGTACAAATTAATCCGAAAACCATTCTTCGTTCCAGAAAACAAAAAGATTGATGATTTGCTGCGAGAATTTCAGGCCAAAAAAATTCACATGGCAGTTGTTGTTGATGAATATGGCGGAAGTTCTGGTATTGTTAGCTTAGAAGATATTTTAGAAGAAATCGTGGGAGATATTAGTGATGAATTCGATGATGACGAATTGGTTTACTCTAAATTGGATGATTTCAATTATGTGTTTGAAGGAAAGATTCCATTGAATGATTTATATCGAGTCCTACAAATAGATGGTGAAGATTTCGATGCTGAGAAAGGGGAATCAGAAACTTTAGCTGGTTTGGTTTTGGAGTTGTTTGGCAAGATCCCTAAGAAGAATGAGAAAATTAAATTCAAAGACTACCAATTTACAATAGAAGCAGCTGACAAAAGAAGGATAAAGCGTATAAAACTTAGCTTACCTACAAAATCAAATTAATGGGAATGAGCAAATACTTTAGTTATATAATAATGTTGGCGCTATTTGCTTGTGGGGAATCTTATATCCCAAAACCCGAAGCCTATTTTAGAATCGATCTACCGGAAAAAGATTATCAAAAAATAGATAGCATTCCTTTCCCATTTCACTTCCAAATTCCTCAATACGCAGCAATCAACTTGGAGAGAACTGCTAAAAATCCAAACTTTTTAAATGTGGATTTCCCTAGATTTGGTGCTAGGATTCATATGAGTTATTTGCCAGTAGAGAATAATTTAAACGACCTTTTAGAAGATTCCAGGGCTTTGGTGTATAAGCATGTGGTAAAAGCACAAGACATTGAAGAGAATATGATAATTAATTCTGAATCCAAAGTATTTGGAAGCTATTATCAGATTGAAGGAAATGCAGCTTCAGGTTCTCAATTCTATATGACGGATAGTAGCAACCATTTCATAAGAGGAGCACTTTATTTTAATGTAGAACCCAATATAGATTCCATAGCGCCTGTTCAAGAGTTCTTAATAATGGATATAGAGCAATTAATCGAATCCTTTCAATGGATAGATTCAGGCAATTGAATTAAATCTAAACCTGTGTAGTCCAAATACCACCACTCCCAAAAGCACAAATGCACCCAATTGATGGACTAAACCGAGACCAATTGGCACCGCCCACAAAAGTGTAAATACCCCCAAAAGGAATTGCAATAAAATGGCAATTATTAGATACCTCAAAGATTGTTTTTGGGTAGCACCTATACTGATCTTCTTGGCTTTATAAATTACAAACCCGACCAATATTAATAGAATCAAAGCAAGATATCGATGTATAAATTGAACACCACCAATCCCTTCAACAAAATTTAGCCATAAAGGACTCATTGCTGTAACTGAGGGTGCAATCCAGTCTTCACCCATCATAGGCCATGTGTTGTATACCTTACCTGCATTCAAACCTGCCACAAATGCTCCCCATACAATTTGAATTATTAAAAGAAAGAGAAGTGAAACAAACCAAGACTTCAAAGGATGCTTTTTCTTTTCTGCATCCAGTTTTCTTGGATAAATAAGACCTAGACTAACCCATAAAACATAGGCAAAGGTTAGAAAGGCGGTAATTAAGTGCATGGCTAATCTGTAGTGACTTACATCTGGATTTTTTATTAATCCACTTTTAACCATATACCAACCTAAGAAACCTTGAAATCCCCCTAATATAAAAATGAGTATAAGTTTTGGAAGAAGTGATTTATTTATTTTACCTCTCCACCAAAAAACGACAAATGGGATTACAAACACTAGTCCGATCAACCTGCCTAACATTCTGTGTGCATACTCCCAGTAAAAAATCGACTTAAATTCCTCTAAACTGAAATTAAAATTTATCAGTTGATATTCCGGATACTGCTTGTATTTATTGAAAACCTCCTGCCATTCTTGCTCTGTCATTGGAGGAATGGAACCCATGAATAAATGCCATTCTACCATGGATAGACCAGAATGAGTCAATCGCGTCAATCCACCAACAATTACCATTAAGAAAATGAGAAAGCAGCCACTTAGCAGCCAAATCACTATTTGACGATCTGATTTAATCATCAAAGTTTTATTTTAAAGAATATGATAAATTATAAATGCCCTAGAAAATAGGTCAACAGTTTAGGAAAGGATATGTTTACCTTTTGATGTTCGATAGAACTTATCTCTTCTTCATCTTCTTCAACACCACCATCCTCGGTTTCAGTTTCAATTTCTTCAGTGTCTTCCAATGCATAAATACTTGCCTTGTATTGACCATCATGAATTTCATTGATAAATTCCTCAATTTCTGATCCATCTACTTTAGAAGCATCAAATACAAAATGTGCTTCTCCATTTTCAAAATCTACCTGGCTTTCAATTACTCCATCCATCTCTGCTACATTATCTTGGATGTATTTTGCACAACCCATGGCGCAAACCATTCCTTCAACTTTCATATCTACCGTAGAGGTGTTCTCTGCAAGTACATTTTCAACTGAAGCTTCGTTTCCGATTGAAGTACTGCAACTAAAATGAAGTCCTAATAATAAGGCAATTGCGAATAATAATAAGGTGGCCTTTTTCATTCCATTTAAATTTTACTCAAAATTAATCAACTTTCCTATTCTCCTGCATTTTAGACTACAATTAAGTCTAGTTTTGCAGCTCATTTTTTAAGCATGTTTGACCTTAGTAAGACGATCAACCAATGGATATTGTTACTCTTCCTAGCTTTTTTATGGGGGAGCTCTTTTATATTGATGAAAAAAGCGCTGATTTCTTATGATTTTGAACAAGTTGCATCCCTTCGGATATTTATCTCCTTTTTGTTTTTGCTTCCAATCATCATTAAAAATTTTAAAAAGATTAAAAAAAATCAATGGATTAATATATTCATTGCTGGATTATTGGGAAGTGGTGTTCCAGCTTATCTATTTCCATTGGCACAAACTACCATTAGCAGCTCAATGGCGGGAATGTTGAACTCAACAGTTCCATTATTTACCGTCATCGTGGGCATTTTGTTTTTCGGTGTTTCTTTTAGAAAACTAAAATTTCTTGGGGTGTTAGTAGGACTCGGTGGTGCTTTGGGTTTAATTTTTTATTCAGGTAGCATTAATTACCAAGCTGACCATATCCCTTATGCATTAATTGTAGTTGGCGCTTCTTTCTGCTATGCAACCAATGTTAATTTTATCAAAACCAAATTAAAGGTTGTAAGTTCTCTCAACATTACAAGTTTTGGGTTCCTATTTATCGGACCAATTGCATTCGTACACCTTTTGTCAAATAATACATTTTCTCAGATTACTTCAACTAATGAGAGTCTTTTGCATTTGTTTTACATTAGCATTCTTGCAATTTTGGGCACCTCAATAGCCATTATCCTTTTCAATATGCTAATCAAAAGAGTATCTGCAGTATTTGCAACAACAGTTACTTACATAATTCCAATTTTTGCCATGCTTTGGGGAGTTGCTGATGGCGAAAGCATTAGCTTAAATCAAATTATTTTCATTCTAATCATACTTACTGGAGTATATATCATCAACAAAGACAATAAATTAGAGCAAAAAACCGAACAATAATTTAACAAGTAAAAAATCGCGATTGTTCATTGGCCAGTTGAAAGGCTTTTGTTAAATTTGCCCTCCATTTTTTGGAAACTTAATATTAAATAATAAGATGTACGCAATTGTAGAGATAGCAGGGCAACAGTACAAGGTAGAAAAAGACCAGCAATTATTTGTTCATCGTTTGGAAGGAAAAGAAGGTTCGAAAGTGAATTTCGACAATGTTCTATTGACTGCAAACGGGGATAAAATTGAAGTTGGCGCCCCAGCTGTAAAAGGTGTTAGTGTATCCGCTAAAATCATTGAACACCTTAAAGGCGACAAAGTAATCGTCTTTAAAAAGAAAAGAAGAAAAGGTTATAAGGTGAGAAACGGTCACCGTCAATACATGACTAAAATTCAGATTGATGGAATCGGTAAAGCAACTGCTGGAGCAAAAGCAAGCGCTAAAAAAGAAACACCTAAAGCAGAAAGTAATGATGCTGTAAAAGCTGCTGCAAAACCAGCTGCAAAGAAAACAACAGCTAAAGCTAGCACCGCTACGGAGACTAAAAAAGCTGCTCCAAAAGCTACTAAAGCTGCAACAGCAACAAAAACTGCAACTGCTAAGAAAGCTACAGCAGAAAAAAAGGCAGAGCCAAAGAAAGCTACTCCTAAGAAAACTGCTGCTAGGACAAAAAAATCGGATAAAGAATAAAATCTAAATACAATGGCACATAAGAAAGGAGCCGGTAGTTCAAAGAACGGTAGAGATTCAGAAAGTAAACGACTCGGGGTAAAAATATTTGGAGGTCAGAAAGCAGTTGCAGGAAATATACTTGTAAGGCAAAGAGGCACTAAACACTATCCTGGAGATAATGTAGGAATTGGAAAAGACCATACATTATTTGCCTTAAAGGACGGAGTTGTAGAATTTCAAACTAAAGCAAACAAAAAGTCTTTTGTTCATATCAAAACAGAAGCTTAGTTTAATTTTCTAATTGATTGATTAACAACCCATCCTTCCCTAAGGATGGGTTTTCTTTTTTTTAAGAATTAGCAGATAACTATTATCCTTTAATCTCTCCATTTTAAAGGAACTAAAGTAAATTTGAACCATAAATTATAATCATGTTACAAATTCAATACCTGAGAAACAATCGGGAAGAAATTTTAGAAAGATATCAAAAGAGGAATATTGATTTAAGCAAGACTATCGATGAGATTATTCAGTTAGACAATCAAAGAAAAGAATGTCAACAGAAATTAGATCAAGTATTGAGTGATGCCAATCAAATGGCAAAAGAAATTGGACAACTTTTTCAATCCGGTCAAAAAGAAGAGGCAAATCAACTCAAAGAAAAAACCAAGGAATTAAAAGACAGTTCTAATGTTTTAAAAAATGAATTGAATGCTTTGGTTAGCAAGCAACATGATTTATTGATTCAATTACCGAATGTACCACAGGCCATAGTTCCCGAAGGAAAATCAGATAATGATAATAAGGTATTGGAAGAAATTGGCAATCAACCGAACTTTAATTTTACTCCCCTAGCCCATTGGGATTTAGCCAAAAAGTATGACCTCATCGACTTTGAATTGGGGGTTAAAATTAGTGGAGCAGGCTTTCCAGTTTACCAAGGTAAAGGAGCTAAATTGCAAAGGGCATTGATTAATTTCTTTTTAGATGAAGCAGAAAAAGCAGGATATGATGAAGTAATACCACCTCATTTGGTTAATGAAGCTTCTGGCTTGGGCACTGGTCAACTGCCAGATAAGGAAGGTCAGATGTATTATATTCAAGCAGACGACCTTTACCTGATTCCCACAGCCGAAGTACCAATAACCAATATCTATCGAGATGTTATTTTGGAAACTTCAGATTTTCCAATTAAAAAATGTGGTTATACTCCGTGTTTTCGAAGAGAAGCAGGGTCTTATGGTAAGGATGTAAGAGGATTAAATCGATTACATCAGTTTGACAAGGTAGAAATAGTCCAAATACAACATCCTGACAAATCGCAGGAAAGTCTAGATGAAATGAAAGTTCATGTTGGGCAACTATTAGAAAAACTTGGCTTGAATTATAGATTATGTATTTTATGTGGTGGCGATTTAGGATTTGCCTCTGCAGTCACCTATGATTTTGAAGTTTATTCTGCAGCACAAGATAAATGGTTGGAAGTAAGTTCAGTTTCTAATTTTGAAACATTTCAGGCCAACCGTTTAAAACTTAGATATAAGGATGCAGAAAATAACAAACACCTTGCGCATACACTAAACGGAAGTGCTCTTGCGTTACCAAGAATAATGGCAGCATTGCTTGAAAACTATCAAGTAGAAGACGGAATTGTTATTCCAGATGTCTTAAGAAAATACACGGATTTTAATAAAATTGACTAAGATGAAATTCATATATATCGCTATCCTATTTCTGCTATTTTCCTGCGGAGTTAAAATAACTTCAGAACAACAAGAACATTTGGATGAATTAAAGATCACTTATGATAGTTTAATAGTAGGATTCGAAAAAATCGATTCCAGCCAAATCACTTTTCTTATTTCGGATTACACCAAAAAAAGAGAGTTCTTTAGTAAAGAAATGAAGGACACCTTAGGGGAAGATCAAATGCTTTTGATAGACGAATTTATGGGCTTGAATAAACATTTGGATTATTTGGAAAACGGATATGAAATTCTTGGGGATGAAATCAAAACTACCGCAGAACAATTGAATTTAATGCAGACAGATATAGATAATAGATTGATAGACCAAAAGCAATTCACCAAATACATCGAGGTAGAATATGAGAACATGAACGCATTAGAGGGTGAAATTGGAAGATACTTTGGCACCTATAATGGTTTTGCTATTTATTACGAAGAAAACATTGCGAAAATTGAATCCATAATTAAAGCGTATCAAGATCAGAAAGGCATTTAAACATATCCTATTAGTTGCGATTATTTCAATTGCATCCAACATTCTTTTTGCCCAAGGGAATTCAAAAAGAATGAATCAGTCTGAAATACAGACCACAAGATCTCTCGCTGATCAAGCCAAAAATAATGGCGATTTCTCCAAGGCCATTCAATATTATGAATCCCTCTTTGATGCCACAAAATCAGATGTTTACTATTACGAACTGATCAAATTGTATCCCGAAATTGGCGATTTCAAAACCGCTGAAAAGATCATCAAAAGAAGAGTAAAAAAATACAGCCAAAGACCTGACTATTTGGTTGATCTAGGCCATATATATGAAGTCCAAAAAAACAATAAAGAGGCCAATAAGTATTACAATGAAGCCATTAGCAAAGGAGGAAATATTGATATCGCTAGATCTATAGCAAATCAATTTTTAAAGTACGATTTGAATGAATATGCGGAACAACTCTATTTAATGGTCCGCAAGAAAAATAAGAACCCAAACTTATTTCGTTTCGAATTGGCTAGAGCATATATGCAACAAGGTAAAACTTCGGAGATGGTTGATGAATATCTTGCCATCCTAGGAAACAATCGAGGGCATTTAAGGAGTATTCAGAATATCTTCCAAAGAATATTACACCCAGACCCTGAAGGCATTCAAATGCAGATGCTCAAAAACAAACTTTTGCGGAAAATTCAAAATCAACCTCAGATAGAGGTATTTCCTGAGCTATTAATTTGGTTATACATACAAGATAAAAATTTTGATGGTGCTTTTATTCAGGCCAAGGCGTTGGATCGGAGAGCAAAAGAAGGTGGTGAACGACTCAATAGTTTAGCCAATTTATGCATGACGAATAAAAGGTATGATGTTGCAAAGCAATGTTATCAGTATATCATATCGCTCAAAGAAAAGAATCAATATTACCACGCTGCAAGAATGAATCTAGTTAAAGTCATGAAATTAGATTTGTTGTCAAAGTCGGATTATAATCGATCTCAATTAATAGAAATAAGAAACGAATACCTTAAGACTTTAGAGGAATTAAAAATTAGTGCAAGAACCTATGCCCTACAAATTGGCTTGGCAGATTTAAACGCATTTTACTTAAATGATGTAGATACCGCAATTTTGATACTAAATCGTGTCATCAAATTGGTTGGATTAAATGAGCACGATCGGGCAAATGCAAAAATATCCTTGGGCGATCTCATGTTGCTAAAAGGTGAAAAATGGGAAGCATCCTTATTGTATTCTCAAGTTGAAAAAGCGTTTAAGTATGATCAATTGGGAGAAATAGCAAAATTTAAGAATGCTAAAATTGCTTATTACGTTGGAGATTTTTATTGGTCTCAAGCTCAATTGGATGTTTTAAAAGGATCAACCTCCAAACTTATTGCTAATGATGCCATGGAATTATCTTTGTTAATTACAGACAATATTGGGAGAGATAGCATTAGTGAGCCACTAGAGATGTTTGCAAGAGCGGATTTGCTGATCTTCAAAATGGATTATCAAGCCGCGAATACTACTTTGGATTCTATTCCTAAATTTTTTCCATCTACTAGATTGATAGATGATATCCTAATGGCCAAGTTCCAAATGGCATACCAGCAAAAACAGTATGAACTTGCAAAAGAAAATTTGGAAAAAGTTATCAGTGATTTTGCTTATGATGTATTAGCAGATGATGCTTTATTTGAACTTGCTAAATTGGAAGAAGAAAAGTTTGAAAATCCAGAACGCGCAATGGATTTGTACAAGACCATTATTACCGATTACCCATCTAGCTTATTCGTCGTTGAAAGCAGGAAACGATTTAGATTTTTAAGGGGAGACGATATTGAAAAGCAAGAAGACGAATTTTTTGAAGGATTATGATTATTTATAGCGTAACCATTAACATAGATGATGATGTTCATGAAGACTGGTTGGAATGGATGAAGAACAAACACATTCCTGATGTAATGCAAACCGGAATATTCAAGGAATATAGAATGTTAAAAGTGATAAGCAGGAATGAAGGAGAAGAAGGGCATTCTTACAATATACAATATGGCTGTGAAAGTATGGCTGATCTGCATCAATATCAGATACATCATGCACCTAAACTTCAGAAAGAACATAAAGACCGTTACGCAGATAAATTCGTCGCCTTTCGCACTTTACTTGAAAAAGTCTGAATTTGAAGAAAGTTCGAGCAAAAAAGCAATTGGGCCAGCACTTCTTGACAGATTTAAATATTGCCAAGGAAACTGTTGCAGCATTTAATTCAAACCAATCCTTTAAAAAATGTATAGAAGTAGGTCCAGGTATGGGGGTGTTAACTCAATTTTTGCTGGATAGAGAAGACCTAGACCTACATATTATTGATATAGACAAGGAATCCATTGAGTACCTTAAAAGTGAAAGTAATATTCCAGAAGGAAAACTGATTTCTGGTGATTTTTTAAAATTGGATTTATTGGAAATCTTATCTGATCAGGAGTTTGGCATTATTGGCAACTTCCCGTATAATATCTCCACAGAAATTCTTTTCAAAATGTTAGAGCATAAAAACAAGGCAATAGAATTGGTTGGCATGTTTCAAAAAGAGGTTGCAGAAAGAGTTGTCGCAAAACCTGGCTCTAAAATTTATGGTATAACTTCAGTTTTGATTCAAGCTTGGTATGAGGCTTCTTACCTATTTACTGTTGATGAAGATGTTTTTTCTCCGCCACCTAAAGTCAAGTCAGCAGTAATTCGCCTTAGTAGAAACGCAAAAGAAAGATTGAGTTGTAATGAGAAAGAATTCAATCGAACGGTTAAAATGGCTTTTAATCAAAGACGCAAAACATTGAGAAATTCATTGAAAAGCATCATTCCTGAATCCCTAAGATCAAATGAGGTATTTAACAAAAGACCAGAACAGTTGAGTGTCTCTGAATTTGAGAATTTGGTCAATATGATTTTTCCTTCCTAATAATTCGAAAAGTCTAATTTCTCCTTTGTTTCATAAAGTTTAACTTCGTCATCAAAATTTGCAGCCATGCAATTTGAATTGACCAAAGAATATCTGTCTGAGATTAAGGCATCTCTTAAAGAGGGCGCCTCTACTGAGGTATTGGTTGGCATTAATGATTTGCATGCAGCAGATATCGCAGAAATAATTTATGAGCTTTCAGAAGAGGAGACTATCCTCTTCTACCCTTTTATCAATAAGGATTCTTCCGCAGATGTTCTCATAGAGTTAGACGAAGATAGCCGGCAAAAATTATTGGCCAATCTCAATGCCCAAGAAATTGCAGAACAGTTCATTGAAAACATGGATTCAGATGATGCTGCTGATATTGTTCAAGAACTGCCTGATCGAAAGAAAGATGATGTTATTTCTGCAATTCGAGATGAAGAGGATGCCAGCGATATCGTAGATCTTTTAAGTTATCCTGAAGATTCTGCAGGTGGTTTAATGGCCAAAGAGTTGATAAAAGTTGATGTAGATTGGTCTATTTTACAGTGTGTTAAGGAGATGCGCAAGCAAGCAGGAGAAATTGAAAATGTTTACACCATTTATGTTGTAGATAAAAGAGAAAGATTGTTGGGTACACTCTCTTTAAAGAAGTTATTGCTTGCACCTTCTAATAGCAAGGTCAAAGATTTGTTCTATAAGGATGTTTTATCTGTTAAGGCTTATGAAAAATCAGAAGAAGTAGCAGTAATGATGGAGAAATACGATTTAATCGTATTGCCTGTAGTTGATGAATTGGACAGACTTATTGGAAGAATTACCATTGACGATATAGTTGATGTGATTAAGGAAGAAGCGGATAAAGATTACCAAATGGCATCAGGAATTTCTTCTACAGTTGATGCTGCTACAGGCGTAAAAAACCTAACCAAAGCGAGACTTCCTTGGTTGATTGTTGGATTGATTGGAGGAATATTAGGTGCATTTGTTATTAACCAATATGAAGGCCAATTAGAAATATATCCTGAGATGGCCTTATTTATTCCATTGATCGCTGCAATGGGTGGAAATGTGGGAGTTCAGTCCTCAGCAATAATTGTACAAGGTCTAGCAAATAATAGCTTGGGTTTTGATACGGTTGGGAAGCGATTGGGAAAAGAGTTTATTGTAGCTCTGCTTAATGGTATAGTTTGTAGCGTGCTTATCTTGATATATACCATATTGTATAAAGACAGCATGAATCTGGCTTCTACTGTCAGCATCTCATTAATGTTAGTCATCATTTTTGCTGCCCTTTTTGGCACTGTAGTTCCACTAATGTTAGATCGATACAAGATTGATCCTGCACTTGCTACTGGTCCTTTTATAACAACAATGAATGATATCATAGGATTGTTCATTTATTTTGGAATAGGGCACATCATGTACAATGCCTTATAGCATTAATTGAGGACCTCAACAAAGAATATGAGTAAGGTACTTTTCATCGATACAGTTCATCCAATCTTGGCTGAAAGACTAGAAAATGCAGGTTATCAATGTGATTGGCACACAAATTTAAATCGCGAAGAGACCTTAGGTATATTGAAAGAGTATGAAGGTGTAGTGATTCGAAGCAAATTCAAATTCGATCAAGAAGCAATAGAAAAAGCTATTCAATTGAAATGGATTGCGAGATCTGGGGCTGGAATGGAAAATATAGACACCAACTTTGCTGAAAGTAAAGACATAAAGTGTTTCAACTCTCCCGAAGGTAATCGAGATGCAGTTGCTGAACATGCCATTGGCATGATACTTAGCCTTTTCAATAATTTAAATAGAGCAGATAGAGAGGTAAAATCAGGGTCATGGCAAAGAGAAGAAAATAGAGGAATTGAATTGAAAGGCAAAACAGTCGGGATACTTGGCTTTGGATTTATGGGAGAAGCGTTTGCTCAACGCTTAACATCATTCGGTTGCAGGATAATTGCATACGATAAATATAAAAGTGGTTTTGGCAATGGAATGATTGAAGAGGTAGACCTAAAAACATTTTTTACAGAGACAGACATACTTAGCATACATCTGCCATTAACAGAGGAAACCAATCATTTAATAAACAAGGATTTTTTAGAGAAATTCCATAAAAACATATTTGTTATAAATACAGCAAGAGGAAATAACATCAATACATCTGAGCTTATGGATCGCATAAAATCAGGTAAAGTTTTAGGTGCTTGTTTGGATGTATTAGAATTAGAAAGTATGTCTTTTGAAAACCTAAGTACAGAAAGTTTCCCTGCTTATTTTGAATTTCTAAAGCAATCTGAAAATGTGATTTTAAGTCCACATGTTGCCGGTTGGACCATGGAATCTTACTTCAAATTATCAGATGTTTTGGCGGATAAAATACTTTCCCGTTTTCCATAAAATTTACCTTTTAACCAAAAGGAAACTTTAACCAATAAGATCAATGCAGGAACTTCTACAAGGGGTCCTATTACACCTACAAAAGCTTGGGCTGAATTGATACCAAATACTGCTATTGCTACTGCGATTGCCAATTCAAAATTATTGCCTGCAGCAGTGAATGAAATAGATGTATTTTTGTCATAAGAAGCTCCAACTGTTTTGGAAATGATAAATCCAGCTCCAAACATCAACGCAAAATATAAGATCAGCGGGATTGCAACTTTTACAACATCAAATGGTATTTCAACTATCAACTCCCCTTTTAATGAAAACATTAAGATGATGGTAAACAAAAGAGAAATCAATGTTATTGGTGAAATAGTTGGAATAAATTTTTGCTCATACCAATCTTTGGATTTCCATTTTACCAAGATTAATCTACTTAATAGACCCAACAAAAAAGGCAAACCCAAATAGATCATAACACTTTCTGCTATTGTTGAGATTTCAATATCCACTATTGCGCCTTTTAATCCTAAAAAAGGAGGCAATTTGGTAATGAATAACCAAGCGTAAAAGGAATAAGCAAAAACTTGGAAAATACTATTTAATGCTACCAAAGCTGCTCCATATTCTTTATTTCCATCAGCAAGATCATTCCAAACCAAAACCATCGCAATGCACCTTGCCAAACCAATTAATATTAAACCAATCATATAATTTGGTTCGTTTTGCAGAAAGAGAATTGCAAGTACAAACATCAAAACCGGACCTATAATCCAGTTTAATAGCAGAGAAACACCCAATAATTTCATATCAGCGAATACTCTTGGCAACAAACTATAATTAACCTTAGCTAATGGTGGATACATCATTAATATTAATCCAATTGCTATCGGAATATTGGTAGCACCATAAGAAAGGGATTGAATTTTATCGGCAATAGATGGCATTAAATATCCGAATACAACACCAACAAGCATAGCTAGGAAAATCCAAAGTGTCAGGTTTCTATCCAAAAACCCTAACTTTTTTCTTGAATTTATCATGATAGATTTTTTGCTATTTTTTCAAATACGTAGTTCAATTCACTGCCAATTTTCAAAAAGGTCTTGCTGTAAGCAGATTCCTCTTGATTGCTTCCATCGTATTTTTTCGGATCACTAAACGGTAATGAAAACCTTAATACCGCAGTAGGTATAAATGGGCAATTTTGATCTGCATCTGAACAAACCATTACAGCTACAAATTCATCTGTTGTGTTCTCAGAATCATCATACAATTTGGAAAACAAAATAATTGAAGGTAATTCGCCGATATTCAGTCTAATTCTTGGATTTTCATCTCCTTCTTTAGCATACTGAATACCAAAGCTTTCAAGACAATCCATTACACCCTTGGCTACAGAAGTAACCTCTACACCCCCAGAATAAGATTGAAGATTTAATTGGTAATAATTGGCCAATATATGCGACCATACTTGAGCAAACTGACTCCTTCTTGAATTGTGCGTACATATAAATTGAAGGTTAATAATGCCCTTTTCTTTAAGAATTTGGTCAAGTTTATAAACCAATTCATCCAATTTAGATTTTCTCGTTTCCTCAATTTCAATTTCTGTTAATTGAGATATAATTGTTGTAACATTATTCTTCATCGATTAGCAACAATCGTTTTGTTCTGGGTCACAATGAATATCCATTTCTGGATTAAATTGATTGAAGAAGTTTTGCAAGCTGTTTTGTACTTCTAACCATTTTTCAGGATGTATACAATAACAAATCGATGTTCCCTCAACACTTCCTTGAATTAAACCGCTATCCTTTAGCTCCCTGAGATGTTGACTTATGGTTGCCTGAGCAAGCCCTAATTCATTAACTAAATCACTATTGATACATGATTTACTTTTTAACAACTGCTGCAAGATGGCAATTCTTGCAGGGTGTGATATAACCTTGGCCATGCTTGCCAACCCATTTACATTTTGACTAAATAGTTCTGTTTTTGTAACTCCCAAAGCTTCTTATTTATTACATTGCAATATTACGATATATGTAATTATCCTTAGCTTAAAATGTCTTTTTTTTTGCCTGGCTAAACTCCTTACTTATATTTGAAAATTAATCTATTAGCGTATGGCCAAAGCGAAGAAGATAATTAATCGAAAATCGGAAGACTTTTTAGAAGGATATATAAATAATGCTTCACCTACCGGATATGAAAGCGAAGGGCAAAAATTATGGTTGAACTATATCAAACCTTATGTTGATGATCATTTTATAGATACTTATGGAACAGCAGTTGCAATTGTAAATCCAGAGGCTAAATATAAAGTAGTAATAGAAGCACATGCAGATGAAATTTCCTGGTATGTGCATTACATCACTAAAGATGGCTTTATTTATGTGCGTAGAAATGGAGGATCTGATCATATGATAGCGCCTTCTAAAAGGGTAAACATCCATACCAAAAAGGGCATCGTAAAAGCAGTTTTCGGATGGCCAGCAATACACACACGAATTACGACTAATGGCAAATCAGAAAACACTCCAAAGACAAGCAATATTTTTATCGATTGTGGATGTAAATCCAAAGAGGAAGTTGAAAAATTAGGCATACATGTAGGCTGTGTAATTACCTATGAGGACGAATTAATAAAATTGAACAATCGTTATTATGTGGGAAGGGCTTTAGACAATCGAATTGGTGGATTTATGATTGCCGAAGTTGCAAGGCTGTTAAAGGAAAACAAAAAGAAATTACCCTTTGGTTTGTACATTACCAATGCTGTACAAGAAGAGGTAGGACTTCGGGGAGCCCAAATGATAGTTGAAAAAATAAGGCCTGATGTTGCAATAGTTACTGATGTATGTCACGATACACAAACCCCCATGATCGATAAAAAAGAACAAGGGGACTTTAGTGCTGGAGATGGACCAGTAATTGCTTACGGGCCCTCAGTTCAAAATAACTTGAGAGAGTTGATCATTGACACTGCTGAAAAAGAAAAAATAAAAATTCAACGATACGCTGCTTCCAGAATTACTGGAACGGATACGGATGCCTTTGCCTACGCAACTGGCGGTGTAGCATCGGCATTAATTTCTTTGCCCTTACGGTACATGCACACCACAGTCGAAATGGTGCATCAAGATGATGTAGAGAATGTGATTAGATTAATCTACTCCACACTTTTAAATATAAAAGATGGACATGATTTTGCTTATTTAAAATAATTTATTCGTCTACATCTGGAATGGGTTTCGAGAATCGAAATATAATTCTTCAACAGCTTTTATTATCCTCTGTAGTATTTATAGCAGTTCAAATTTTAATGCTTCCAATAATTTGGTTATTGGGCTTTTCCTATTTTGACCCAAATACTTGGGTAAGATGGGATTCTGGCATTTATCTCTTTATTGCTGAACATGGATATGTCATGATGCCTTGTGAAGAAGGACATGGTTTTCCATTGAAAGATGCCGTAAATTGCGGGAATGCAGCATGGTTCCCAGGTTATGCCTATTTGGCAAAAGGTTTAAGTTTTTTGTTTCCAAGCATTGCGTCTGCTGCAAATTTCTTAGCCAAAGCCTTCTACCTATTGACCTTATTCCTCTTTTGTAGAATTGCTAAGTTGAATGAATTCAACAAAGAGAACATATTAAACCTGTCTATTGCGGCTTGCTGTTTTGGATTTATTTATTACATGGCCGCTTTTCCAATTAGTTGTATGTTGTTCTTTATACTTCTAGGATTTTATTTGTTTCTTAATCAAAAATATTTATTGGCCGCCGTCTGTTGCTTTATATTGGCGGTTACCTATTCCACAGGATTTCTTTTTGCCTTTGTATTGGCGACTACTTATTTTCTGGAACACAGAAAAGAAATTAGCTTCTTAAACATTTTCAGGCTAGGATTATTCTTAGGTGCTGGTGGATTGGGTGTGCTTTCCGTATTCTATATTTTTTATATTCAAGTAGATGATTTCTTTGCTTTTTTTAAAATCCAGGAGAATTATGGCAATGGCGCCCATAATCCTCTTTTTAATATGATTGAAAAATTTCAAGCATTTGCGATTAAAAGAGGTATTCGCAACTTAATTCAAGTTCAATCTTTGATTGTAATTATTGGATATGGACTGATAAGTTACCGTTTCTTTAAATTAAAATGGCATCAAAAACCCATGTACTTGCTGACCTACGTTTATTTGAGCTATTACTTTTGGCTACCATGGACCATTGGAGGACATCTTAGCATGTACAGAGCAGAATCGCTATTGCTTCCTTTTGCCTTTCTGTTGAATGAGTTTAAACTTAGGCACAGACGAAATTTATTACTGTTCTTAATTCCTACAGGGATGGTTTTGGCTTATCTGTATTTTAACAACGAATTGATTTAGCATCGCTGCAAACTAAGCTCTTTCGCTTATCATGCTTAACTTAGCGTTCGCTCTAATAAAATCAATAAATAATATGATTTCTACGGATTATTTAATGAAGGGTAAAATCTCCATGCTACCTCTTTATATTATTGTTTTGCTTTCGATAATTGTTAGTTCTTGTAATCAAGAGAAGAAAAAAACACCTATCAATCCCTCTTCAGAAGTTGAAAGAGAAAACTCAGGTAAAGTCTTTGAATTGCTACCTCCGAATCAAAGTGGAATCAACTTTGTCAATGGACTTACGGAAACCGAAGAGGTAAATTTTATGAGATTTCAATATCTCTATAATGGTGGTGGTGTTGGTATTGGAGACATCAATAATGATGGATTATCTGATGTGTATTTTACAGGGACGGTTGATAATGATAAGCTCTATCTCAATGAAGGTAACATGAAGTTTAAAGACATTACCTTAAGTGCTGGGATTCTTCAAAACAATGGACTTAAAACTGGTGTATCTATGGTAGATATCAATGCAGATGGATTATTAGATATTTATATCTGCAGATCTGGCTGGTTCAAAAATCCGGAAGATAGAACCAATCTATTATATATAAACCAAGGTGATAATACCTTTAAAGAAAGTGCAAAAGCATATGGATTAGCAGAAAGTGGACACAGTGTGCAGGCTGCATTCTTTGATTATGATAAAGATGGAGATTTGGATTGCTATATTGCCAATCATCCATTGTTCCGCATTAAATTCGACGATTGGGATGCCATGAATTCCAATCCACCTAAAGAATTCAGCGACCAACTTTATCGAAACGAAGGGAATGGTAAATTTTCTAATGTTTCCCTCTCAGCCGGAATTAACAATTTTGGACATGGTTTAGGTTTAGCAGTAAGCGACCTCAATCAAGATGGTTGGCCGGATATCTATGTTGCCAATGATTTTCGTGCACATGATTATTATTATATCAACAATAAAAATGGCACATTTACAGAAAGGGCAAAGGGATTGATGTCGCATGTTTCTTATTTCGCCATGGGTAGTGATGCAGCCGATATAAACAATGATGGTAATCTTGATTTATTTGTTGTAGAAATGTTAGCTGAAGACAACAAACGCCAAAAAACCAATATGGCAAGCATGAATCCTGGATTGTTCTGGGATATGGTAAAAAAGGGGTATCACTATCAATTTATGAGAAATACTTTACAATTGGGTAGTGGTGGTGGAAGTTTCTCCGAGATAGCCAATCTTAGTGGTCTGACCAATACAGATTGGAGTTGGGCACCTTTGTTCGCTGATTTTGATAATGACGGATATAAAGATTTGGCTATTACCAATGGCTATCTCAGAGATACTCAAGACAAAGACTACAACAAAGAGGCTAATGAGTTAATAGAAGATCAAGGTATTCCTTCCTTCTCTGAGCTATCATCCATGATGAAAAGTACCCGATTAAGCAATTACGTATTTAAGAATGAAGGAGATTTTAAGTTCTCAGATCAATCCGAAGATTGGGGATTTAATTTTTCAGGTTATTCTAATGGTATGGCTTATGGCGATCTTGACAATGATGGAGATGTCGATTTGATTGTCAACAATTTTAACGATCCTGCTTCTGTATATAGAAACACCATTAGTGACCGAAATCTAGGTCATTATTTAAAAGTAAAATTGAATGGAAGCAAGGACAATCCTAGCGGATTAGGAACTAAATTGACCCTCAAAACCAATAAGGGTGAGCAATTCCAAGAATTTTGGGTAGTAAGAGGATTTCACTCTTCTTGTGATCAATTGGTTCACTTTGGCATAAAGGAAGGAGATGTTCCAAGTTCTATAAAAATTGAGTGGCCAGATGGAAAAGAAGAAATCATCAATAATCCGGATTATGATCAATTGCTTACTGTAGAGCATGCAAATGCGGTAGCTAGCAGCAAGACAGATGAAAAAACAGCACCATATTTTGCACCACTTAGTGCTGGTGGTAGAAGCTTATTTAAACACCAAGAGAACGAATTCAATGATTTTGAAAATGAGATACTGTTGCCTCATAAACAAAGTACCAATGGACCAAAAATAGCTGTTGGAGATGTAAATAATGATGGTTTAGAAGATTTTTACATTGGAGGAGCGGCAGGTCAAGCCGGAATGCTAATCGTGCAATTGGCAAATAGACAATTTGGTTCATCCTCCTCTCAAGTTTTTGAAGTTGATGCAGCACATGAGGATTTAGGTGCAACATTTTTTGATGTTGATAATGATGGAGACCAAGATCTTTATGTGGTTAGCGGTGGTAATGAATTTGAACCTAATTCTGAACTGTTAAAAGACAGAATATATATTAATAATGGTTCAGGTGTTTTTCTTAAAGCATTGAATTCACTTCCTGATTTACGTTCGAGTGGTGGAGTAGTTTGTGCTGCAGATTTTGATTCGGATGGAGACCAAGATCTATTTGTCGGTGGTAGGATTACACCGGGTAAATACCCATTCGCACCCAGAAGTTATTTACTTGAAAACAACAATGGATTATTTACGGATGTTACAGAAGAGAAAGCCAAAGATCTGATGAATCCAGGATTAATAACCTCGGCAATATGGACTGACTTCAATGAAGATGGCCAAAAAGATCTAATTGTTGTAGGAGAATGGACAGGGATATTAATGTATAAAAATGAGAATGGAGTCTTAAATAACATTAGCAAGGAAAATGGCTTAGAAGAGGAAAGCGGTTGGTGGAATAAAATAATAGCGACCGATATTGATGATGATGGAGATGATGATTATGTTATAGGCAATCTTGGATTAAATTATAAATATCGGGCTTCAGTTGCTGAACCTTTTGAAGTATATGCCCATGACTTTGATGATAATGGAAGCATTGATATTGTTTTGGGTTATTATAATAATGGAACGGCATTCCCGGTTAGAGGAAGACAATGTTCTTCTGAACAAATGCCAATAATTGCAGAAAAATTCAAAACCTATGAAGAATTTGGGGAAGCAGATTTAAGAGATGTTTACGGTGACAAATTAGATCGGGCTTTGCATTTGAAGGCAAAGAATTTTGCATCTTCTGTTTTATATAATGAAGGAAATGGGTCATTTAAATTGGTTGAGTTACCGATTAAAGCACAATTTGCTCCAATAAATGGCATAATTGCAACTGATTTTAATTACGATGGAAACAAAGATTTACTTTTTGCTGGAAATTTATTTAATGCAGAAGTTGAGACTGGAAGAGCAGATGCCGGTCGAGGATTATTAATGTTAGGAAATGGTCTAGGCGACTTTGAAGATGTATCCATTAAAGAAGCAGGGTTTTTAGCTCACTTGGATGCAAAAGATTTGGCTTTATTGGAAACAGGACAAGGAATTGGGAGATTAATTATAGTTGCTAATAACAACTCTGGGATGCAAATTTATGCGGAGACATTAGCAAGAAACATCCCTTAAATTATTATTTCTAGGTTTTTAATTAAATGAGAATCTAAAATGAAGAAACACTCTTTTCATCTTCTATTAATGTTTGGATTTGGAGTCCTTTTTTCGCTTTTTTCTGCCAATGAAATTTTAGCACAGAGTTTTACAGTTCAAGTGCAAGATTTTGAAAAAAGCTTTCAAAACAAGGACACTTCCTATATCATGAAACACATTAGTCCTAAATTAAAGTTCGTAACCTATGAACAAGATAGGACAGCTGTTGTATTGCACAATATTATTACCAGTTTTCCTAAACTCAATTCAATCACAATAATCTCCGAAGAAGAGTCCAAGGTCAAAGTAAAATTTGATTTTGAAGAAATTCAATTGGAAAATAGCACCATATATTTTGATAAAAACAAATTGATCAATCGCATAGAATTTGTGGATGATATAATCAATGCGGAAATTGAAAGGAATGAAGTAACTAAAAGTATCAAACGACCACTTAGTCCTTCTTATGCTGATCGCTATCGATCTGAGCAAATTCAATTTGAATCTAAAGATGGATTGACAGTATACGCAGATTTGTATGAAGTAAGCGAAAATAATCCCACAATATTACTGTGTCATCAAGCCGGATATAATCGCAAAGAATATATGGATATTGCGCCTAAATTATGTGAACTAGGATTTAATTGTTTGGCCATTGATCAGCGTTCTGGAGGCGTGTTTGTTGAACGTAAAAACCTAACAAATGAAATGGCCAAATCTAAAGGAATTGAGACTGAAATGTACAATGCGGTACCTGACCTAGAAGCCTCGATTCAATTTCTTAATGAGAAATACAAACAAAATATTATTGTTTGGGGTAGTTCATATTCTGCGAGCTTAGCATTATATATTGGCAGTTATGATGATAGAGTAAAGGCGATTCTTGCCTTCAGTCCTGGCAATTATTTTGGAGATAAGATTCCCAATTTAGAGGGTGTTTTTGCCGAATTAAAAAAACCCTATTTGGTTACCTCATCGAAAAAAGAAGCAGAAAAAATTAAATTATTGATTGGAGATTCCAATTCCGCTAAAAAACAAATTCAGTTTGTACCAAATTCTAATGGTCATCATGGTTCACGTGTATTATGGACTGGGCAAAGTGGAGGTGATGAATATTGGACCGTAGTTAAGGACTTTTTAAGTCAACTTAAGTAATCAATTAATTGGATCTATCTCTTGGTAACTTTAATTTACCTTCTTCCTTAAGTTGGTAATAATTAACCAATAATCCCATAAAGTGACTTACACTTTTGAATGCAGATTCTGTTTCTTGCTTTATACTTTCTCCTTTCAATTTTAAAATTAGAAGCCCGTATAACCCATTTAAAGCAACATCGATTTCATTGCTCAGCTCCTGACCACCTGACTTAAGAACCAGATCTTTCAATAGGTGTTTCGCTTTTTCATAACTCTTGATGTAATTCCTATTTTGTAAAGTAGTTAGCAATTGTCGATGTAAATCAGACAAGTCTTCAGCCAAAATATTCAGCTCTTCCAAATGACCCGACTCTTGAATATTCTGTGATCTCATTTTATCAATCAACTCTTGATACCAAATTTTCACATTCTCTTTTATCGTATTGCTATAATCGAACTTCGAAATAACTAATGATTCTATGCTGTTAATATCAAATCGCATTGCTCGGATAATATCTTCTATTTGATACATGTACAAGATGTATTCTACAATATTTGTCTTTCTTTTTTCTTGGGCAATTAACATGAACTAAGGACTTTAATATTCAATAGAGTCAGAGAATTTGACTCTTGAAATTAATACAAAACTATAAATAGAGTATGATAATATTAGGCTTGCAATTGATTAATCTGCAGGCCACATTTCTCTTTTCTTCAATTTTTCATATCCAATGAACTTGAAAGGAATATCTAGCATCTGAGAAAAATCTTCTCCCATTTCTAAAGTATCGGAATCATTATTAGAATACAACCAATTGACAATAACCTTAATGCCTTTATCTTGCAATTCACGCAGTCGATACAAAAAGAATACAAATCTTTTCGTCGATGCCAAATTACTGTGCTCTATATCAAAAGTAACTTCCACCGTCTCCTTGGTTGGATTTTTTACAAATTCATCCATCCAATTCAGCAGTGGTCGATAAAAATCTTCAACATTTACTAAAATTGAATTTCCTTCAATTTTGCATTTACTTTCTGCTGGATCAAAAATTACCCTAGGAGTACGATATGTAGCTTCAATCTCTATATGTTGCATTCTGAATCTTTAATCAATCTAAAGTTCGGCAAAAGATAAAAAGTCCGCAAATAAATTATACCGACACCTTAAAATAAAAGACAAATACTCGATTTGCAACGATTAGTAGCTATAAACTCTTCAATTCTTTCAGTTTAGCCGCCTGACGTCTTGAGATTTCAATCTGTTTCCCATCGGTTAATGTCACCCTGAGGCCACCATTGAACCAATTCTCCATTTCTTCAATCCAGTTCAAATTGATGATAAACTTTCGGTTTGCTCTAAAGAACTCTTTGTTATTAAGTCTCTTCTCAAGACTATTTAAAGACTTCAATATTAATGGCTTATAGTTATCAAAATATACTCTAACATAATTGCCTTCAGATTCAAAAGCACTTACTTTTTTCAATTTAACAAACCAACATTTATCGCCATCTTTAACAAATACCTGATCCTCTGATCCCAACTGTCCGCTTGAATTTGTCAAATCCGACTCTAACTCTTCCGATTGATCGATTTCAATTTTTTCATGCAACTTTTTGATGCAATCTTTCAACCTTTCCTTTTCTATTGGTTTCAATAAATAATCAAATGCATTTACTTCGAATGCTTTAATTGCATATTCATCATATGCAGTTGTAAAAATCACCTGAGGAACAAAAGAAATTTCTTCCAATAGGTCAAATCCATTTTTAACTGGCATTTGTATATCTAGGAATATCACATCAGGTTTTAATACCTCAATTTTACCAATTGCGTGATCTGCATTATGACTCTCTCCTACAATTTCTATTTCAGGATAATCCATTAGCAGATTTTTAAGTTCTTGCCTCGCTAACCTTTCATCATCAATTATTAATGCTTTCATATTTAATCATTTTCAATATTGAGTTCTAAAATATTCTCTGGAATAACCACTTCTGCTCTCACTGTTCCTTTTGCAGTATTGCTTATCCAAAGTTTTCCTTTTTCACCATAGAGCAATTGTATTCTTTGCCTGCTATTAACCAATCCAAACCCTGTTTCCCTTTGTCCATTGGTCGAAAATTGGCCGCTATTTTCTATACACAAATGAAGTTCATTATCCTGCTTCTCAGCTTGAATCTCTATTTTCCCTCCGTTTTCTAATTTGCTAATCCCATGTTTTATTCCATTTTCAACTAGGGTTTGCAATAGCATAGGAGGTAATTTGTGATCTAATGTATGCTTTGGAATATCTATCTGAACTTCTAATCTTTCTTCAAATCTTGTTTGTTCCAAAGCCAAATAATCATTCACCAATTGGATTTCTTCAGCAAGAGATATTACTTTCTGGCGATTCATCAAAAGAGAACTCCTCAAGATATTCGAAAGTTGCGTAATTGAATCTTTAGATCTTTGGGGATTTTCATCTACCAATGCCCGAATGCTATTCATGGAATTAAAGATAAAGTGCGGATTTAGCTGTGACTTTAGCTTATTCAATTCAACTTCATTACTAACTGCTTGCCACCTTAAATTTTTGATTTCCTCCCTTCTATAATTCTGAATGAAGTGGAATAGGAAATAGAATAACGACCACATCATAAATACAACAGACAAATTGATTGTAGTCTGTAAAATGGTCAATCCTTCAAATGTTGGGATTTCGTTGGCTATTATTACCTCAGAAACAATGGTATGGAAAAAAAGCAGGGTAACACCCAATAATATTGATGCCAGAATAACCCTGGGGATCAATTGAATGATCTTATAACGCAGCCAATCTAAACGAATAATTATACCCCTATAAATATGAGATATAAGGACCCCTAAAATGAATGTAGCAACCAGATTAGACATAAAATACCAACTCATGACCATCCCATCTAACCTATTCAATGCCCACATCAATAAGGTATAGATAAGCCAACCAGAAAATTGAGAAACCCAATAGAGTTGCTCTCTAGGAACTGCCTTGGAAGTTTTCATCTACAATCCATTAAATATAGTTTATTACTTTTATGTTTTAACTAAAAAAGAAAGGAGGTCGCCACCTCCTTTCTCCAACTGTTTAACATAAAACAACTATTGCTACTGTAGTTATTCGTTACCAAATTACTTATGAAATTTATTTTTTTGTTGCGATTTACACAAATGGGGTAAATTATTTACGAATGGAATAAGAATCATTTAGATGAGAATGAAAATCTTTTGCGGTCTTTTATTAGCCTTTTTAACTATCTGTATATCAGAAACTAGCGCACAAGCCTATGATGAAGGTGGAAATTATTCTAATAATGTCAGAAAGAATAGACTAAAATTAGATAAGGACAGGACTTATATCGGTGGTGGATTTGGCGCCAGCTTTGGCAACATTACATTGGTTGAAATAGCCCCATCATTTGCTTATTTATTTACCGACAATTTATTGGCTGGAATTAGTACCAGGTACATTTACTATCAAGAAAAAATAAGGTTCAATACACAAACCGTTACTTTTAAAACAAACATTTATGGAGGAGGCCCATTTGTTCAATATTTCTTTACAGAAGAATTTTTGGGACATGCAGAAATTGAAATTTTGAATCTGGAGGATTTTAGAAGACCCAACAAAAGAATCAACATAACTAGTATCTTTCTTGGAGGTGGATATCGCTCCTATATTTCTGACAATGCATTTGCGAGCATTCTTCTGCTCTACAATATCAACGACGATATCAATTCTCCTTATAGCAATCCAGTATTGAGAGTAGGATTTAATATAGGTTTATAAGTTGTAATTAGAAGGAACCAATACTCTTGAATTGTTCCATTTACCTCTCCACTGTTCTGATGGAATAATATTGTTCTCGAAATCCAATGACTCTCCAATCTTGGTCATCCTAACAATCATTAACTCACCTCCTTGTATAGCTTCAATAATTCTCATAATTATTAGCTTTTCATTGCAATTCTTGCATTGCGATCCGATGTTAGCACCAATTTCATTGTTGAATAAATCCATCTGTATACTCACAGAGTCAGCCAATTCACCATCTTCCAATCTTTTCTTTTTAAAATCTCTCTTGTTCTTTTTCTCATGTGCTTTACCTAACCACAATGATTTTTTAATTCCAATGCGATTACTTAATAATGCCATTCCAATTGCATGTCTTAATGCATCAACTTCGCCACCACTTATAGTATTGGGATAGTTCTTTTTAAGTTGAATACTATCTACAATTGTTTTGGTACGTTCAACAATACTAACAGCATTTTTAACACTAAAAGGATGCAGTAAAACCCAGACTTTTTCAGCAAAACCAAGATCTCTCCAATTTTCTTGCGCAAAAAGATTGGTAACGATTAAAACGGATATGATTAAACTGCTCCGTTTAATCATACCAATGTTGAATAAGAGATCTTCCTCCTAAATTGCGAATTTGAGTCCTAATCCATTGGTTTCTTTTAATCATGTACGAGGAAGGATTTTGGACAGAATAAATAAGTGGATTTGGTAATGCCGTGGCTAGCATTGCAGATTCATATTCATTCAATTCATTTGGCGATTTACGGTAAAAATGCTCTGAAGCGAATTTGACACCATATATTCCCTCTCCAAATTCTACAACATTTATATATAGTTCGACGATTCGTTTTTTGTCTAAAATCAGTTCCATTAATAACGTATAGTATGCCTCAAAACCTTTTCTCAAAAAACTCTTAGTTGGAAACAGAAATAAGTTTTTAGCCAATTGCTGACTCAGGGTACTAGCTCCCCATTTATTTGATGAGACTTTATTGTGCTCTATCGCATTCTTAATTGCGCCAAAATCAAATCCATTATGGTCTAAAAATCGCTGATCTTCCGAGGCAATAATAGCGATTGGCAATTCCATACTTACCTCTTCAATATCGATCCATTCTTGATGTATAGGATTATCAGAATCTACAAATCCTTTGTAGATCATCATCGCACTTATAGGTGGATTAATGAATTTTAGTCCAATTACGAGAAGAATGGTAATTAATAAATAGACTAAAAATAGTTTCAGTAGGAATCTAAGTAACCTAAGGGCAAATTTTTTAATCACATTTATTTAGCTACCTAAGCAATTAACCTAGAATCGTAATTGGGTTCTGTAGATAGGTTTTAAAAGTCTGTAAGAATTGTGACCCCAACGCACCATCAACGACACGATGATCACAAGATAAAGTAACTTTCATTCTGTTACCTACAACGATCTCACCTTCTTTAACAACTGGTTCCTGTCTTATTGCTCCTACCGCTAATATGCATGCATTTGGTGGATTAATAATAGCCGTAAATTCTTCAATTCCAAACATGCCTAAATTAGAAATGGAAAAGGTACTTCCTTCCATCTCATCCAATTGAAGTTTTTTACTTCTTGCCCTTTCTGCATAATCTCTTACTTGGGCAGAAATTTGAGACAACTGCAAACTGTCTGCATGGCGAACTACCGGTACTACCAAGCCATCATCAACTGCTACTGCAACACCAATATGAACGTGATTATTTAATCTTATTTTATCTTCTAACCAAGATGAATTAACATCTGGGTGTTTTTTCAATGCTGCTGCCGCTGCTCGGATTACTAAATCGTTGAATGAAATCTTAGTATCTGGAAGCTCATTAATTGCCTTTCTGGCTTCAATCGCTTTATCCATATCCACATCAATAGTCAGATAGAAATGAGGTGCGGAAAACTTGCTTTCCCCCAACCTTCTGGCTATTGCTTTTCTCATTTGTGTAACAGCGACTTCTTCGAAAGATTCTTCACCTACTGAGGTAACAGCTTGTGATTGAACTGTTTTAGTAGTTGGCTGGAAGTTCTCAATATCTCTTTTTATAATTCGCCCTCCCTCACCGGTTCCGCTTACTAAGGACAAGTCTATATTTTTCTCTTTAGCCAATCTTTTCGCTAAAGGTGAAGCGACTACTCTACCTCCAGAAGAATTAGCGACCGGTATTACTTCTACCTTCGTTTCTTCAATTGCCTTACTCTCGACCTTGGCAGAATCCACTGCAGCTGATTCTTTGGTTTCCGAAGTACCATAAGAATCAATTAATTTTTGGTAATCCGCTCCTTCTTCTCCTACTATTGCCAAAATAGCATCTACTTCAGCAGACTCTCCTTCTTTTACACCATGATAAAGTATTGTTCCATCTTCAAATGATTCAAACTCCATCGTTGCCTTATCTGTTTCTATTTCTGCTAATATTTCACCAGACTCAACCTTATCCCCAATTTGCTTATGCCATGCTGCAACATTACCTTCTGTCATGGTATCACTCAACTTTGGCATTTTAATAATCTTGGCATTGATGTTCGAGGTGTCAATAACTGGAGTATCCTCTACAACTTTTACTTCTTCGGCTTGAATTTTAGGTTCTACACTACTACCATTAGTAGCGCCTTGATTCAACAATTGACTATAATCTTCTCCTTTTTCTCCAACAATAGCTAAAACAGCATCTACCTTGCCTGTAGCACCTTCTTCTACACCTTGATGCAACAATACTCCCGATTGAAAAGATTCAAATTCCATGGTGGCTTTATCTGTTTCTATATCTGCCAATAACTCCCCATCTTCAACTTGATCTCCAATATTTTTATGCCATTTCGCTACTACACCTTCTTCCATGGTGTCGCTTAACTTAGGCATCTTAATGATCTCCGCCATAGTATACTTTTTAGTCTTTTAAAAATGGATAATCCTCTTGGACATATACGTCCTTATACAATTCTGATGCATCTGGAAAATCAGAATTCTCTGAAAACTCTATAGATTCTTGCACCTGATCACTTACCCTTTTCTTAATTGTCTCAATCTCCTCTTCACTAGCATAATTCTTCTCTTGTATAACCTTTAGAACATGCTCAATTGGGTCCAATGATTTATATTCTTCTAATTCTTCCTTGGTTCTATATTTAGCAGGGTCCGACATGGAGTGTCCCTTATATCTATAAGTTCTCATTTCCAATAGAGTAGGCCCATCTCCTTTTCTAGCTCTATCCGCAGCTCGCTCTATGGCATGATGTACTGCTTCGCATGCCATACCATCTACTTGTTCATTGGGCATGTTATACCCATTAGCCATTTCATTCAAATTAGTAACATTAGAAACACGTTCAACGGATGTTCCCATTGCATAATTATTATTCTCGATAATGAATATTACAGGTAATTTCCAATGCATAGCCATGTTTAATGCTTCGTGAAAAGCACCTTGCCTTACTGCACCATCGCCCATATAACATAGAGTTACATTATCATTTCCTCTATATTTATCTGCAAATGCGATTCCTGCACCCAATGGAATTTGTCCTCCAACAATTCCATGACCACCAAAAAAGTTTAACTCTCTGTCAAACATATGCATGGATCCACCTTTACCTTTACTACATCCTGTTTCTTTTCCATACAGTTCTGCCATCACGTATTTAGGATCCATACCCATTCCGATTGGATGTGCATGATCTCTATAGGCAGTAATGAAATTATCCGTCTTTCTTGTAGCCGATACTGCAGCCGCAACCAAGGCCTCTTGTCCTATATATAAGTGACAAAATCCTCTAATTTTCTGTTGAATATAAAGTTGTCCAGCTTTTTCTTCGAACTTTCTCATCAAAAGCATGGATTCATACCATTCCAAATAGGTCTCTTTAGTGAATCCTACTTGTTTCTTAGATTTTGTCTTTGTTTCTTGAGCGGTTGTTGTACTCATAATCTAAATTATTTCTTTAAAGGATATCAAAATTAGGATAATTGAATTGGATATTCGTTTAATCTTATGCTTTTCTATCCCTTCCAATTAAATGCCAATGGCAATAAATCACTACAATTGTTAAACTCTCTGATCATTTCGTTTTGATCCATCAATATAACCTTTATGTCACTTTTTTGTTTGTCCTCATATTCTTGCATTACTTGTCGGCATGACCCACATGGAGATAATTGGGAATCACTGTCGTTCCCAGTATTGGCATAAATGGCGATTGTCTTGAATGGAACATCTGGAAAATTGGCATGTGCTGCAAACAAAGCAACTCTCTCTGCACATAAACCTGAAGGATAAGCTGCATTCTCTTGGTTAGATCCAATGATATGGGTGCCATCCTCTAACAATACAGCTGCACCTACATTAAACTTGGAGTATTTAGCATACGCTTTTTGTGATGCTTCCTTGGCTTTTAACAAAAGTTCCTTGTTTTCTTCAATAACTACATCAGACAAGGAATACTCTCTATATTCTATAGATATACTTTTCTTCATGCTATGATTAGCTTAAAGAAATAAAATTACACTTTGTGAATTAAAGCCACTACTTGTGCAGAAACCCCTTCTTCTCTGCCTTGGAATCCTAACTTTTCAGTCGTAGTTGCTTTTATGGATATATCGTCTGTACTCACATTCATACATGCAGAAAGAACTTTTTTCATTTCTGGAATATATGGATTGACTTTGGGCTTCTCTAAAGCAATTGTTGAGTCGATATTTCCGATTTGATACCCTTGTTCATTAATCAATCGAATGACCTCCTCCAAAAGTATTGTTGAGTCTATGCCTTTATATTGAGGGTCCGATGGAGGAAAATGGTAGCCAATATCTCTAAGGTTAGCGGCTCCTAGAATCGCATCGCAAATTGCATGAATCAATACATCGGCATCAGAATGACCGTAGGTTCCTTTATGATGAGGAATTACAATCCCCCCCAATACAAATTCTTCCCCATCTCTAAGGGCATGAACGTCAAAACCATAACCGATGCGAATATTCAATTTAAATGTCTTCTTCCCGATTTTGATTACTAAAGGCATCAAAATTAAAACTCAGGGTAAATCTAAGCGTGTTTGCCAATGGGTTTTGTTGCGCATTTGCTACTAGATAGGAAACATCTAATCCAAAGACAGATAATCTTAACCCCATACCTACTGTAAAATATTGGCGATTTCCTTTGGTTGGATGCTCATAAAAATAACCCAAACGGACTGCAAATTGCTGATCATACCAATACTCTAATCCTCCAGATAATGTAACCTCATTAAGTTCTTCCTTCAGAACACTACCACGTTTTACAGTTGCGGTGTTTGTGTTTGGATCAACAGATTCTATTACTCCAGGAGCATCAGAAAAGGAGTTAAATATCCCAGTTGCTACACTCACATCTGGATCATTTCCTGCTATAATTATTGGATCTCCGTTACTATCAGTAACAATTGTTCCTGAATTATCGGTCAAAAATGCAGGAGGTGTAGGAACCAACAATTTATTCGCCTCAGCAATAATTGTAATAGAATTGTAATCATCCAAATTAAGGGTCAAGGATGGACCCAATCTTAAGTTTGTTGGAATAAAGTCGTTTTCATTGTTATCGGTATATGACATCTTTGCTCCAATATTGGAAATATTAATTCCAGCACGAAGTATCGCATCATAGTCCCCAATCTTAATGTCATCATTAAAATAAAAAGCAGACACATCAGCAGCTACAGACCTTCCCGGTTTTGTACTTTGACCCAATACATCTTGTCCAACTGTCAGATTTGAATTGATGTATCGAACAGCCATTCCAAATGAAAATCTTTCTGATAATGGCAATGCCGCAGCCACATCAAATGCCAGTTCATTCGGTTTAAAGTCACCCAATGCATTTCCATTAATGTCTGTAAAAGTGATATTCCCTAAAGAAAAATATCTAAAAGATGCACCAATTACTGGCTGTACGCCACCTCTTCCTTTTAACTTATAATATCCCCCGATATAGGATAAACTAATATCACCAACCAAATTTCTTAACCAAGGTGAATAAGAAGCAGCAACACCTGCGTCGTTATCCATAAAGGCCAATTTGGCTGGATTCCAATGTATAGAATTCGCATCCGGAGAAGTCGATACACCTGCATCTCCTAGAGCTCCAGCTCTAGAATCTGGCGCAATCGTCAAAAAAGGAACTGCAGTTGTGATAGTATTTAACTGTAATTCATTCTCTAATCGATTAGGATTCACTCTATTTTGTGAATATATCTCACTTACATTCAATGATATAAATGCAGTAAGTAATAATAAGATTTTTAAACGATTCACCATATAATTTTGGGCTTGCAAATATAACAAACTAAAAGGTCAATAATTTATTGGCTAGAGGATAACTAATTTTTCAAATTTTTCAACAGATGAGCCATTTCTGGAACGTACTTTCAATTTATAAACGTAGACTCCTTTTCCTATTTTGTCACCATAATCATCCTTTCCATCCCAACGAATCCCTCTTGAAGTAAATCCCTGATCAACAGACACTCTATCGATAGACTTTACCAGTTTTCCAGATACTGTAAAAATTTCAACTTTTACATCTAAAGGAACCCCAGGCTGGTTGTGCTGAAAGATAAACTCTGTGTTAGTTGTAAATGGGTTGGGATAATTCACAATATTCTGTATCACCAAATCTCCTGACTCAACAACATTAAACTCAATGGTCTTTTCAGAAGAATTATTAGCTACATCCCATGCCTTAACTCTAAGTGTATGTCTTCCTGGTGCCAAATCATTGAATGGGAATCTCACCTTACCTTGAGTATAGTCGTCTAATGCTGCTTCATAGAAATCATTTAAAATAAATGACTTATCCGTTTGTTCATCCAAAACAGCGACTAAATCATGGCCAATCCCACTACCAATTGTGTTAATGCCTTGTGCATCAGAAAGATTCACAATAAGGGTTGGGTTATTATCTGTAATCCCGCCAAAAATGAAACTTTCATCATTCATAAACAACTGCATTTCTGGCCCTAGATCGTCTTCTATGGCATTTGGGTTACTTCCTCCAATAATCAAGTTTTCAGTAAATCCATGTGCATCATCACTACTATTATCTGCATAATAAGAGATTTTACCATTGCCAAACTGATAAGAAATATCTTTCGGTACAACAAAACTAAAATTGAAGTTTCCATTAATCACACTTACCTTTCCCTTAAATATTCGATTTTCCCTAACATTATATCTAAATACACCTCCGCCATCATTATTTAAGGTGCGTTTCTCTTCCTCTTTATCAAAAATTGTAGGCGTAAGAATCCCATTAAAGCCATCTAATTTCGTACTATCATAATTTGCTATATATCCCTCTACCGTAACTTTAGACAAAGCATTGATAGTATCAATTTGGGATATTGGCTTGCCATTAATTGCAGTAGTAATAATCCTAAATTTAGGAATGGCCATTTGTAATGCAGGATCCCCTAACAAAGAAAAATTTCTAGAGTTAGTTTGTGACGAATGTAAATTTTTGACCTCCATAAAAATATCCCCTAGCCTTTTCGAGCTTCCATCCGAATTTCTTTCAAACACTTTATTATAGAACGTCCGATTTAGCAAATAGTTGGGGCTCGAGAATACCAATCTAGTAGTAGTCATAAGCGCTACTCCACCTCCATTGGGATTTAATATGGTTAGCTCACCTCCAGATGTTCTCAATGGATCATCATACCTGCTAAACTCACAAGTTGCTGTTATAAATATGGGCAGGTTATTTATATTTTCCCAAGAAGTGATGTCTGAGATTCCCAAAACACGTTCTCCGGTCCATCCGGTTTCTCCTCCATGTCCTGTATAATTGACAAAAAGTGCACCTTGTTGAACGGATTGATTTATTTCTTGATTAGCCTCTGGATATCTAGCGCCGCCAGCAGTGGATTGTTGCTGGAATGCATCCAAGAATATTTTTTCTGTATTAAACTCTTTATCATTCAATTCAATTCTTCTTGCTAAGTCATTGGCTTGAAACATATGGGTAACACCATCACCGTCGTCTGCAACAAATACTACTTTATTTCTCCAATCGCTCAATCCTTGGTTTGAACTGTATTTAATAATCTTTTGAACTATTCCTTCCGCCTCTAATTCCGTCTTAACAGGAAATCTACCAATAGCAATATCCATTTTATCAACAACGGAAGCATTGGTTTGCCATCTCCCTTCGCTATTATCTAATAAGGCAAAATAATCATCTGATACATAAGAAAAAACTGGATCGAGGGAATTTGGTGATTGATACGCAGGGACAAAATTGGTATTGCCGCTTATTCTATACTTATAGTCATAGGAAGCATCTCCAATGAATAAGCCATATTTAATCATATCACTTTCATTAACAGCTCTATCATAGAACATTTTAAAAAATGACCGAATCGCAATTATATCTTGCGAACCAGAGGAGAATTCATTATAAATTTTCTGAGGAGTGGTTACTAAAGTTCTCAGGCCTTCAGATTCATGAAAGTTAGCCAATTTTAATGCTTGGTCTTTGAATTTTGGGTGTGTTACAATTACCAAATCCATTGCTGCAGAAGCATGAAGATTCTGGTTCTGTACTCTACCGATTGCAAATACATTTGAGGTGTTATAACTATCGAATGAAACATATTTCCGCAATACATCTGTTTTCGAGATAAAATTGTAACTATTTACAGAAGAAGCGACAAACTTTTCGATAACATTATACTTATCGGTAAGATCCCAAACCTGAATTGGGTTATTGGCTTGCAATTGAAATTCTGCAGTTTGATTCGTTCCAGCAGATTCTGAATCTCTAAAAATAGTTTGATCACTTTGATGCACTAATCTTCTTCTTAGGTTAAAACTCATTCTATTCAACCATCCTCTCGAAGTACTTTGAGGCTTATCATAGTTTAATGTAAAAACCTGATTGCCAGCTGATGGATCAAATTCGAAAGCCGAAATATTCTGCTTAGCGAAATCTATTTCACTCCTATTCAAGTTCGTTCCTGAAACATTCATGGGAAATTCTTGGTTATTCACCTCTAGACTAAATTGGCTTACTCGATTGGATCTGGCTAGTACATTTAATTCAATTTTTCCTTTTTTGCTAGTAACGACATTAGGAACATCATAAATAAAGTCATAAGTCAATTGTCCATCAAAAATTTCTCCTACCCATAAACGTCCTGAACTCAATAAATTTCTTTGGTCCAATTCATGAAAATCATAATAATCATATTCATCAACAATTTGACTTGGTATTTCAGAAGATTGAGCTTCTTTTACAATACGTTTACCAAATCCATTATTGGTAGTAATAAAATAATAGGTTGTATCTGAAAAGAGATTTACCTGATGAGTAAACATTTGATCTGCTGAATCATAAGCCCATATTACCTGATCTTCGCCATAGAATAGGATGTAATCGCTCTTATCAAAACTCCCATCATTCTCTCCAACTACCTGTATCGCATTCTCTACTAGATCATCCGGTCTTTCTTCTGAATTCTCCTGTGGTAGCATTCCGCCTCCATAACCATAGATTCTAATTTCTCTGGGATCAATTTGATTTAGTTCAATACCAAGTGAAGACAAGAAATTATAATCCAATTGAAATACTGCATCTTTTGTAACTCCAATTTTATACCAATCACCTTCCCTCAAAACTGATTCGGCAGCAAAAGTCATCGACTTGTTATTATTTCTCTGCTTTCTGGAATAGTCAAGTTGTATTTTATACTTGATAAGTTTTTCCAACTGCCCATAAGTATTCTTTCTAAAAGGATAAAACTTGATATAGGAATGAATCCGCTTTCTTACTTCAGAATGAGATATGCTTAATTCTATTTCTGAGGGTATATCACCTTCTATTAATTTAGCCTCTTCATTAGATAGAGGCTCGTAAGTTGCGTCAAGGATAATTGCGCGATTTAATTTCTTCCCATTATATATTCCTGTTTCGAAATAAAAAAAAGGCATATTATTTTGTTCAAAATCAAATTGAGCTTCCGTAAAACTTAATGTCTTATAGTTGTCTTTCCCTTCTAATCCATAAACCAATTCACCAGTCCATAGCAACTCTCCTTCAATGATCTGTTGAGCTTGTGAGTTGCTATACAAAAGCAATAAAATAATGACAATTGCTCCTTGATTAATAATTCTTCGCATAAGTTAAGTGCCGCTTAAATTGTAGTAAACTAATCGCTAACGTTGAACTAGCTTAAAAATTGTGATCTATCTAATTGTAAAAATATTAACAAAAATGTACTTGTTAAGTTTATTTATATTTGTCATCTTGCTAATCATGCTGAAGCTATTAATTGAGGAGTGAAGAAAGGCCTAATCATAATTATTACCCTTGTTTCTTTTAGTTTAAAGAGTTTCGGGCAAGACCCAATATTCTCGCAGTTCTATGCAAATAGACTGTATCTTAATCCTGCGTTTGCAGGTACAGCTAAATGTCCAAGGCTTACTATGAACTACCGCAATCAATGGCCGGGCATAGACAATAGCTTCATTACTACTACCGCAAGCTATGACAAACAAGTAGACGCAATAAAAGGAGGAATAGGTGTACAATTATTGTCCGATCGGGCAGGAGAAGGTGTCTTGAATACGACCCAAGCCTCTTTTATGTACTCCTACCAATTAAAGGTAAACCGCAAATTTTCAATTAGAACTGGATTCCAAGCAACTTTCGTTCAGAAATCAATAAACATCAACAATTTAAGATTTGGGGATATGATTGATGCTAGAAGAGGTGTTGTTTACCAGACTCAAGAACAAATCAACTCTGACAATAATGTATATCCTGATTTTTCCTTTGGAATGATTGGATTCAGTGAAAAAACATATTTCGGATTTGCAGTACATCATTTAACTGCACCAGATGAGGGATTCATTGATGTAGCCACGCTACCTAGAAGATTCACTGTCCATTTCGGTGCTGTAATACCATGGAGTTTAAGAAGTGAAGATATGTCATGGTCACCAAATGTGATTTTCCAATCTCAAGGGCAGGCTACAGAAATCAATGTAGGCTCTTACATCAAAAAAGGGCCTCTTTCACTTGGAACCTGGTATAGAAGCGGAAATAATAGAGATGCAATCATTTCTATTCTTGGTGTAGAAGTTGATAAATACAAGTTTGGCTATAGTTATGACTTTACAGTGAGTCAGTTAAACGGACAAACTGGAGGCTCTCATGAGGTTTCATTGAGCTACACTTTTCCGTGTAGACCTAAGAAGGTTAGGTTCGAAACAATAAGTTGTCCATCATTCTAGTTAATAAAATTCATTATTTTTGGAAGTTGTTAAAAAATTAATAGCGATGAAAAAGTTAATTTTTTCTCTCGGAACAATTGCTTTTGGACTATCCATAGCATTTTTAAGTTCATGTAGCGGTGAAAGATCCAATGCTACAGGCTGGGAGTACAATAATCCTGAAAACGGAGGATTTGAACGTGCACCTTACATAGAACAAGAAACAGGTCCAGGCTTGGTATTGATAGAAGGCGGTAGATTTACCATGGGTAGAACGGAACAAGATATCTTCTACAGCTGGAATAATGTGCAAAGAACAGTGACTGTTTCCTCCTTTTACATGGACGAAACTGAAGTTAGAAACATTGACTATCGTGAATATTTATATTGGGTAAAAAGGGTATTTGGCGCAGATTATCCTGAAGTATGGAAAAAGGCTCTTCCTGACACGCTTGTCTGGAGAAGCAGATTGGCTTACAATGAACCTTATGTAGATTATTACTTGAGACATCCTGCTTATAATGACTATCCAGTAGTCGGTGTTAGCTGGTTGCAAGCTTCAGATTATGCATCATGGAGAACCGACAGAGTGAATGAATTGATTTTGATTCGTGAAGGATTGTTTGAGTTTAACCCAAATCAATTCAATGAAGATAACTTCAACACCAAATCTTATATAAGTGGTCAATACAATAGTGGAAAGAGAGTAGATGGATTAATTGACCTAGATCCTAACAAGGAAACAAGAAATGTTAGAATAGAGGATGGAATTCTATTGCCTGAATACAGACTACCTACGGAAGCAGAATGGGAATATGCCGCTATGGGTTTAATTGGCAATACGGTTGGAGAATTAATCATTGAAAGAAAATTCTACCCTTGGAATGGACATGGAGTTAGAAATGCAGATGATAAATACTTAGGTCAGATGTTGGCTAACTTCAGAAGAGGTAGAGGAGATATGATGGGAATTGCAGGATTATTGAATGACAACGCTGAAATTACAGCTCCTGTATATTCTTACTGGCCTAATGACTATGGTCTTTATAATATGGCAGGTAATGTAAGTGAATGGGTGATGGATGTATATCGACCTATGACTTTAGAAGATGTAGATGATTTTAGACCATTTAGAGGAAATGTATTCAAGACATTAGTAAGAGATGAAGAAGGGTATTTGGCTGAAAAAGATAGTTTGGGTAGAATGAAGTATAGGGAAGTAAATCCAGAGGATGACAACTTAGCGAATAGAAGAAACTATAAAAAAGCGGACGTTATCAATTATGAAGATGGTGATTTACAATCTTCTAAATTCTATGATGATCAAGCTACTTATGAAGAAAAAGGTGAAGGAGCAATGTACGACTTTGGTAGAACTACTTTAATTAGCGATAGAGCCCGAGTTTATAAAGGAGCTTCTTGGAATGATCGTGCATACTGGATGACTCCAGGAACAAGAAGATTCTTAGCAGAAGATCAAGCTTCTCCTCAAATTGGATTTAGATGTGCCATGATTAGAGTTGGTAGCCCAACTGGATTAACATACTAATCTTAATAGAAAGATATTTATAAAGCCTCGCAAATGCGAGGCTTTTTTATTTTAGGGCCCATGAAAGTAACGAGTCTTACAGATATATATTCTATATTTAAGAAGCATCCCAAAATAGTCAAAGACAGCAGACAAATTGAGGAAGGTTGTTTATATCTAGCATTAAAAGGTGAAAACTTTAACGGGAATCAATTTGCAAATGACGCTATTCAGAATGGAGCTGCTTACGCAATTGTTGACGATGCTAAAGTTGCCAATAACGACCAAATATTATTGGTTGAAGATACCCTAGAAACATTACAAAAGCTAGCAAATCATCACAGGCATCAGCTGAATATTCCAATATTAGGAATAACAGGTAGCAATGGCAAAACAACAACTAAAGAGTTAGTTCATAAAGTATTGCAAAAAAAATTCAACACCTATGCTACAAAGGGCAATTACAATAACCACATTGGAGTTCCACTAAGTCTGCTTGAAATAGATGAATCTCATGAGATGGCGGTAATAGAAATGGGCGCTAATCATCAAGGAGAGATTAAGTTCCTTTCTGAAATAGCAGAACCCGATTTTGGCCTAATTACCAATATAGGTAAAGCCCACTTGGAAGGCTTTGGAGGTATAGAAGGCGTAAAAAAGGGGAAGTCAGAATTGTATCGCTTTTTAGAAACCAAAGGAGGGAAAATATTCATCAATCAGGATGATGAAACATTGATAGAATTGAGCAAAGAATTGGAAAAAATCGGATACGGACAATCAGAAAGTTCTTACTGCTTTGGTCAAATCGAAAGCTCTCACCCATATATAAACGGCAAATGGGAATGCAATGAATCCAATGGTATAATTGAAGCTAAATTATATGGAGATTACAACTTTTATAACCTCCTAGCTGCAGTTTGTATTGGCAATTATTTTGGTGTAGAAGCCGCTTTAATTGATGATGCCATAAATAGTTATGAATCTGACATCAATAGATCTCAATTGCTTGTATTTAATGACTATAGAGTAATTTTAGATGCATATAACGCAAATCCTTCTAGCATGGAATTGGCAATAAACAATTTCATAATGAGTGGAAATGAATATAAAATCACCATACTAGGTGATATGTTTGAAGTTGGTAAATCCGCAGCTTATGAACACAAAAAGATTATAGATTCAATAACAAGTGAGAACAAGATAAATTTAGGGGTTTTTGTAGGAGAAAACTTCTATAATCAATCTATTGCACATGATAAATTGGAGTTCTTCAGAACCACCGATGAAGCCAAAATATGGTTCGAAATGATCAATAAAGAAGGCAAGTCCTTTTTAATTAAAGGATCCAGAGGTATGAAACTGGAAAGTTTAATTGACTAAACTTATTCGTTTAGAACAGCTCTAGAGATGACAATCTTTTGAACCTCAGTAGTTCCTTCGTAAATCTGTGTGATTTTGGCATCACGCATTAATCTTTCCACATGGTATTCTTTCACAAATCCATAACCTCCATGTACCTGCACCGCTTCTACGGTTACTTCCATTGCAACTTTAGAAGCAAAAACTTTTGCCATAGCTGAAGCTTTATCAAAGTTCTGACCACTGTCTTTCTGACAAGCTGCCTTTAAACAAAGTAATCTAGCTGCTTCAATTTCTGTAGCCATATCCGCCAATTTAAACGCAATCGCTTGGTGTTTGTGAATTGGTTTGCCAAATGCCTCTCTTTCTTTAGAATAAGCAATAGCCAACTCCATCGCACCAGATGCAATCCCCAATGCTTGGGAAGCAATTCCAATTCTTCCACCAGACAATACCATCATTGCGAACTTGAATCCAAATCCATCTTCTCCTATCCTATTCTCTTTGGGAACCTTTACATCTGTAAACATTAAAGTATGCGTATCTGAACCTCGGATACCTAATTTGTTCTCTTTTGCTCCAACAGTAAATCCTTCCCATTCCTTATCAACAATAAATGCATTGATTCCTCTATGGCCTTTATCTGCATCTGTTTGCGCAATAACTATGTAATAGCTAGCCGTACCACCATTGGTAATCCAATTTTTTGTACCATTCAACAAATAATGATCACCTTGATCAATTGCAGTCGTTCTTTGTGAGGTCGCATCTGACCCAGCTTCAGGCTCCGATAAACAAAAAGCACCAATTTTTTCACCAGTCGCTAATGGCACTAAATATTTTTGCTTTTGCTCTTCCGTTCCAAATTTTTCAATTCCCCAACAAACCAATGAATTATTCACTGACATACAAACTGAAGTAGATGCATCAACTTTAGATATTTCCTCCATGGCTAGAACATAAGAGACAGTATCCATTCCTCCACCCCCATACTTGGGATCAACCATCATACCCATAAAACCAAGTTCAGCCAATTGTTTTACTTCTTCAGCAGGGAATGTTTGATTTTCATCCCTTTCAATAACTCCAGGCTTTAAAACATTTTGAGCAAAATCTCTAGCAGCATCTCTTACTGCAATTTGTTCTTCGGTCAATTCGATATTCATACTTTTATCTTTTTAGGAATGCAAAAGTAAATCTTTTAGCATAGTGGACAAACAATATAAAGGGTATAAAGTTCTTGGACTAATGTCAGGCACATCAAGAGATGGATTGGACATCTGCCTAACAGAGTTTTACCAGGACAATGAAAATTGGGAACATGAGCTCCTAGCAGCCGAAACCATTGAATATGAATCCGAATTAGAGAAATTGCTTTTAGAAAGTGAAGATTGTTCCAGTCCTAAATTGATACAAAACCATTTTAGATTTGGTCATTATTTAGGAGATCAAAGTCGCATTTTTTTAAAAAAATATGACCTAGAAGCAGATTTAATAGCATCCCATGGTCACACTATTTTTCATCAAATTCAAAATGGATATACTTTTCAATTGGGGCATGGGGCAGCAATTGCGGCAAGCAGTGGATTGAAAGTTATTTCGGATTTCAGGAGTCTTGATGTTGCATTGGGTGGCGAGGGTGCTCCATTAGTTCCCTTTGGGGATATGCATTTATTTGATCAATACGATGCTTGTATTAATATTGGTGGTATTGCAAATATTTCATTTCAATCTAAATCCAAAATGATTGCTTACGATATCGTACCAGCCAATATGGTTCTCAATCACATTTGCCAAAATGAGTTAAATCAGGCTTATGACATTGATGGTAGATATGCAAGGGAAGGCAATATTGATGAAGCACTTTTAACTGCCTTGAATTCTAACCATTACTATTTGAAAGAAGGACCTAAATCTCTGGAGAAAGAATGGATATTCAAAGAAGTTATCCCAATAATTGATAGGTATAGAATCCACGCAAATGATAAATTAAGAACCTATTGCGAACACATCCGAGATCAAATAGAAGCATGTATTGTAAAAAACAAAATCAACGGGAGAGTTTTATTAAGTGGCGGGGGAGTAAAAAACACCTTCTTGACAGAAATCTTGAAAAATATTACCGCAGATTTTGAATTGCCAAGAGAAGAAATTATTGATTTTAAGGAGGCAATCATTTTTGGATTTCTTGGATTAATGCGCTTTCTTGAAAGTCCAAATACACTAAAAAGTGTAACTGGAGCCTCAAAAAATTCAATTGGTGGAAGCATATTTCTACCTTAAATAAATGTTTAATCAGCCGAAACAAGAACCCAATAGTTTTTGATAATTTTGGCTCAAATAGAAACCTTGGAAGAGCTCCTAAAAAATTACGAAAACAAAGACCCTGAAATTGTTTTCGAATGGAATGATCCCGAAACAGAAGCCAAAGGATGGGTAGTTATAAACTCATTAAGAGGAGGTGCTGCTGGAGGTGGGACAAGAATGAGAAAGGGTCTTGATAAACACGAAGTTACCTCCCTAGCAAAAACCATGGAGATTAAGTTTTCTGTCTCAGGTCCGCCAATTGGTGGAGCGAAATCAGGCATCAACTTCGACCCTAATGATCCCAGAAAAAAAGGTGTTTTAGAAAGGTGGTACAAAGCAGTAGCACCGTTGCTCAAAAACTACTATGGAACTGGTGGTGATTTGAACGTAGATGAAATACACGAAGTTATCCCCATAACAGAGCAATCAGGAGTTTGGCATCCACAAGAAGGAGTTTTCAATGGACATTTTCAACCTACAGAGGCTGATAAAATAAGTCGCATTGGACAGTTGCGTTATGGAGTCCTTAAGGTAATTGAAGATGCTAAGTTTAGTCCAAGCGTCGATAACAAATACGTAATTGCAGACATGATAACAGGCTATGGAGTAGCCGAATCTATAAGACATTATTACAACATTTATGGGGGTGACTTGAGTAATAAAAGAGTTATTGTTCAGGGTTGGGGTAATGTTGGATCAGCAGCTGCTTATTATTTAGCTCAAGAAGGCGCTAGTGTAGTAGGTATTATTGACAGAGAAGGAGGACTAATTCAGGAAGATGGATTTAGTTTTGAGGAAATAAGGAATTTATTTTTAAACAAGAATGGGAATCAATTGTCTAGTGATAGCATGATGCCATTTGAAGAAGTAAATCAAAAAATTTGGGATATAAATGCAGAAGTATTTATACCCTGTGCAGCCTCTCGTTTGATTACCAAGAACCAAGTAGATAGAATGATTCAAGCTGGACTGGAATTAATTTCTGCTGGGGCGAATGTTCCATTTGCAGATCCAGAGATATTTTTTGGACCAATTGCAAAATATACCGACGGTCAAATAAGTGTTGTTCCTGATTTTATTTCCAATTGCGGTATGGCTAGAGTATTTGCTTATCTAATGGGTGAAAATTCTTCCATGACTGATCGAGAAATATTTTTAGATACCTCTGAAACGATTGGAAAAGCATTGCAAGAAGTTTATCAAAAAAGCACAGACAAAAATAATATTGCACAAACTGCATTTTCAATCGCACTAGAAAAAATTAACCCTAACTAAACAACACTCTACTACGGCATGTATACTTTAATGGTTCTCATTTTCATTGTTGGCTATATCATGATAGCCTTTGAACATCCATTGAGAATAGACAAAGCTGCACCTGCATTATTAATTGCCGTATTGGGTTGGACGGCTTATGTAATCGGTGCTGAAAGTATTCTTGCAGACAATAGCAATTTCTTAAAGTACATTGATGAAAATCCAGCTAGTGATTTCAACCATTTCATTGTACATGAACTGGCGCATCACCTAACCCATCATTCTGAAATAATTTTCTTTTTATTGGGAGCAATGACAATTGTTGAATTAATTGACGCTCATGAAGGATTTGCGGTTATTACCGATCGTATAAAAACGAACAGCAAGGTCAAATTGCTTTGGATAATTTGTATCCTAACCTTCTTTTTCTCTGCGGCATTAGACAATTTGACTACTTCGATAGTCATGATTTCCTTGCTTCGGAAATTGATTGCTGATAAAAAAGAACGTTGGTTCTTTGCTGGTTTGGTAATTATAGCAGCGAATGCTGGTGGAGCTTGGTCGCCTATTGGAGATGTTACAACTACCATGCTATGGATAGGCACTCAAATAACTGCTACCAATGTCATTGTAGAATTATTTGTTCCAAGTTTGATCTGCATATTAGTACCACTCGGATATTTGACTTTTACCCAAAAGGGAACTGTAGAGAGACCCGTTCTGGCCAAAGAGGAGGAACATATGCTGAATAAAACAACACCCTTTGAGCGCAATTTGATCTTTTTCTTAGGGGTTGCTTTATTGTTATTTGTTCCAGTTTTCAAAACTTTGACACATCTTCCACCTTATATGGGAATGATGTTTGGCTTAGGCGTGCTTTGGGTGGTTACTGAAGTAATACATCGCTCAAAAAATCATGAAATTAAATCTGAGCTTTCTGTAATTGGTGTACTAAGAAAAGTTGATATTGTCAGCGTATTATTCTTCTTGGGGATATTAATAGCAATTTCCAGTTTACAATCTGCTGGTCATTTGACAGAGATGGCTCAATTTTTAGATGAAAAAATAGGCAATATTTATGCGGTAAATATTGTAATTGGATTATTATCCGCCATAGTAGATAATGTTCCATTGGTGGCTGCCTCCATGGGAATGTACCCAATCGTTTCTACCGATATGTTAGCTGCTTTCTCTGCTGCAGATGCAGACTATTACCAACATTTTTTACAAGATGGTAATTTTTGGGAATTCTTAGCCTATTGTGCCGGAACTGGCGGAAGCGCTTTAATCATTGGTTCTGCAGCTGGCGTTGCAGTGATGGGTATGGAGAGAATAGATTTTATCTGGTACCTCAAAAAGATGAGTCTTTTTGCCATTGCTGGCTACCTGGCAGGAGCTGCATATTACATTCTGGCAGTAGCTTAATCTCGCAATAAAACTAACAGTTTACTGTTTACAAGTTAGACCAATTCTTAAGGGATAGGGCATGCTAAGTAATAATTTAGTAAGCATCTAATCTAAATTCGACAGAATGATCAAAAATCTTCTCTTACAGATAAATACAATTAATGCGGCAGACTCTAGTTTAAGTGCAAGCGAACAAACCGAAGAAACTTTATCCATTCTGGAACTCATAGGATCTGGTGGAGTTGGAGGTATAATTATCATGTTCACTTTATTTGTGCTTTCTGCAGTTGCTGTATACATCTTTGTGGAAAGGTATATCACCATCAAAAAAGCAGCAATAGAGGACATTAATTTCATGAATGAGATTAAAGACTTTATCCATGATGGAAAGTTAGAAGCAGCAAAATCATTATGTAAGTCCACTCCTACTCCAATCTCTAGAATGATAGAAAAAGGGGTTAATCGAATTGGCAAACCACTTAGTGATATTGGAACGGCTATTGAGAATACCGGTAAATTAGAATTATTTAAGTTGGAGAAGAATCTCGCAACGCTAGCAACGATATCAGGAGCAGCTCCTATGATTGGTTTTTTGGGAACCGTAATCGGAATGATTTTGGCATTTCACCAGATGGCTTCTAGTGGTGGAAATATAGATGTGGAAATGTTATCTGAAGGAATATATACAGCCATGGTAACAACTGTTGCAGGTTTGATAGTCGGAATTATTGCCTATATCGGTTATAATTTATTAGTGGCCAAAGTAGAAAAAGTAGTTTTCAAAATGGAAGCTAGAACTACGGAGTTCTTAGATATTCTTAACGAACCTGCGAAATAATGGGAATTCGATCTAGAAATAAAGTAAGTCCAAATTTCAACATGTCGTCTATGACCGACATTGTATTTCTTTTGTTGATCTTTTTTATGCTTACCTCTACCCTAGTTAGTCCGAATGCACTAAAGTTGTTATTGCCCAGCAGCTCTAGTAAGACATTAGCGCCCCAGACCGTTTCTGTTTCTATCTCCAAAGAACTGGAGTATTATGTAGATGAACAAGTTGTTGAATTTGATTTCTTGGAATCTATTCTTTTGAAGCGAATGGCAGGTAATCCAGAAAATTCTATCATTCTTCATGTAGACAAACAAATAGCCATAGAAGAGGTAGTGAAAGTGATGGACATTGCCAATCGCAATAAATTTAAAATGGTTCTAGCCACCAAACCTGCATAATTTGGATGCTGAAGAGAAAAATAAACGCAAAGGGCTAATTGCCAGCGTGCTGTTCCACAGCATTCTACTAATTCTTTTTGCATTTTTCGGACTGACCTATCTTGACCCTCCACCAGAAGAGGAAGGAATTACCATAAATTTTGGAACCACAGATTTTGGAAGTCCAAGTGAAAATGAAAATAACCCTGCTGAAGAAAATATGGAGGAAAGTGAGCCTACACCGGTAGAACCTGTTCCAACAGAAACGGTAGAGGAAGACATATTGACTCAATCTGAAGAAGAAGCGCCTTCCATTGATAAAAAGGAAGAAAAAAAAGAACCAGTAAAAGAGGTAGAAAAGAAAGAGGAACCAAAGCCAGATAAAAACCTAAGCAAGGCGCTTGATAAATGGAAAAACAAAAAATCAGAACCTTCAGGAGGTGATGGCGAAACCAATAAAGCTGGAGACCAAGGAGCATTAGACGGAGACCCAAATAGCAACAATTATACAGGAGGTGGTTCTGGCAACGGAATTCAAGCCAACCTCAATGGCAGAAAGATGATTAAAAAACCCATCATTAGAGATGATTCTCAAGAGGAAGGAATTGTTGTGGTGGATATCATTGTTGATCAATACGGTAAAGTACTAAGAGCAACTCCTGGTGCTAGAGGTTCGACTACCACTAATTCTCATTTGTATAAAAAAGCAAAAGAAGCAGCACTACAAACGAAGTTCAATGCAAATCCTGATGCTGCCGAACAACAGAAAGGACAAATGACCTTTACTTTTATTCTCAATTGAAAAGTTATCAAGAAACGCTTGATTATCTATTCAAGCAATTACCAATTTACCAGAGACAAGGAGCCAAAGCTTTTAAAAAAGACCTTGGTAACATCAAAGCCCTATCTAAGTTATTGGATAGACCTGAACAAAAATTTAAATCTATACACATAGCCGGCACCAACGGTAAGGGATCTACCGCCCATATGTTGGCATCTATTTTTCAAAGTGCAGGATATAAAACAGGATTATATACCTCACCTCATCTCAAAGATTTTAGAGAAAGAATACGTATCAATGGTCAAATGATTCCAGAAAAGGAAGTCATTCATTTTGTTGCTGATTATCAAACTGAATTTGAAGCAATCCAACCATCCTTCTTTGAATGGACTGTCGCTTTGGCTTTTCATTATTTCCGGAATAATGAAGTTGATATCGCCATTATAGAAACAGGATTGGGTGGTCGATTGGACTCTACTAATATTTTACAACCAATTCTAAGTATCATTACCAATGTCAGTTTAGATCATATGGATATTTTGGGAGATACTTTGGATAAGATTGCTTTTGAGAAGGCTGGTATAATTAAAAAAGGCATTCCAATTATCATTGGCAAATCTTCTGGCGAAAGAGAGATATTCGAATCCAAAGCCATGGATGTATCTGCACCCATAGAATTTTGCGAAGATTTCAAAGATTATCCAAAACTTCAAACAGACCTATTGGGCAACTACCAAGATAGCAATCTCCGAACAGTATATTTAAGTTGGTTGAAACTTCAAGAATTAGGCTGGAGAGTAAACCAAATAGACTTCACTAAAGGGTTAAATCAAGTGGTACAGAATACTGGCCTTCGAGGTCGTTGGGAAATATTATCTGATCGTCCAAAGGTAATTGCAGATATTGCGCATAATGAAGAGGGTTTGATAAACATTTTGAAACAAATCAAAGCCGAAAGTAAAGAACAACTTCATTTTGTGCTGGGTTTTGTAAACGATAAGAATGTATTTGATCTTTTAAAGATGTTCCCAAAGGAAGCAAGCTACTATCTAACACAAGCTAATATACCTAGAGCATTAAATTTATTAGAATTGGAAAAGATGGCGGTTCAATTGAACTTTAACTACCAAATATATTCTTCTGTAAATCAAGCCAAGAATGCTGCAATTAAGGCCGCAAAAGCTGAAGATCTTGTATATATCGGTGGGAGCACATTTATTGTTGCGGAAGCACTTTAATTTTTTTGTTTTTACTTGTGTCAAATTGGAATTAATGTATATTTGCACTCCCAAAAATTAGGGGCGATTAGCTCAGTTGGTTCAGAGCACCTGCCTTACAAGCAGGGGGTCACTGGTTCGAATCCAGTATCGCCCACCATTTAAAACTCGACTACTACAGTCGAGTTTTTTGTTTTAATGCATTGTTCTGTTTACATATTATTTTCCGAAAGTGTAGATTCCTATTATATTGGTTATACATGTGACACTATGGATAACAGATTGATAAAGCATAATGCTAATCATAAGGGATATACCGGTAAAGCAAACGATTGGTCAGTCAAACACATCGAATATTTTAATTCGAAATCGGAAGCTATCAAACGCGAACGGCAAATCAAATCTTGGAAATCTAGAATAATGATTGAAAAACTGATCCATTCTAGTTAGTTCAAAGCATCCCGATATTATCGGGAGGGTCACTGGTTCGAATCCAGTATCGCCCACCATTTAAAACTCGACTACTACAGTCGAGTTTTTTTGTTTTAATGGTTCTGTTTAATTATTTATTCCAAACTACCATTTCCTATTACATTGATTTTACCATGTCTTTTCAGGTAAAAGTTTAAGGGTTATATTTATGTTAACAAACAACAAAACAAACATTTACCATGGAAAACTTTATCGAAAAAGAACTTAATTTAAAAGAAGAAGACTTAAAAAATCATGTAAAACAACTCCAAAGTCTCACGAAAAATGAGGTCCACTTTAAAACCTACACTTTCCTTTATCAAAACTTGAATATTTTGGATGGTAAATCATCAGCTTTATTGAGGTTAAATTCTATCTTATTGGCAGGCTTAGGAGGAGCTTTAGCATTCAATAAGGGTAATGATGCCGTTTCTTTAATTGATTATGTTTTTATTATTGGCATTCTATTATTAGGAGTATCTTCCATGATGTGTTTATTAGTAAATTACATCCATTGGTCAACAACAGCCGACATTAAAGATCAAGAAGCTCATTTAACAAAACTTTTGGAGAAAAGGGAATACCGCACCAAAAGTTTAAGATATGCTTGGGCATTAATATTCATATCTCTTTCTATTATTTTACCCTCCATTATTCTTAATTTCTTGGGTGTTATTTAAAAATGAAAGAGCCCAGAAACATGGTATAATATTCTTAGAGTAAAACTTTAAAATTTGGATCTGAGAACTATAATTTAATAATTCATCAATTTATGGGATCTGATAAGTTAATCCGCTCAAATTTTTCTTATTTCCACTAAACAGTTGAATTTCAGCTACTCCTTGGATTTAAAATAATCTAACTTCTATCCATATAATAAATTTCACCTACCTGGGTGAGCGTTTATTATTTAACCCTATTCATTTATAGTATTAATTTGCCCTACACAGCAATGAATATATACCAATTTAAATTCATGAAATACCCGATAAAAATTGAATTATCAATCCTATTGAAATTAGTAATTGTAGTCCAATTGTTTCTATGTACTTCAAAAGTATGTGCTCAATACGACATGGATAGCTTATCAACCATTTGGAACAATGAAAAATTGGATATATCAGATCGATTAGATGCCTTGGTACTAATATGCCAATATAATTACGTACTCAAACCTGATAGCATTTTAGAATTAGCCCGATTGGGTTATCAAATAGCCGATAGTGCAAATAGCCAAACGTCACTTTCCGATTTCTTGCACTTGATTGGTGCAACCTACAATGAAATCGGGAATCCAGATTCAGCCATTACCTTTTTAGATCGAGCCGTTCGAATTAAAACTGAATTGAAAGATAGCATTGGCCTTATTGAGGCAAATATCGATTATGGTAATATTTATTTAGACATGGGGCAATACCCTCTAGCAATTAGACATTTTAACAATAGTTTATTGATTGCAGAAGTCTTAAATAAATTAAAATATCAAGTCAAGTGTAACGCTAACATTGGTGGTATTTATTACTATATGGAACAATATGAAAAGGCGTTGAATTACTTTGAAAAAGGCTTTTTGATTGCCAAGATAATGGAGGCCTCTGATTATATGAATAGCATAAATGTCAATATTGGAATGGCCAATCTGGAATTGGGTAATCTTGATAAAGCCTATTCCTGCTTTGAAAAATCTTTAGATCCTAATAAAGGAATAAAGAACCCTTATCATTTAGCCATTGCAAAAAGTAGCATGGGTGCCATTGAAGTGGAAAGAAATAACTTCAACAATGCACTTCAATTTTATCAAGACGCTTTTCGAATTTTTACTAAGATCAATTCCCAATATTCTATAGCTGCTACATATAATGCTATAGCAAATATTTATTTTAAAATGAATAGTCTAGACAGTGCCATTTATTTTGACTTAAAAGCACTCTCGATATCTAAAGAAATCGAGGCAATGGATCAAGCTGCTTCCGCCTATTATGGATTATCTCAGGAATATGAGCATAAAGGTGAATATAACAAGGCGCTTTCTGCCTATAAGTCTTATGCTTCATTAAGAGATAGCATCAATGGCGAAGAAAGCAGGAATGAGGTTATTAATCAAGAACTTCATTATAAATACCAAAAAAAATACGTTACGGATAGTATCAATATCGTTCGCAAAGAAGAACAAATCCAATTAAAAATGGAGCAAGAAGAGATACATGCAGCTAAAGTCCAATGGATTATCTTTTTATCGTGCTTGGGCATTTTAACGCTAGTTGCCATGATCTGGTATGGCAAGTCACAACGCCATAAACAAGAAAAAAAAGTGATGCTCCAAGAAATTAGATTATTGAAGTCCTATGCGCAACGACAAAAAAAAGATGATAATTCTTTGTTGCATTATTCGCTCGATAAAATGAAAATTAATGATGCCTTGAAAATCAAGTTGAATGAGTCAGATTGGAATGTGCTAGAGGCACTAGTCAATAACCCAAATATCAACAATAGGGAAATTGCTGATCAGATCGCTCTAAGTTATGAAGGTGTCAGATCTAGTTTGAAAAAGATGTACCGTTGTTTTAATCTAAAAAATAGTAAAGAAAACCAAAGAATTTCACTTGTTGTTCAAGCTTTAAAGATTTCTGAGTCGCGAGATTCACAATAATTCTTTTAATATTTTTACCCTCTAATTGAGGCATTAGCTCAGTTGGTTCAGAGCACTACCTTGACAGGGTAGGGGTCACTGGTTCGAATCCAGTATGCCTCACAAGATGAAAGCTGCAACTATTGTTGCGGCTTTTTTATTGAAGAAATTGAACAGAATTCATTCTTGTGAAAATAACTGAAATAAAAAACACCGAAAGGTGGTTTCATTTTGGGCACAAGAGGTGCCATTTTGGATCATCGCAGATAATCCAGTATGCCTCACAAGGCAAAAGTTCAACATGAGATGTTGGACTTTTCTTGTTTTACTGAACAGAGCTTGCTCTATTGAAAGTAAAATGAAAAAGGACGAATTCGAACAGATGAGAATGAACTTTTGGCTTGGGTACAAGAGGTGTTTTATGGATCACAGAAGGTCATCTAGTATGCCTCACTATCTATTTATCCACTTTAGGATTTTCTTTGTTTAGACTGTATTGATGAATAATGTATTTAGACGCAAGACAAAATGCTAATAAGGGGATCAAAAAAATAATTCTGCCCTGATATCTTGCAATTACATTGGATAGTGTGGAGGTAATTATGGCATTAGTAATCAAAGAATAGAAAACCAAGATCAATAATAAACGATCCTTCTCTGACAGTAAAATCCCTAGAGACCAAATGAAATACAATAGATAAATTATGGAAACAATCAAGATCGAGACTTCCAGTATATTAGATTGATCGAAAAGTAATGTTGTTCTATTTTGTAAAGAAAATCGATATCCAATTTTATCATTAGGGAAGTACTTTTCCATAATATTTTCAAAGTCCAGTGCATGCAATGAAGATTGTTCGAATGTAAACAGCTGTTTTATTGTTCCTGAAAATACAAGCTTGATAAATTCTACACTCAGATCAGCATCCGACAAAATGTCTTTTATCAAATTACCATAGGCATTGTTCTTCTGAATCCAACAAGCCTTCCAACCCCGCTCCATACAAGAGCCATCATACAAGGGACTATTGTGATCATATAAATAAAATCCTGCGGCAGGCCATTGATCAAATTGATCTATATAGTTACAGAGCTCCTTGTAATCCGGAGTGAAATCTTCCTTAGCGCAATTCTTTTTTAAATATTGATTAGCCAAACCACTTTCAATAAATCTGGTTGCTAAAATGATGTTGTTTGTTCTTGAAACTTTAAATCCAACTCCATAAGAATAATTTATACTCGCAAGGATTAAAAGACTTGAAAGGGTAAGGAAAGCCAAAAAAGATAATCGACCCAATGTAACATTTATTTTAACTCTCGATTTAATCAGATAGAGTATTCCAACTAAAATCAAAAGAGAAATTATTAATGGTAAATGAGAAAGGTGGGTTATGATTGAAAAGACAAATAGTATAGAAACCAATACAATATGAATGCGGAGTTTTATATTGAGAGTCAATAAGAAAAAGACAGAGACGATTGATATTGAAGTAAATATATCAGCCATAATCATTGAACAGTAATATCCGATACCAGTAAAAACTCCAAGAAATAGCGCCAACAATAAATGAACTAATCCTTTATTCTTTTTAACTTGAATGGTAAATGTGACGAATAGATGAATTAAGTAATTCCAAATGATGGACTGAAAGATTATAACTATCCAAATACTCCAGGATAAACTGATATACCTGATAAATAGTCCATAAATTATCGGTCGATCTACAGGAACATATCCTGTATAGCCTGAACTTAAATAAGTACCAGAATCTGAGAATAGAAGAGGAAATTTATATGCTAATGCCGGTAAGATTAAAAGAAGAACACTAATAATATAAAATACCAGACTTAGAATATTTCTTCTGATTAGAATGTTCATTAAATTGGATTACAATTCGTTTAAATTATTCATAATTATTAAAAGCAAATTATTCCTCTCGCTAATGATCTCATGCAAAGTTCCAAACAAGCTTTGAAATAATATATGTCAAAATCATAAACTTTCTCTATAAGCATCCGTTTGAAGCCAGTTATTTTTTATATTTTAACTGCTCAAATTAAAAGGTGAAAGACTCCACGAATAATTACGTTGTTGAAGTTTTCAATGAAGCCATTGAACTAGAAGATGGTCGCACATTTCAAAAGATGGCCATTGTTGAAAAATGGAAGAATGGTGTAAAAACTAGTTCGTTGAGATTGGGGGTTCCTTCTTTAGAAAGTGTATATCAGGATATAGAAGAAAATAGGGAGATTAACCTTTCCGATTGTTATGTCCATGACTTTTCTTTGAGCGATTATAGATTATCGAGAGGTCTTGCAGAAGATGAGATAATAGACCTAAATTCTTTTCAGGCCAATCATGCATTTTTTGAAAGCGAAACAGTGACAGACTTTTCCTACTCCAACTTTAAAGGGAAGGTAAGTTCGTTCGGGAGTTGCATATTTAATCTTGCAAAAGTCAATTTCAATCATGCCCATTGTTCTGCCAGTTTAAATTTTAATCGAGCAGAATTTTATGCAGAAGAATTAAGCTTCAAGTTCGCAGAGTTTGAAGAAGGAGATGTGCGATTTTCTTCTTGTATATTCGATTGTGAACATGTCATGTTTGTCAATACACATTTTGGGGAAGGAAATGTCAATTTTCGTCAGGCAGATTTTAAATATTCGGATGTCAACTTTCAATATGCCAGTTTTGATTTAGGAGATGTGAGCTTTGACAAAGCTAGATTTAGAGGTCAGTTTTTGGATTTTAGAAAAATTGAATTTGGAACCGGTAAGGCAGAATTCAGAAGGGTTGATTTTGGTGATGGCAATCTAAGTTTTTCGGAATCTGAATTCAAAGAAGGCAAGATAAATTTTAGGTATTCCATTTTTGGAAATGGAGATAAAAAGTTTGAGAACGTCATTTTTGGCAACAACCATGTAACTTTTGAAGGATCGAAATTTGGAGGTGGTTTGCTTTCATTTAAAGGATCGAGTTTTGACGAACTGGATTTAAAAGATTGCATACTTGGAGGTCATTCTGACTTTAGAGTAGACAAAGGAAATGTATTGGATTTGTCTTTTGCAATAGCTAGAGACATTATAGATTTAAAAGCTGGTGATAATGCAGTGGCTTTAAATACTTGGAAGTTTGAAGGCCTTAAAAACATGGGGAAAATATTTATCTCTTGGAGAGAAAATAATGCCTTACAACTCATTGCATCCCAAAGTGAATCCTCCAATGCGAGCAAAGCGAGTCAGTTTAATTTATTGAAGGAAAGTTTTCATCAAAACGGCAAATACAATTCAGAGGATAAGGCATATGTTGCTTTCAAACGATATGAAATGAAAGCACATTTAGAATTGGGCAGGAAAGAAGGAGGTTTAAAGGCATTTCGAGCAAACCTATTTTATGCCTCCCAGTGGTTGCTATTCGATAAAGCAGGACTATTTGCAACTGCACCACTACGTGTTTTTACCAGCATGATATTTGTCTTGAGTTTTTTCTCTTTACTATATATTGTGTTGCCTCATTTTTCGCATGCAGAAATAGTTTCGTCTGTAGGAGATCCAGATGGATTAAACATTGTAGAGAAATCCTTTTATCACAGTGCAATCACCTTCTTTACCATTGGTTATGGCGACTATTATCCTTCAGGACATATCCGCTGGCTTTCTGCCGTTGAAGGATGGGCAGGCGTGTTTTTAATGTCTTATTTCACCGTTGCTTTTGTTCGCAAAATCTTGAGGTAATTAATGCCTAGAATCTTTTGGCACTTCATCAATATCCACAGAAGGAGGAGTCTTTTGTAATATCTTCATTCGATTTTCTATAGATTTCATCATTCTGGACGCCTCTCCTCCATCAATCCTTCCTCTCTTTTGTAATCTTTCGATGGTTTTGGATTCATAATTCAACAAAGACCGAATAGCTTGTTTTGTAGAAACAGCTTTAAAAACACCAGGATAGTTTTTTCTTAAATTTCTCAGAAAGGTCTGCCCTTCTATTCTATTTTCATTGATTTCACTTTCAATCAGAATTAAAGCATTCTTATCCTCTTTTTCACTTCTAATCATGCTTTCTACCAATTTCAATGCTTCCTCCTGAGCCATCACAAAACTTACCGCACAATCATAACTCAATGTCATGCGATCCAGATACCAATCTTTAGCAAGTTTGCCTATTAATGGCCACCTGCTTGCTTTACTTAAGAATTCCGGGATCTTCCAACTTTCTTCCAAGTCCTTGCGCTCAGACAATGGTACTTTACCGCCTTCATCCAATAGTCTACTGATGTTATCGCTCAAATTTCTAACACTAATTGGACCTACTAATCCATCTTTAAATTGATGCCAATAACTACTCTTTTCCGCTTCTAGAAAACGCTTTCGCAATTCTGCAATCGATTCCTTACTTTCTACCCCTTCAACATCCATGGCCATTTCCTTTACAGGCAGATAATTGCCTACAGCATCCCAATCCGATTTACGAATAAACCGATCAGACTTTAATCTTTCAATCTGATTTTCCGTGCTATCGTGTAAGTATTCACGCGCATTAATAAGCATTTGGGCCTTCGCTGCAGAAACTTTAGTTAATCCCAAATACTCTACCAAATACTTTATGGTCGAAGCATTAATAAGAAGAGTCAAAGTCACTATACCTGCGGTAAAAAATAGGAATTGATCCTTTATTTCTTTGGGTATATATTGGTCATCTACTCCTGCCACAATTAATGCTAAAGCCAGCCCGATAGCTCCTCTCAATGCACCATACCATACAATAATTGCATCCTTTTTGGGCAACCCATATCCGGCTCTTTTCATCAGTGGATAAAGCACCAATATTACAATTGCACGTACCACATGAATTCCAATATAGAATATACCCAACAACAAGAAATCATTCAAACTAAAGACTGATCTTTCCGCCACAACTATTCCCACAATAAGGAAAATCAAACAGTTTGCAATAAAGCCAGCCAACTCCCAAAATTCATGCATAAAGTGTTCAACCTGCGGACTGATTCTTGCCCTGCCAACGCCACCAATTATTAAGCCAAGAGCCACTAAACCAAGCACACCAGAAACGTGAAAAGTGTGTTCTGCGATGAAGAATGTTAAATATGCAGTAGCAATTACTAAACTGGTTTCTACCAAGGCATCATTGAATACATTCTTTATCCAGCGGATTACAATGTATCCAAAGAGAGCACCAATAAATAAACCTCCAAATGCAACCCTAAAAAATTCCAAAATCGGACTTCCATCTGTTGCTTCGCCGGTTATTCCCAGAAAGAATACCATAAAAAGCACAATGGCTGTTCCGTCGTTCAATAAGGACTCTCCTTCAATCAGTGTCCCTAATTTCTTACTGGCACCCAATTCCTTCAATAATGCTACCACAGCAACAGGGTCAGTTGCACTTACAATAGATCCGAACATTAAGGCCAAAGCCCAATCCCAACCATTTAATCCTATGCCCATGAATTTTAAACCCATGGCCAATGCAGCAGTTAATCCCAATGCCATCAATATGCCAGGTACTGCAAGCAGTACCGCATTGGTAGATGTCTTTTTGAAGGTATGCAGATCCATTGCATAAGAAGCCTCAAAAATCAATATGGGTAGGAAGATAAATAACAACATATGTGGATCCATATTGGCGGCAAATTCAATGGATTTACTAATAGCAGTGAACTCCAATTTAAAGCCTAGGATATCATAAACTGAAAAATATCCTAAACGGTCTACCAAACCCAGTATAATGCCAAGTATCAATAGCATGACAGTAAATGGGAACGGACTCTTTTTTACAAAATGCCGAGTGGCTACACCTATGATTAATGCAAGAATTATAAACAGTAAAGGAGCAGTATTGCTTTCGTGTCCACCATGTTCTTCTTCTTCCCCATGCCCTCCATGTTCAACACTTTCTGAATGACTCTCCTCATGACCTTCAGCATGTTCATGTTCTGCCCCACTTTCATGATGGTGACTTTCTGCTTCTTCTTTTTCATCACTTACCGCATGATCTATATGCTCACTTTCCTTCTGGTGATTTTGCAAATCTTCATCTTCATGCTCGCCTTCTTCCTGTTGCTCTCCTCCTCCATCTCGTTCATGGTCTTGCTCAATAAAACTAATGCCAGATATGTTTTCAACATCTTCCAACGAATTGCCATATTTCAACGTATTGGAGAATAGAGGATTATTAATTGCAAACAATCCTAAACAAAATATTAAAATGACTGTTTTTAGTTGTTTAAATGTTTTCATGCAAATAATTTATGTTCCGGTTAAAGATAAAAACATAATTTTTAATTCAAATGATCACCAATTTAGATTGCTTAGAGAATAAATTATTTAACAATAAATTGACAGTCTTATTAAAAAGGATGCATACGTTTGCGACGAATATAAAATCTCAAATAACAATCAATTAAATCAGGTAAATAACTCAAAGATATCTACCAAAAATAACTCATAATCAAAGTCTTATGAATCGAATTTTACAACTTTTATTCGGCCTTGCAATTTGCTTAGGCACTCAAGTAAATGCCCAAACCTTATCAGAAGGATTTGAGGGCGCAACTTTTCCTCCAACTAACTGGGATACCTTAACCAATGGTATAGGTTCAGGTTTTGATTGGACAACTTCAACTTCTTCCAATAATGGTAGCAATGCTGCATTTGTACGCTATGAGAATGTAACTGGTTTAGCTGAAGATTGGCTTATTACTCCTTTAACTGCAATCACTGCAGCAGATAGTTTGGTATTCTGGCACAAACAATCCTTCACTTCTGATTTTGGAAGTGTATATAGTGTCAGGGTATGTACTACTACACAGAGAGACACGGCCAACTTCACTACATTAAGAACTTACAATGAACCTGACTTTGGTACGACTTATTCTAGTGATACCATTGATTTATCTTCTTATGCAGGACAATCTGTTTACATCGCCTTTGTCATGACCAATGATGATGGTGACAGTTGGTTTATAGATGACGTTCAAATTGGTTTTCCTAGTTGTTTTGTACCTACCAACTTGCATGAATTAAGTCTTACGGACTCCTCTGCATCACTTAATTGGGTTGAAGCAGGAACCGCTACAGAGTGGGAAGTTGAATACGACACTACAGGATTTACGCTTGGTAATGGTAATTCTATGGTAGTTACAGATACATTCTTAAATGTAAGCGGTTTGTTTGCACAATCTAGTTACGATTGGTATGTAAGAGCAATTTGTGGTATGGGAGATACTAGTGCTTGGACTAGTGTGAAAAATTTCACAACCCCTTGCGCTACATTTGTTGCTCCTTTTTCAGAAGACTTTACTTCATTTGTTCCAGTTTGTTGGAATGAAGCAGACAATGGAGATCTAACATCAGGTCCTACTAATATTGGTAGTGGTGAATGGGGAGCAAATTCTGGTGCAGCCAGAATTAATCTTTGGAATACAGGAACTAGCGATTGGGTGCTTAGCCCTAATATTGATTTATCTGCTGGTGGCCTTGAATTGGTTGTTGATGCTAGAGTTTATGCTTTTTCTGGTGGAGGTAATTCTAGTATGGGTACTGATGATACAGTGCATGTTGCCATTTCTACTGATGGAGGAGCAAACTGGTCTTCCATATTTTCTTGGAACGCTGGAAATTCTCCATCTAATGTTTTAACGCAATATATTGTTGATTTAAGTGCATATTCTGGAACCAGCAATATCATAGGATTTCTTGGAAGTGAAGGAACAACAGATGATCCTGAGGACTTTTACTTTGAATTTGACAATTTTGAAATTAGAGTTCCACCAATGTGTGCTCAACCAACCGACTTAAAAACAACTTATATCGGCAGCGACTCTGCAGATTTTAGATGGTCAGAAGCTGGAACTGCAACACAATGGATTGTAGAATACGATACTGCTGGATTTTCACGCGGATTGGGAACAATTAGACCTGTTAGCACAGATACCTTTCTATATGTTGGTGGTTTAATGCCTGATACAGATTACGAATGGTATGTTAGAGCGGTTTGTGCTGCTGGTGACTCTAGCGCTTGGTCAGGCCCTTTCGCATTTTCAACGCCTTGTAAGCCTTTCAGCGCACCATATGTAATGAATTTTGATGGTGGTACTGTTGGTGACTTTAATAATGCTGGTATTGGTTGTTGGACAGCGATTGGCCCAGGAGCTAACGATATTGATATCGTTACAGCAACAGATCAAGGAGCTACTATTCCTACTTTGCCAAATACAGTAGAGTTGAATGATGGAATATGGCCAAATGATTCCGCCATATTGGTTTCTCCACCATTCTCAGATTTATCATCTGGGGACAATAGAATCAGATTCCAAGCTGCTTTTGAATCTACTACTCCTACTAATGTTTCCATGTTTGTTGGGGTTATGACTGACCCAAACAACAGCTCTACTTTCATTCCATTGGATACTATAGATGCAAATGATGTCGGAGGCACTACCAGTTTTGGTGAAATTATCATTGATCTTAACAGAACTGCCTTGATTGGTTCAAGCCAATTCATTGCATTTGCACATGGACCTGGAGCATTCGAAGCCTATGTAGATAGTTTTGTGTATGAACCAATACCAACTCCTTTTTATCCAATTGCTGCAATCAATAAAGAAGATACAAATGGAGTTGCAGATTCTTTAAATGTTTATTGTTGGACTTCAGGAACTGTAATGGGAGTAGATTTAGATGGTAATGCTGGTATTTCTTTCTACATTTCAGATCTTGCCTCAGGATCACAAGAAGGAATCAATGTATTTAATTTCAATGACGTAAGTAATTATGTTGTAAGAGAAGGTGATTCCATCATGGTTAGAGGTCCTATTATCCAGTTCAATGGTTTGACTGAAATCAATGCGGATTCAATCCTTATCATTGATACCAATGCTACTCTCCCAACTCCTTTGCAAGTTACTAGCTTTGACGAGAGTACGGAATCAAAGTTGATTGAAATTAATGATCTAGTAGTAATAACGGGAAGTGCAAGTGGGAATTTCTCCTACAACATGACTGCTTCTAATGGAACGGATACCTTGACTATTCGTGTAGATTCCGATACCGAGGTACATGACAGTTTAATGAATGCACCATTATTAGCAGGAGACACGATTTGTTCTTGGATAGGAGTTGGTGCTCAATTTGACAATTCCAACCCATTTACAGATGGCTACCAAATGTTTGCCATGTTCTTTGATGATTTGGATACAACAACATGTGTTCCTGTTCCTTTGCCATTTTATCCAATTGCTACAATAAACACAGAAGATACTAATGGTGTTGCAGATTCCCTAAATGTACATTGTTGGACATCTGGAACAGTTGTAGGTGTTAACTTGAGATCATCAAGTTTAGACTTCACAATTATTGATCAATCTTCTGGAATGCAAGAAGGAATCAAAGTATTTAACTTCAATGTCATTAATGGATATTCTGTTGATGAAGGAGATTCATTAAGAGTTCGAGGAACTGTAAGTCAATTCAATGGATTGACTCAATTTACTCCAGATTCTATTATAATCGTAGACACAAATGTTACTTTACCAACACCAATGTCTGTCAACTCCTTAGGAGAAAACACGGAATCTAAATGGTTAAGCTTGGCTTCTGATTTTGTATTGCTTGGCCCAAGTGGAGGATTCTCTTTTAATGTTGATGCTACCAATGGAACAGATACCATTACTATTCGAGTAGATTCTGACACCGATATCGATGATAGTTTAGCTACTAACCCTTGGTTACCTGGCGACACCATTTGTGGCCTAGAAGGTATCGGCGGTCAATTTGATTCTTCAAATCCATTTACTGACGGATACCAAATATTCCCAATGAGATATGATGACATCTCTGTTTGCAAGTTTGTTCCTCCTGTAGTATTACCTACCTATCCTATTGGAACTATCAATACAGAGGATGTTAATGGTGTTGCAGACTCCCTTAATGTTAGATGTTGGACTTCAGGAACTGTAATTGGTGTTGATATTGATGGTAATGCTGGTTTATCCTTTTACATCTCAGACCTATCATCAGGCTCTCAGGAAGGCATCAATGTATTTAACTTTAATGATGTAAGTAATTATGTTGTTAACCAAGGAGATTCAATCTTAGTTAGAGGTACAGTTATTCAATTTAATGGATTGACCGAGATTAACCCAGACTCTATAAGTATCATTAAAACTAATGCTACTTTACCTTCTCCAATGCAAGTAACTACATTTGATGAATCTACAGAATCTAAATTGGTTGAGATCAATGATTTGGTAGTTATCACAGGAAGCGCAAGTGGAAACTTCTCTTATAACATGACAGCTTCAAATGGAACGGACACCTTAACCATAAGAGTAGATTCCGATACAGATGTTCACGATAGTTTGGCAGTTGAGCCATTGGCTGCTGGAGATACTATATGTTCTTGGATAGGAGTAGGTAATCAATTTGACAATTCAAATCCATTTACTTCAGGATACCAAATGTTGGCCATGTTCTTTAGCGATTTGGACACTACTTCTTGCCAATCGGTTGGAATCAATGAAACTAAGGAGTTGGAGAGTGGATTTGAGATTTATCCTAATCCTACTAAAGGTGAATTTGTATTAAATACTTCTGGTTTCAAAAATGCCACCGTTAAGTTATCTATAAGAGACATCAGTGGTAGAGTTGTAGAAGAAGAGTTGATTAATAATGCGAATCAATCTTTCCAGAGATCATATCAATTGAATGAAAATTCGAAAGGAATATATTTCATCAGCATATTTGATGGCGATGAAACCATCCACAAAAAACTGATCATTCAATAATTAACTGATATTATAATCTAAAAGGGGTCGAAATCGACCCCTTTTTTTATGCCGTTGATCCAATTGAGCATTTGTAAAAAACAAAATAGATTAAGTTTGACAAAATTTTAAATAATGAAAAAGTACTACCTCCCTTTGATTCTTTTAAGTGTTGCCGTTGCTTGTCAAGAAAGCAAAACCAATGAAGAAACCAAAACAGAAGAAACCGTAAATAACGTTGGATTTGATTTAAGCAATCTGGATACAACTGCTTCTCCATGCACAGATTTTTACCAATACGCTATTGGAGGTTGGTTAAAAGAAAATCCAGTTCCTTCTACAGAAAGCAGATGGGCTAGTTTTAATGTCGTAATAGACTCCAATAATGCAAAACTGAAAAAGATTCTTGAAGATTTCTCCGCAAAAGAGGCTGATAAAGGAAGCATGGAACAACAAATAGGAGACTTTTATAAAAGTGCAATGGATTCTGTAAAAGCAGATGAATTGGGAATTAAACCAATCGAAGAAGATTTGAATAGAGTTGAAGACTTGAAGGACAAGAGTGAAATCATTCCATTAATTGCCGCTCATAGAAAGCAAGGAATTGCTTCTTTATTTGGAGTGTATGTAGGACAAGACGACAAGAATAGTGAGCAATACATTACACATATATTCCAAGGCGGATTAGGGCTTCCGGATAGGGATTATTATCTCAAAGAGGATGAAAAATCTTTAGAAATTCAAAATGCGTATCAAAAACATATTGCGAATATGTTCGCCCTTTTAGGAGAAGAAGAATCTCCACAAATTGCTGAAAAAGTATATTCAATTGAAAAAAAGTTGGCCGAAAGATCCATGACTAGAGTGGAAAGAAGAGATCCCGAAAAAACATACAACAAATACAGTATTCAAGAATTGGCAGATTTCACACCAAACTTCGATTGGAATACTTATTTAGCAGATGTTGGCGCATCCAATATTGAGGAATTAATCGTTTCTCAACCAGACTTTATCAAAGCAACCGAAGAATATATAAATACAATTGATCTAGAAGATTGGAAACTCTACTTTAAATGGAAAGTGATTCGTGCATTTGCTTCTAATCTTAGTGCTGATTTTGTCAATGAAAGCTTCGATTTTTATGGCAAAACTTTGAGTGGCACAAAAAGCATGAAGCCAAGATGGAAGAGAGCATTGAGTAAGGTAAATGGAAGTATTGGCCAATTGCTAGGTAAAGCATTCGTAAAAGACCATTTTACTGAAGAATCGAAGGTAGTTGTAAGTCAGATGGTAGAAAACTTAAGAGCAGCTTTTCAAGATCGGATTAATCAATTGACATGGATGAGCGAAGAAACCAAAGCAAAAGCATTGGAAAAATTGCATGCTTTTAATTACAAAATTGGATACCCAAATAAGTGGAGAGACTATTCTGCTTTAGAAGTTACCGACAATTTGGTTGCAAATATGAAGAACTCTAATGCATTCAATTTTGAATATATGATGAATAAGTTGGGCAATCCAATCGACAAAGAAGAGTGGTTTATGACTCCACAAACCGTGAATGCCTATTACAGTTCTTCCAAAAATGAAATTGTTTTCCCAGCTGGAATTCTTCAACCTCCCTTCTATTCTGCCGAAGCAGATGCAGCGATAAATTATGGTGGAATTGGAGCTGTTATTGGGCATGAATTTACACATGGTTTTGATGATCAGGGCAGCAAATATGATCATGTTGGTAACCTACAAAATTGGTGGACTGAAGAAGACAGAGATCGTTTTGAGGAAAGAGCCAATAAGGTAGTTGCACAATTCGACAGCTTTGAAGCAGCCGACAGTCTATTTGTCAACGGTAAATTAACTTTAGGTGAAAACATTGCAGATCTAGGTGGAGCTACACTTTCTTACTATGCTTTAGAAAAAGAAGTAGCAGAAAATCAACCAGAGGATATCGATGGCTTTAATTATCAGCAAAGATTCTTTTTAGGTTGGGCACAAGTTTGGCATATGAACATGACAGACGAAGAACTTAGAAAAAGAATCGCGACAGACCCTCATTCTCCAGGAGAATATAGGGTTAATGGTCCTTTGGCCAATATGCCGGAGTTTTCTAATGCATTCAATTGTAAAAGTGGAGATGCCATGGTAAATCCGGACTCTACAAAAGCAGTTATTTGGTAAATGGCTAAATCTCCAAGGGGTTTTGACAAGGCTAAGAACAAGGCCAAGAAAATTCTTGAAGAAGGCAGTAAGCTAAAGCATTTATTAAGCCAGAGCCAGGAAAAAGCGAATTCGAATCGGTCGCGCTTAAAGGAAGTATGGTCTGAATTTCAAACTCTTTTTCGCATGCTTAAAGCATGGAAAGAAAAGAAATATGATCAAATTCCCTGGAGGACTATTGTTTATATCACAGCTGCCATAGTCTATTTCTTAAACCCATTCGATATTATTCCTGACTTTATTCCTTTCACGGGTTTTATCGATGATATTTCAATCTTATCTTTCGTTATTAATTCTATCCGAAGTGACATACAAAAGTTTATAGACTGGGAAACTACACAGGGAATAGATGAATAAAATTTTTAGATTAACCCAATATATTATGTACTTGTGGAGATGTATTCATTTGCATGGTATACATTCCCCATTTGTATTTAATTTACAAAAGGAAGTCTTTGGTTCTAAATCTAACTTCTATGCTTTTGTAGAATTGGAATCCATTCGAGCAAAGCTTTTACTTACAAAGAAGAAGATACAAATTGAAGACTTGGGTGTTGGATCCAAAGTCAGTAACAAGAAGGTTAAATCGATAAATCACATAGTAAAACATGCAGTAAAGCCACCTAAACAAGCTAAACTATTATTTCGAATAGTGGAACACTTTCAACCAAATCATATTTTAGAACTGGGAACCTCTGTTGGTTTGAGCACCGCTTATTTGGCCAAAGCTGCACCTAAAGCAAAAATCATTAGTATAGAAGGTGCCTCAGAGCTAGTCAAAGTAGCAAATGTTAATTTGGGAAAATTAAACATCCAGAATGTTCAATTGATCCATGGGAATTTTGACTATCATTTGGATACCGCATTAAAAGATATTAATAAAGTCGATTTGTTATTTTTAGATGGCAATCACAGCAAAGAAGCCACCATTCGATATTTTGAAGACTGTTTAAAATATGCAGATGACAAAAGCGTTTTTATCTTGGATGATATTTATTGGTCGAGAGGAATGAAAGAGGCTTGGCAATACATTAAAAACAAAGAAGAGGTTAGTTTAACTATCGACATTTACCACATGGGTTTTGTATTCTTCAAAAAAGACCAACACAAAGAACATTTTACCTTTTATCATTAATTCACAATTATGAATAACATAATCAATTACTTTTGATTTGTGGAAAACAATGAGATTATAAATGTTGACCAGCTGGTAAGAAATTTTAGACTT
>Ga0207422_1000634_pt1 | contig 100598 bp, 66 predicted proteins | sample MarCyaLeptolynsp_FD_187757 | JGI IMG/M metagenome (GOLD analysis project Ga0207422, IMG submission 187757) | Marine cyanobacterial communities from Panama - species 1 Leptolyngbya sp. (SPAdes) | ecosystem: Environmental > Aquatic > Marine > Unclassified | place: Panama: Panama City | collected...
GTTGTCCATCGTTTTACCTCTGTTTGATTCACTCGAACCACAACTGAATAGGTCCGTTTATGCACATCAATGCCAGCATAAGCTGATTCACCGGTATATAATCTAGTTTGTGTGGTGGGTTTCATACAAATCTCCCTCGCTTGATGGTTGGATTATTCAAGCTTACGGGATGGTTGTCTCACCGCACTTCCTTTTTCATCATAGGGACAACCTACAATTGCCTAAATTTCTGCTTATGTAAGTGCCATTCCACCCTACGAACTTCCTCAAAACCAGATGCAGTCAACCTTTCCCTTCTGCCCTCTGCCCTCTGCCCTCTGCCCTCTGCCCTCTGCCCTCTGCCCTCTGCCCTCTGCCCTCTGCCCTCTGCCCTCTGCCCTCTGCCCTCTGCCCTCTGCTAAACTAGCTCCCCACTTTGCTGGATCAACTTCGCAATCAGCCCCGTCCACCCCGTCTGATGACTGGCCCCAATACCCGCACCATTATCGCCATGAAAGTACTCATAGAACAGGATCAGGTTGCGCCAGTGAGGATCGTTTTGGAAGATCTCAGTTGCCCCATAAACCGCACGTCGCCCCTCACTATCGGGTAGAAAAATTCGCATCAAGCGGCAAGAAATCTCCCCAGCCACCTCCCACAACGTCATCCAATTGCCCGAACCCGTCGGACACTCCACCTTAAACCCATCCCCCACATAATGGTGAAACCGCTGTAACGACTCAATCAACAAATAATTCATCGGCAACCACACCGGGCCGCGCCAGTTAGAATTTCCCCCAAACAACCCGCTGCTCGACTCAGCCGGTTCGTAATCGACTCGATGCTCCTGCCCATCCACCTCAAAAATGTAAGGATGCTCAGCATGGTAGCGGGAAAGGGCACGAATGCCATATTCACCCAAAAACTCATTCTCATCCAGCAGCTTTGCCAGGATGCGGCGAAACTGATCGTCGGGGGCAAAACGATGAGGAGTCAGATAACACAGCGCCAGCATACGCCTGGCCTTTGTTCCCTGTCGTTCCATACAGGCCACATTACGCTTCAAGTCAGAGCGATGCTGAATAAACCACTCCAGCCGTCGCTTAAATCCAGGCACCTTCTCTAAAACCTCTGGTTCCAGGGTCATCACCGCAAACAACGGTGCCAGCCCCACCATCGAGCGCACCTTCAACCGCAACTGTCCCTGATGAGGCATATGCAAGACATCGTAGAAAAAACCATCTTCCTCGTCCCAAAGCTGGGTCTCGTCTTCCCCAATTGCATTCATGGCCGCAGCAATATACAGGAAATGCTCGAAGAACTTGGTCGCCATATCCTCATAAACCGGATTGTCCTGAGCCAATTCCAGGGCAATCGTCAGCATATTGAGACAATACATTCCCATCCAGCTCGTGCCATCCGCCTGTTCAATATGTCCCCCTGTTGGCAGAGGGGCACTGCGATCGAAAACGCCAATATTGTCCAGTCCCAGAAAGCCGCCCTCGAAGATATTGTTCCCCTCGATATCTTTACGATTGACCCACCAGGTGAAATTCAGCAACAGCTTCTGAAACACGCGCTCCAGAAAAGCGCGATCCCCCTGACCCGTCATCTTTCGCTCGATCTGATACACGCGCCAGGTGGCCCAGGCATGAACGGGCGGGTTGACATCGCTAAAATTCCATTCATACGCAGGCAGCTGACCGTTGGGATGCATATACCACTCCCGCGTCATCAGATCCAATTGACGTTTGGCAAAATCCGGATCCACCAATGCCAGAGGAATGGCATGAAACGCCAGATCCCAGGCCGCAAACCAGGGATATTCCCACTTGTCGGGCATCGACAGAATATCCTCGTTGTGCAAATGCGCCCATTCCCAATTTCTACCGCGTTTGCGTTCCGTCGGGGGGTCGGGGTGGCCCGGATCGCCCTTGAGCCAGTCCTCGACCACGTAATGAAAATACTGCTTTGTCCACAACATGCCAGCAAATGCCTGCCGCTGAATGTTGCGCAGATCGTCACTGAGTGAAGGCGGTGCGATCGCACGATAAAAATCATCCGCCTCAGCCATCCGCGTTTGAAACAGCCGATCGAAAGCCGCACCAAAGGGATCGACTGCCCCCACTCCTTCCCCCTGAACCGGTGGCGATGGCGGCGTATCGCACAAGCGTAACCGGATCGTTTGAGTTTCACCAGCCCCCAGGGTTAAGACATAATGAGGAGAGACCTTAGTCCCAACTGCTTCTGGATTGACTGCCGCTCGCTCGCCCTGAATTGCATAACGATGAATCCCATCCTTGACATAAGGAGAAGGATTCTCACCGCCAAAGACCCGTTTGAAATTCGTCTCATTTTCAGTAAACAGGAAAAACGATTCTTCCGTCGTATTTTTTGCCGTATCTTCTGTCGTCACCCGCGTTGCATCGCAGTAAAACCAGCGCTGCCCCAGATCTGGATGCCACGCCTGGATGATGCCGAATTGTCCCCTATCGGCCAGAGCGCTGGTAGATAAAGCTTTCAGGTAAGGCTTTTCGGCTGCTGGATTCCACGCCCAGGTATTGCGGAACCAGAGGGTCGGCAGCAGGTGCAGGGTTCTCGTCTCTGGTCCCCGATTCGTCACGCTAACCCGAATCAGGATATCTTCAGGCGTCGCCTTGGCATATTCAACCACAACATCGTAGTAGCGATTTTCGTTGAAGATGCCAGTATCCAGCAACTCAAACTCCGTCCCTTGTCGTCCTCGTTGCTGATTTTCTTCTCGCAAAGCGCCATAGGGAAACTCATCCTGGGGATATTTATACAATCCCTTCATGTAGGAATGAGTTGGAGTGCTATCGAGGTAAAAGTAATATTCCTTGACATCTTCACCATGATTGCCTTCGTTACCGGTTAAGCCGAAGAGTCGTTCTTTCAGAATCGGGTCGTTGCCATTCCAGAGCGCCAGAGCAAAGCAGAGTCGTTGATGATTGTCGGAGATGCCCAGGATACCGTCTTCTCCCCACCGATAGGCACGAGAACGAGCCTGATCGTGGGAGAAGTAGTCCCAGGCGCTTCCCTCAGCGCTGTAATCCTCTCGCACAGTGCCCCATTGCCGCTCGCTGAGATAGGGTCCCCAACGTTTCCAGCGGGCAACGCGATCGCGATCTGCTGCCAATCTCTGTGCTTCTTCAGTCATCGTTAATCTCCTGTGCGATTTATACTGAAACTCCGACTGCGGCGGCAAAAAATGTGGCTAGCATTTGTGCAATCAAAACACTGAGCAACCTGCGTTCGAAGCCTGGACTTTCGCCATTATAAGATTGTCTTGGTATCGCCTCTCATCCAAAAATATGAAACTTGAAATGTTATAGTAAAAATCTTGTACTTAGGAAATCGAGCGCTTGTTAAATCTAATTTTGAGGACAGTAGAGAATAGGAAGTAGAGGCAGATTTTTGTCGTACATTATCGTAGTCATTCGAAACGATCGGGGAACAAGTATGTCTTCTATAGAGGGTGAACTGATCGTTGTTTTGCTCGCCTCATCTGGACAAGTTATAGCCCAGCAAGCCAGTCAGCATCACTGTAGCTGATGCCATTTTCGCAAATTTACCAGCAGATCGCTATACTGTCATTGCCCGTCATCCTTCACTCAATCCTACAGAAGTGCGGCAAGATGTTGTCCTATCAGACAATATAATGCTTGGCGTAAAATATATTTACACAGAATCGACAAGGCAACTATTGAGAACAGAGATTTTGGAGAGGCGATTAGATGTCTGAATCAACGAGTTATGTTGTAGACCCCCAATCCATCGAAGCTTACCGCATTCGAGTCCTATTTCATTGCGAGGAGTTACAACGAGAGCGCAACCCAACTAAACGAACCACCATTGCCCTCTATCTAGCCGAAGCCGCAACAACCTTAGCCCGTCTAGAAGCAGAAACCTCCCTGAAGTTAACAGCGACTGCCGCCTCCCCTCCAGACCCTGACAAATGAATTGCCCCAATCAAATCAGAGACAGCATGTACTGCTGTGCCTCAGTTAAGACTGTGCAAAGTTTGTAGTCAGTGCTTTAGTGCTGCAAAGTCCCTTGAGCAAGCATCACAGCTCTCTATATGACCAAGCACTATTTTACCAAACTCGCTGTTTCAATCCACTGCAACGCTATCAGAGCGCCTCAATTTCCCCTCAACTGCCGCCGCAAGGCTCGAATCGCCGCACTGGTATTCTCATCGTAAGCCCGTTGCAAACAATCCTGCACAATCTGCGACACCTTCATGCCTGGGAAATAGCGACTGCCAGACACAGCCACATACCGCTCCCCTTGCAAGCCATAAACAATCAATTTGCCCTTCTTAAATAACCAGACCTCTGGGACGCGATACGGAAGATAATCGTTGACATCAGTGTAGTGAGTGACATCAATCTCAACCACCAGATCGGGCGGTGGATCGACAATCCAGTCGATCCGATCCTTCCCTGCTGCAGCCTGCCAATTATCAATATAGAAACAATAATCCGGTTCGATGCCACTTCTTTCAGGCAGAGTCATCGTAATTGGCGTAAACGCTTCATAGTCTTTCCCCAGAACATCCAGCAAAACGGTGATGGTATGAGCAATAGTATGAACATCTCGTCCGTGCTTGGGTAAAGGTGACATTAACAAAATTTCTCCCGGTCGATACTTGATGCGGGGCAGCTGACGGTCACCAGACTGCTGTAGCAATGCTTGATAGTCCTGCCAGCCGCCAGAAAAGCGGATTACGGTGCCTGGAGACAACTCGATTTTTTCGGGGGTGACAACAGCAAACATTGAACGGATACCTCTTGCTCCAGAGTAAAACCTGCGAAGAATACTTGAACGCCTCCGTCTATTTTAACTAGACCGTGTAGGATGGGTACGCGCTGCTTTGCCCATCTCAACAGTCTAAACCATGAATGGATATAGATACAGGCAGCGAGCTTCCTGCCCACCGACCTGATGGAAGCACCATTCAGCATAACAGCAGGGCACCCACAAGGGGTGCCCCTACAAAACACCCTGCAGATTGCGCGATCGCAACGAACCTGTAGGGGTCGGTCTTGTGCCGACCCTGAGTCTATCGAGTCCGTGCGAAGGAATCATCAGGCAAAATCATGTGCTCTCGCAAAAATCAACGAACCGACTGTATATAGTGTAAGACAATCCTGATCCCCACTAAATAGCATTTACCTCTTGCTCAAAAAAATGCGCGAATGGGGAGACATTAGCAATGTCAATCCACTGCCGATGCAATACAACCGTGACAACAGTCCATAACTCTTTAGCAAGCATGAGCTGCAACTTCCAGACGTATCATTTTTACATGAGTTAACCCCTCAGTATCAAGTGGGTACTGCCCCGTATACGCATCGACGATAGCCTGAAGGAATGGCTCCTTTAAGCCATCAGGGAGACGATCGGTATAGGGGAACCAGGTCGTTCTCAACCAGCCTGTCAGTCCCTCTTTCCCCTGATGGGTCATATCTTTGGGAATCAGTTCCAGTCGTTCTGGGACAAATCCACAAGCGGACAACCAGGCTTGATAGTCCTCAATGCCATAAAAAGAGTAGGGAAAGGCGAAGTCGCGAAAATAGTCAGCCCACTCTGCATCATCGAGAAGGAGCTGGATGACCGCCAGTAACTCGCTAGCTGTGCCTTTGCCGCCGCACTGCCAGAGAATTTTGCCGCCCGGTTTTAGATGGCGATGAACGCTTTTGAGCACTGCGATATGGTCTTCGATCCAGTGGAGGACAGCATTCGAAAAAACGACATCAAACTTTTGTCCCAGATCGAGCGCTGTTGCATCCATTTGTTGAAAAGAGAGATTGGGATATTGCGACGGTGGGAATTGCTGTTGGGCAAATTCAATCATGCGACTAGAGGCATCAATACCAACGACTTGGCCAGTTTTGAGCCGATTTGCCAAATGAGCCGTAATCTTGCCATCCCCGCAGCCGAGATCGAGCAGCTGTTCGTTTCCTTGCAGCGAAAGTTTGCCGATCAATTCCTGGGCCCATCGCAGTTGGGCAGAAGAGTTCCGAGCATAATCGTCGGCGTTCCATTGGGATGACGTTTGACGAGTAAAGTCTTGCATGTTGTCTTAATCTCTTGCTGGCTGTTTGGCTTTGTTCTAGATTATCTGAATAGCGGTGGGTTGAGTACTGATTGGAAGAGAAGAACTTGTTTGGTCGTGCTGTGTCTGCTGCTGATTCTCTGTCACTGAGCCAGGTTGATACCATTTTGGCCCTTAGATTGGCGATTTTGGATTGGAGAAAGTCTGGCCAGGTAAATGTTCCGCTAATTTTATCGATTGCATTTCCAAACTAAATTGGTATGACTGGCTGACCCGATGCTGAATTGTTGCTAGAGGGACCTGGCTGAAGTACTGCTGCCGGAATTGCTCTTCTCGTACTGCGGCTATGAAGGGGGAAATCGCAGCTACGACTTCTGGTGCATTCCCCCTGGCCCAGGGTTGGGTCGCGTCCAATCGCGAGAACTGCAACGTTTCGGCCTCGGCTGCGATCGCAAACCCCACCTGCCCCAGGCTCTGCAGACCGATCTGAAGCACTCGATCGCCAATCCCCAACTTCTGCCGCAGTTGCAACTGGGTTGCGCTCCGACCTGTACGACTGAGGTATTTCGCCAGCCCTACCAGCTGCTGCCAGACAGTTGCAGGGGGAATGGGGGTTGGAGGTGAGTATGCGATCGCAACCCGCTGCCCCATCAACAACGCCTGTCGCAACTCACTCAGTAATTCATCCCAACTACCAGGACAATGTCTCAAAACCCCAAACGACTCCATCTCCGCTGTCGCTAGTCCAGGATCCTCATCGCGCCAATCCAGAATATCCAGCGCCAACTTCCCGAAGTCAGACTGCCCCTCCAGCACCGCCAGACGCACCGCCTGTAACCGCACCTCATAACGCTTCTCGTAGGCATTGAAATCCAGCTCCACCACGACATCGCAACGTCCCGACGGAATTTCCTCCCGATAATGTCCCCACCAGATCCCCGGAAAGCCCTGCTTCGTCGATTTATCCCACAGTTCAAACTCAGTCTTGATATACTGCACCTTCCGTCCTCGGGAATCTTTAATGTTACGATTCCAAACATTGACAAACCAACAATTGCAAATCAACAACTGCGGCACCGGATTGCCCATGCCACAGGGTTCCAACAACTTCAGCTCCCGAAACAACTCCCGGCCCAAATCCGCCACTGTCACCGTCAAATCCGCCTTGACAACAGCAGCAAATGTTGTTTCGTTCATCCCCTCCAACCGCTGCAACCGTTGCTCAACTGCCGCCGCAAATAAGGGAATATTCGCCACCAACACACTCAACCCTGCCGCGAATGGATGTCCTCCAAACCGATGCAACAAATGTGCCTGATCCTTCACCAGTTGATAGAGATCGATTTGATTGACTGAACGAGCCGACCCCCTGGCTAGCAAACGGTCTTCTTTGCCCGCCGTCGTTGATGGCCGCAATTCCGTACCGGGAGATCCTGTGCTGAGCAAAATGGTTGGGCGGCCGTATTTCTGAGCAACCTGCCCTGCGACTAACCCCAACACGCCCACTGGCCACTGCGTCTCCATCAGCACAATTAGACGGGTGGTAGATAGATCCAGCAACGCCAACTTTTCCTCAACCTGCTGCAGAACCTCCCGTTGCAGCGATTTTCGACGAGCATTTGCCAGCTCCGTCTCCAGCGCCAGTTGCTCGCATCGCTGGCGATCCTGACTCGAAAGCAGCTCAACACAAAAGCTCGCATCCCCCTGGATGCGACTGACGGCATTAATCCGCGGCCCCAGACCAAAGGAAATATCCGTCGGGCGATCGCCGCTACGTTTGCACAATTCCAGCAGCCGTGCCACTCCAGGGCGAAAGGCCACAGTCACTGCTCCAGAGCGTTGACGCAGATGCAACTGCAAGCGTTCAATCCCCCGTTGGGCTAAATAGCGGCAGTCTCCTTTCAGCTCTACCAGATCGGCAATCAAACCAATCGCCACCAGATCCAGCAAATGCTCCAGGGGTTGCTGGGGAATCTGAGGCAGGGTTTCGTAGAGGGCTTCAACCACCTTGTAAGCCACTGCAACCCCAGATAGATGGAACAGAGGATGAGTAATGGGCAAATAGCGAGGATTAACAATCGCGATCGCAGGTGGACGTTCTAGAGGCAAGGTGTGATGATCGGTGACGATCGTCTCAATCCCCAGCTGCTGAGCATACTCGATCTCTAACAGATTTGTACTGCCTGTATCGCAAGTGACAATTAAACGACAGCCTTGTTGTGCCAGGACATCAATTCCCTGGCAGGAGAGACCATGGGATTCGGTCAAACGATTGGGAATGTAATAGAGTAGCTGCTGCTGTTGCTCAAAGAACTGTCCCAATCCCTCCCAAAGAACTGCTGTTGCAGTGATGCCATCGGCATCAAAATCACCCCAAATGGCAATCTTTTCTCGATGGGTGCGAGCCTGCTGCAGCCGTTCCATCGCCTGCGCCATTTCCGACCCAAATTCAAACGGACTGGCAGGTTGGTACTGTTGTGGATCCAGGAAACCTGCTAACAGGGATGAATCTTGCAAATTTCGCTGCCAGAGCAACTGTGCTGCAAACTGACAGGGTAACTCTGGCGCATAACACTGGACAGCCTGAACAAACTCTTCAGGGGGTTGCACATTGGGTTGAACATGCCATTTTGGCGGTTCAAGCATCTTAGCTCAGGCATCTTAGGAACGAAAACAAATTAAGACCGGGAATTACAGGCGGAGGTCATTGCGCTGTCTGGCTTTGACCAGAAAACCGCCAGAATGACTTGCTTCCCGATCCTGAGTTCGGTCATCTCGGTTCAGGAATCTCTCTAAGTATTAGACTCATCCAGAAATTGGAGTGGAAGCCCCCCGGAGGGGGGCTTCCACTCCAGTTCTCGGACAGGTCTATCAGGATGCGGTTGTTGTTGGAGAGTCTACCCTTTTGCTTTTGCTTGATTGCGCAATCGTTCGAGACTTAATGCCAGCACACCCGCTGTGACCAGGACAACGCCCATCAACTTTACAGGCAGAGAAATCCAGCCAATTTCCATGACTTTCAGTAGATCTTCACCAATGATAATCCAGGCCAGAATAGCAGTAATTGCAGGCCCTGTGGCACCGATAATTGAAGCCAGTGACGCCCCTACCATACGAATGCCAATGTTATTGCAGAGGTAGGCAACCAGGGTAACCAGCGCCAGGATGATGCCGCCAATTGTCAGTGCTCCCCGATTCAATGGATCGACCGTAATATTAACCGGCAACAGGCTGATGCTTGAAAAGACAAAGATAATGGCGAACTGAATCAGGCTCACAGCAACTGGATTCATTCGCTGAGCGCTGGCTTGCATCTGAATGACATAAAGTGCGAAGGCGATCCCAGAGCCTGCTGCAGCGAGACTTCCCCAAATAACGCTGTTCTGTGGGCCAGCTGTGCCGCCGGATAGCATAACCAAAATAGCTCCAGTCACAATGACAGCCATGACGCCAACGCGGAAGGGTGTGGGACGATCCCCAAAGCGGACCCAGGCCAACAACAAGGTGGCAATGGGATAGATGAAGAAAATGGTAATGGCGATGCCTGCTGGAATTTGCCCCAGGGCAATATAGATCAGGATTTGCGAAACAAATAACCATAGACCACTTTGCAGAACGCTCCAGAGCAGAACCCGATCCTGCAAGGTTGAGAACTTACTGACATCGCGCCAAACTTTAGGGTATAAAAATGTGGCTAACAGGGCCATGCAAGGAACAACGACTAACATCCGAATCCACAGAATCAGAATTGAGTTGCCTAAACTGGGAGCAATCAGCCCACCCATGTTAAACATCCCCAGGACAGTATGTTCTTTAAGAATAATTTTGAGGATGACGTTATAGATAGAGAGTGCCAGGGAAGAAACCAGCACCAGAATAAAGCCTCGCAATGCCACTGAAGTAGGTTTGGTCTGGTTGGCAGCGGGGGCTGGTGCGGGCCTTGGTGCCTGGGTGGCGGGTTTCCCAGAGGGTCGCGGTCTGGGAACAGTAGCAGTTGCCGTAGGTCTGGGGCGGCTGGTCGGTCGATCGGTGACGGGTCGATCGGCAGGCTCGGTTAAAGGAGGTGGGGTTGAGAACGGATCGGGGTTAATTTGCTTTGCATTTGGCGGCTTAGCAGTTTCGATCTTGAGTTCTTCGTTTAACCGATTAACCAATGCTTCTAAGATTGCTTCTCCTTGCTGCTCCATGCTATGCATGTTGCTGAGTTGCTGACTCAGGGTGCTGTGATAGCTACTGAGATCTTTTTGCAGCGATTTGAAGGTGGTGCTGATTGTGGAATCCAGAGACGCTAATAACCGATAGGCATTGCCGCTGTAGTCGCCATCAACAGGGGTTGGCAAACTGGTTGAGGCAGCGCTATTGGCAGGGGTACGAGTTGTGGCAATTTGGTTCAGGCGCTGCACCAGGATTTCTTGCAAATAGGCTGCAACCGCTTGAGCCAATTGCTTGGCCCAAAGTTGCTGTTGAGCTGCTTGCCGTTTGGAGAGCAGGTTGAGGCGCTGCGATTGCAGTTGTTGTTGCTCAGCACGCAAGTGGTGGATATCGCTCAGTAAACGAGATTTTTCGGTTTGGAGCTGAGTGAGTTGGACAATCAAATCTTGCTGAAGATTTTTTAATCCTTCAGTCACGGCACTCAATGCCTTTTCTGCTTCCCTGGGATCTGTTGCGTTTAAGTTTTCCGGTAGATCGTCCAGTTGCCCCATTAGATTTCAACCCCTCGCTTACTGGCCAGAAAGAAACTCAATTTGAAGTATCGACAGCGTTACGTTTAGCGTTCCTAAATATTTTGTCAAATAGAACTCAGAATTTGGTGAAATCTATAGGGTTATTCAAGAAAAATGTTAATAGCACTACCGATAGCAGTTTTTAAAGTTTATCAACCCTAGATACAGCAAAGAGCCAATATATAAACAGTCAGTTTTTACGTATTGTACGCAACAAATAAGGATTTGTCTCTCAATTAGATTAGACCTGTCCAAGAACTGGAGTGGAAGCCCCCCGGAGGGGGGCTTCCACTCCAATTTCCGAATGAGTCTATTGCTGGAGGAGGAAGATATTACCATTTATTTGCGGCTAAAGCTGGCTATCTGTTTGCTTGGGAGCAGCGCAATTTTGCTTCAAGTCTTCTCAACCCTTCAGGGAAATAAGGAGTTCTATCGGGAGATATCAGGGAGGATATCCTTATCGCTAGGAACGTTATTTTTGCAGGGAGGTTGACTGCTATTAATGGAATTTTTCAAAGCAACTTCTGCTGCTATTCAGACCTTAACCGGATCTATATTTCAGGATCTGGAGTGGTGCTGTTGGAGAATCTAATGCTTTCAAAATAGACGGGCTTTAATACTTGACCTATCGTTCGTTCTTTGATGAGATCCGAAGTCCCCCTCCTGGAAAAATAACAAGTTTTAAACTCTACACGATTTGCTTGCCGACAAGAGTATATCCTAATCGCTACAAGTGTAAAGCGGGTTTATACCCTTTTCTGGTGAAGGGAGCTTCAGATTTATAATTGTGCAAGGTACAGGTTCAGAATGGGCTGGCAGCATAGAATTGCCTTTGTAATAGACTCATTCGGAAATTGGAGTGGAAACCCCCCTCCGGGGGGTTTCCACTCCAGTTCTTGGACAGGTCTAATGGGTTTTGTTGTTTGTTGCTGTTTATGTTGCCTTGTTTCCTCCCGCCAGAGTTTTATCTGTGGGGAGCAATCTGCTTTAAGGCTTGAAAGAACCGTTTAATCATGTGACAGAGACGAACTCTATGACAATAATTTCCTCATCAGATATGCTGACGAACTCAATTCCTGTTCCTGGAACTGAGGGAGAGTTTGCTGGTCAAAGCTCCGATCGATATCGTCAGAAAATGCAACGGCGGAAGGAGGTACAGGAAAAGCGTTTGGCTGAGTGCAATCAAGAAAAGGGGTTAACAATTGTCCATACGGGTAATGGGAAGGGAAAAACAACAGCAGCGTTGGGTATGGTGCTGCGTTCGTTGGGGCATGGGTATCGGGTTGCGATTGTGCAATTTATTAAAGGGGCTTGGGAACCGGCGGAGAAGCAGGTTTTCAGCCTCTGGCCAGAGCAGCTAGAGTTTCATGCGATGGGGGAAGGCTTTACGTGGGAGACCCAGGATCGCGATCGCGACACCGAAAAGGCGAGGCATGCCTGGCAAAAAGCATTGAGCTTCATTCAGAATGTTGAGTTCAAACTTGTGCTTTTGGATGAGGTGAATGTGGCGCTTAAACTAGGCTATCTGGATATTGACACTGTTCTGGCAGGGATAGATCAGAAACCCAAAAACGCTCATCTTATCCTGACCGGGCGAGGGGCACCTGCAGAGTTGATCGAACGAGCCGATCTGGTCACAGAAATGACCCTGGTCAAACATCCTTTCCGGGAGCAGGGGGTTAAGGCGCAACCGGGGATCGAGTATTAATGAGGACGGAGGATTGAGGATTGAGGATTGAGGACGGAGGATTGAGGACGGAGAATTGAGGATGGAAGAGAAACATATTTTACTGTTCTCTGCTCCCTGTTCCCTGTTCCCTCCAATTACTCGATTTGTCTTTGCAGGCGGTATTGGCGCGCAGTGGTGTAGAAGAAAGAATAATAGTCTGCAAATTCTTCGTTGGGGGATTGCGATCGCAAAGAATAGCGCACATTTTCCTGAACGAGTGTCAAAGTCATTGAACTGACTGTTTCGCCAATTTCAACCTGTAAATTTCCTAACAATCCTTGTTCGGTTTCAAAGTTCTGGTTTAGAGCCGGGGAAGCGACTTGAGCAGAACGGATGGGGGTAAATGTGAGAGTGGAAATAGTGTTACCCGCCCAGCCCTGAATTTTGATGGCCGGGTTATCAGGGTGTATCAAGATTTGTCCATCTCGATTTCCAGGAGATTCGTCTAAAATCCAATGACTGGGATAGGGAAACTCGTAGCCAAAACGACTATTACGATAAATTTTACTGGAGCCTGGGAGATCGAAATTGCCTGCTTGACAGCTTACAAGTAACCCTGTTAACGCGATCCAACAGACTCCTCTTGCAAAGCAATTTTTTTCCCTACCTGGTGTAATAGACATCTTCATTTCGGGGCCAAACAATCTTGGTTCCTGGAAAATGCGGGTGTTCCGCAGACTATTCTTAATGATTCTATCCAAAAGGTGAATTCTATTCCCGATTCCTGAATGGATAGTCCTCACAGATATAAAGATTTTTGAGCGCACGGGTTCTACCTGTGCGCTCAAAAATCTTTACTTGTTTATCACTACTCCCGAATAGTGGGTACATCAGGCTTAGTGGGTATGCCCACCCGACGAATTTTCTATTCACGACTTGGAAGGTTAGCGCCCCCGAAGGGGGCGCTAACCCCCATTCCTTCGTGCCAGCACTAGAAAACAGGTTATTTTGAAAGCCTTGCGAAGCAAGGCTTTCAAAATAACTTTCCAAGTCGTGTCTATTCCCTGCTGCCTGTTCCCTGTTCCCTGCTGTCTAAAAGCTATTCATGAATTTTGCCATCCGGCATCACTGCTCCTTCAAGGTTGGCCCCAAGCAGATTGGCACTACTCAGTTCCGAACGGGTGAGTTGTGCATCCCTCAAATCCGCTTTCATTAAATTTGTCCTGGCAAGATAAGTCTCAACCAGATTTGCTTCGCGCAGATTTGCTTCGCGTAGATTGGCCCGACTGAGATCGGCACGCTGCATTTGCACTTCCTGCAGATTGGCTTTGTGCAGGTTGGCTCTACCCAGTTTGACATCCGGGAGCACGGATTGACTCAAATCAATACCGGAAAGATCGGCCATTTCCAGGTTTGCCCGCTCTAGTTTCCCGTTGACCATCCTGGCTCTACTCAAGTTGGCACCTTTCAGGTTCGCATCCGTCAAAAATGCCCCCCGTAAGTTGGCTTCACTGAGGTTAGCCCCCTGCAGATTGGCTTCGCGCAGGTTGGCTTCGCTCAAGTTGGCTCCACTCAAGTCTACTCTGACCAGATCGGCCCCTTTGAGGTTGGCTCCACGCAGGTCGGTTCGATGCAGATTCGCACCCCGAAGATTGGCGCTGTAATTGCGATTTTCCTCCCGCAGGTTGGCCCCACGCAAACAAGCACCTGTCAGGTTGGCGCTACTGAGGTTGGTGTGGCGCAGATCTGCATCGATCAGGTTAGCATCTAACAGATCGGCCAGCGTGATATTGGCACTTCGCAGATCGGCTCCTTGCAGGCTGGCGCCGTGCAAGTTTGCATTAATCAGTCTGGCTCCAACCAGATCGGCCTGGGTGAGGTTGGCTCCACTCAGGTTGGCTCCTTCTAGATTAGCCTGATTCAGGTTGGCGCGATTGAGATAGGCGAGCACCAGAATGGCATTGCCCAAATCGGCTTTATTCAGGTTGATGCCAATCAGATCGGCAGCGAGCAAATTGGCTCCGCTCAGGCTGGCACTACCAAAATTTGTCTCGCCGGATTCATAACGGTTTAGAAGTTCGCGGGCGTTCATGGACTCTAAAGCTCTTAGCAGTTTCCAGGGTGCGCTTTTGGGAAGGTGGTTTTTGTGGGTTTTGGAGATACGTTTTTGCGACAGGAGTTTTTGTGCAATGCGATCGCATTTTAAAGCAATTCACCCAAACAATTCAGGCTCCAGGATTCGTAAAGATATATTAAAAAATCGATCGAGTCCTTTGGCAAACCTCAGTCTCTTGATAACAAGTTTGCTATGGTGGGAACTTATATAATGGCACTGAATTAAAGGTGCTAATTACACTCTTTTAGGAAGGTGCAAAATGGTACAGCTGAAAGTCACGCACGATACCTGGTTCAAGCTGAGTGCCGCAGCATCTTCGAGCCTGGATGATTCGCAAAAAGTTTTCATTGATGATGGCGAAGAGTTTGAAGTTCACTCCTACGGCAGAGATAAAACCTGCGGCAAATACCACATCAAGGTTGCATTCAAAAATGTTGCCTTGGGACCCCAGAAGCGAAATACCTGGTATGTCTTCACGCCTCATATGCTGCTGGATGGCAATGAGCTGAATAACCAACCCAAAGACAAACCCGACCCAAATCCGATTTTAATTACCCCAAAACCCCAGGGGCCGTTTAAGTTGCCTGGGTTTAAAAGTACATTCTACCTGAATCAGCCCATCCTCAAAGGCGGTCACTTCAGCTGGGCCGAAGCGACAAAAAACGGTTCCCGCATCCCCACCCACAAAAATGTGGTCTACCGCATTCTCAGGATTGCAGATACGATGGAAGAGGTACGCGAATACCTGGGCGGTCGTTCCATTACCGTGAACTCCTGGTACCGCGACCCCATTACTAACCGTCGCGTTGGTGGAGCTCGAAATTCTCGTCATATTCAGGGAGATGCTGTAGATTTCGTGGTTGCAGGTATCCCGCCAATGAAAGTCCACCGCCAACTGGAGTCCTGGTGGGGGAGCCGGGGTGGGATTGCTAGCGCCACGGTCTTTACCCACATTGACGCCAGAGGATATCGAGCCAGATGGAGTTATGGCTTTTGAGCGACTGCAGGTTGCAATTTACCAGGACGGTTGACTTTGGAGAGGATGGCAGTCAACGTCTTAACTCTTAGGAACCAGAATTAAATAAGATATAAGACTAGCTGTAGGGGCGAGTGGTGCTTACATAAGGTCGGTGGGCATGCCCACCCTACGGATTTCCAAGACTTTCAGCGCTCAATTCTTGCTTAAGTCAGTGCCATTCAGCTGTAGGAGCAATCCCTTGCGATCGCCTCGATATGACAGGTTACCCACAAGGGTATCCCTACAGATTGACAAATTATTAAATTCTCATTCCTGAGTTGGGGTCTCACTGAGCAAATTAGCATTGGCAAGCAAAGGTCAAATTCTCAGCCGTTTGCCTTTAGTCTTCTCTGAGAGTAGCGGACTGATACTGCTAATTTGGTGTATTAGCGCTGGACTGTAGAAAAAGCTGTAAAGCGTATCGGATAAATTCTGCAGCACTAAAGTGCCAACTATGAACTTGCACAGCTTTTAGCTGTGTCAAAGCATTCGGTTGAGTTGAGGCCACGTCGGTATCAGCATGCTCGCAGAGCGATCTTAACCAGAAATTTCTGTGTTGGATTTCCCTATTGTTAAATCAACCGAAAAATCAAAGGCCATTCTGTAGAGATATACCCTGCAGCTCGGCTCATTTTTCTGACTGAAGTGATAGAGCAGTCTATATTCATTGCTACACTTTCTTATGGCTAAGTCTTTTGATTGCATTACTGAGGAGCTGCAGGATTTTATTTGCGCTCAACATCTTTTTTTTGTTGCCACTGCTCCTCTCGCCGCATCAGGGCATCTTAACCTTTCGCCCAAGGGTTTAGAGAGCTTTCGTGTCTTGTCTCCTCACCGTGTAGCCTATCTGGATTTAACGGGCAGCGGTAACGAGACTTCGGCACACTTGCAAGAAAACGGACGGATTACGTTAATGTTCTGTGCCTTTCAGGAGCCGCCTCAGATCTTGCGTCTCTACGGCCAGGGTCGGACTGTGTTACCCACGGATGCGGAGTGGTCATCGCTTTATCCGCTCTTTTCTCCCCTACCGGGAGCACGTCAGATTATCGCTGCGGAGATCGAGCGCGTGCAGACGTCTTGTGGCTTCGGCGTACCGCTCTACAACTACAAAGCGCAGCGACAAACGCTGATTCAATGGGCGAGCAAGAAGGGAGAACAGGGCCTGCAGACTTATCAACAGCAGAAAAATCAGGTCAGCATTGATGGCTTGCCGACTCCTCTGAGCGATCGGTTCTCCAATCTGTAACAGCCTATGACGGTTTTGCTGCCAGCGATCGTTCCTGTCAGTCTGATTATTGCGATTGGCTTTGTGGCGGGTCGAACTTTGACTCTGGAAGGTCAGACGCTGTCTCAATTGACGATTTATGTCTTTGCTCCGGCTTTAATTGCGGGCAGTTTGTACCGGACGACACTTTCTGCTCAGAGTGGGGTGGGATTAGTGGCGGGATTTGCGATCGCATCTTTCCTCCTCTATCTCTTCGTCCTATCGCTGAGCAAACTGCTCAAACTACCTGCCCTGGTTGAAAAAAGCCTGATTGCCACTACCCTGTTTGCCAATACGGGGAATTTGGGTCTACCCCTGGTTGCCTTTGCCCTGGGAGAGCAGGGATTGGAACGCGCTGTCGTCTATCTGGTGGCATCTGCCATGCTGATAGTCGGCTTTGGTCCCGCTTTGTTGAAAAGAGAGGGGTTGAAAACTGGCGTGCAGTTAACCCTGAAATTGCCCCTGTTCTGGGCTATGCTGGGGGGATTGCTCTTACGAGCACTGGCTCTGAAGCTACCGCTGCCTCTGGAGACAGGCATTGAAATGCTGGGCAGCGCGACGATTCCTGTGGCTTTAGTCTTGTTGGGAATGCAGCTGTCAAACACTCGCTTGGCAATTCGTCGTTTTGAGTTCGGTGCAGCCACCTTGCGGCTGCTGGTTGCGCCTGCGATCGCATACGCCGTTGGTCGTCTCCTGGGCCTGGAGGGACTGGACTTGCAAGTGCTCGTACTTCAAGGAGCCATGCCCACCGCCGTTAATGCCCTGGTGTGGACAAACGAATTCGGCGGCGATCCGCCCCGCGTCGCCCGCACCATTGTCGTCTCAACCCTAATGAGTCTTTTTACCCTGCCTCTGGTGCTCTGGATCAGCAACCCGTAACAGGAAGATCCTCACAAAAGACTCGAGACAGATCGAAATTTTGGGGCTTGGGACAGTGGTGGAGCGATCGTAATACACGATGCTGCGATCGCAGTCGACGCCGAAACGTTGCAGATCTCGCGACAGGATGCGACCCAACCCTGGTCCAGGGGAACGTGTTGGTAGTGGTGTCCGCCCTGAATGAATTAAAGAAACATCACAAACAGGCGAGTTACGTACCCAACAAGAGACAGTCAATCAAGCGCTTCAAGCAGTTGTCCAAAGGCAGAAACAGTTCGAAGTGATTGCATTATTTGAGAATTTCCCGCCTGATGAGGATTATGACTACAAACAAGGGCGTCAACGGGCAGCATACTGATAACCTTCCGCAAGCGACGCAACCTTATGCGACTTGAAGCGTTCTCGGTTCAGGGATCAATTTGCCTTCAACTTGCCACGCCTCCAAATACATTTCAATGACGTCTTCGCCATTTCGAATTGCTTCTTCACGAGTTTTACCGTGGGTGCAAGGCATCACAACCCGATCGTCAAACTCTAGGATAGTGACCAGAAAAAGTCGATCTTCATCAGACCATTGAATCATTATGCTATATCGGCTCATGAATCCTCCTCCTGCCTTAGAATCTACCGTAATACCGGATTAGGTTGAATTAATTGCCTGATTTCTAACCTCATCAGGGTACGACTTCCAACACAGAACCATCGCGAAGGCGATAAATGCGAAAGTCGCTATCCAGAGTAAATACGCGACATAATATACGACTTTCCACAGTTGCCATAACAGAAGCATCCGCCAAATCCATCGGCGTGTCGCGATATTTCTCCATTAACACTGCCATATAATCGATTTCAGGAGCTGTTGAGTTGTGTATGATAAGTCTCTCTTTACTACGGAGCCGCCACAATTCTGCCTGGTAGCGATATTCCCCAACAGCACCCAGAAGATACATCGCTTCCGTAAAACAGGGCCATGTCGTCAACATAGCATCAAACGGCAAGCGTTCTGCTGCTGTAACACAAGTTGTATGATAGGTATCATCCTTGTCTAAAAGGGCAACCAATGGGCCAGTATCGGTTAAAAAATCATAACCGTTTCTGTTGTTGCTGCTTGAGCAACTCAGCCGTAAATTCCTGGCCGCTCTTTTCCGAGAGGCAGGCACCCCCGGGAATCTGTTCGCCACTGGCAATAACGCCAATGTGATCGCTGAGAAAGTCAGCGAGAGAGCTTCCCGCTTCTACAGGGGAGTGAGCTTCCTTTTGAGAGGCAAACCGCTGCCGCAGGCAGTCGAGGGCAATTGTCTCTGGCGTTGTTCCTTGCTGATTGGCTGCCTCAATCAAGGCATTCTCGATATCAGCCGTCAGGGTCAGTTTCATCATTACTTCCTTACTTGTCGCATCTTTACTTGCTGCACAAGATCTATCAACGTTGTCTAGGTTGCTGCCACATACCCATTTTACCTGATACCAATAGCAATCTTCATAGCTTGACAGCTTCTTTCAACATCATGGACTGATGCTTAGAGTCTATCGGTAGGGTGGAATGGCGCTTACATAAGCAGAAATTTAGGCAATTGTAGGTTGGGTTGCAGCGCTAGCGGAAACCCAACGCAAAGTCCCCTGGTGTTGGGTTTCGCTCTGCTCTACCCAACCTACACCACTGATACCCATAGCAGGTTGAATGGCCTGAAGGTTGTCTTCAACGGCACGATATCAGTCTTTATTGATCTGATTGTTTCTACCAATCATAGGATCGGTTCATAGGATCGGTTTCCTGGATACTAGTTTGTTGTGCTTTATTCTGACGTCGATTCCGTGAGAGGTTGCCGAATCACTTTTTCATCCTCAAGGACAGGAATGAGATTTTTGACCGTTACCCCTCTTTCAGACAAGATTGTATATTTCTCAGGGAAGAAACAGTCTGTCAAAGAGCACTCTTCATAAAAAACTCGCTCGGAGAAGACCGTAGAAAAGTTACTCCTTTCAAGGGTCGATCGTTCAAATAAAACCTCGTTGAATTCAGCATGGTTAAAATCGCATTCTTCGATAACACTTGCGATCCAGTCAACTTGATGAAATTCTGCCTTTTCAAAAATAGCTTGAGCGATCTTACTTTGATGAAACCTACTCTCATTAAATGTGCAGCCTGAAAAATCACACTTTGATAGGGTTTCTATCGCAAACTCACATTGATTAAACGTACAGCCTGGAAAATGACACTCTGACAGAGATTCTAAAGTGAAATTACATTGATGAAATGTACAACCTCCAAAACCGCTCATCTCGATCGACCTTGCTTTAACGTTCGTAAGGTTGAAAGTCGATCCGCTGAATTCGCAACCTGGGATCGATCTGATATCGATATCAACTTCATTGAAAGCACAACTGCTAAAGTCAGTCTTGTACCATTGGGTATTAACGAAATTTATCTTGGTAAAAACACTTTCGCGGAACAGAGTTTTCTGAAAGCTTGAGTCAACAAAATCAAACCCAATAAGATTCGCACCCGATAAATTAAAGGCATCATATTTTTGTTCTTTTGGAAGCCGATCGAGCAAACTAAGAATTGTTAAAGCATTACCTCCAGCAAAACTAGTAGAGCTGCTTTTTTTAAATAGGTTTTCAAAAATATACATCTCTTTAGATTGTTCAATCTGATCGATCTGAAGAATATTTCGGCTTAATTTTTCAATCTGCTTATTCCAAAACTCACTTTTCTTCCTACCACTTTTCTTTTTACTAGAACCGGGTCTGGACAGGACTCTAATAACAGTTTTTTTTACTCTACTTCTAATAGTTCTTTCCTTAGCATATTCTAAAGTATCATCTTTCCCTGAAATTTTGACTAGGTGAAACAAGCTTTGAGTTTTTAGTCTTATCGAGAATCTCTCCTGAATAAATTCTATTTCCTGTGCTGAAGACTCCATCCAATTCCATAAAACTCTCTCATAAAACTCGGATTTGGAAGAATTTATAACTAATTCGACTAGAAAATGAGCAATCTCAGACTTGATGACAATGTTATCTAAAACGTAAACCTGATTATTTTGGATTTCTGCCAGTAAGGTACGAGCGACAAGGTATTCCCAAAACGATAAGTGTGAAAATCTGTAGGATTGTGCTTCTCTCAGCATAAAAGAGCAGGCTAAAAAGTCGCGTGTAAAGCTTTCGGCATCAACTTTTTGATCGGATAATAAATTTGCGTTGATGACATTTAAAATTTCCTCAGTCGAGAGTTCAATCTGATCTTTGGCTAAAAGGTACATGGCCACAAATTGGATTAAGGTTAGCCGCTGATCGGTGCCAATCAAAAAGTCTCGCTTTTTATCAACGATCTGTCTTTCAATTTCACCGCTTAAATAATATTCATACAGACTGGCTTTTGAAATGCTGACGTTTTCTTTAATCAGTGTGGGTAAGGTGGAAATTGTGATTTCCAGAATCACGGGTCGAGTCGCGATTTCTTTTAACTCAGGTATTGAGGAGATTCGATCGTAGTAACTGTGCCAATCCTCTAGAGTGGGATCGAATTTCTGCAAGTATTGGACTCGTTTTTCTACATAGCCCTTAAATTGGTTGTCTGAAAGCGGATGCAAGTGAAAGGTTGGCATACTATATCTGGTTTCCAGCGCTGAAAAGATTTCTTTTTGTTCCGCAGCAGTTAAGAAGACTTCCGGGCGACTGGAAACAACGATTTTTTCACGACCTGTTTCGATCAGACTGCATATCGCTGCAAAATTCCTTTTGAGAATATTTCGATCCACGCGGGTTCCCATTTCATCAAAGCCATCAAAAATTAATAATAATTTTCCTGAATGATTCATCCTTTGGAAAGCGCCAAAGTCCATATTTTTCAAGCCAGGAAAATTCCGTAGATAGCTGACGATAAATCCCCCAATGTCAACGACGTTATATCTTGGGAATATCCTTAATGGAAAAATGACGGGGATTCTGGAATCGCTATTGGTTGGGTTTTGCAGCAATTCAGCCTGTTGGTATGAAATCACTCTGGAAACTGTGGTTTTTCCGGTTCCATAACTGCCCAACAATAGTCCCATCGGTTGATTCTCAGTGTTTAACCAGTCTGCGATTCCCTGGTCTACCTGATCGATGGAAACGGGTGCTTCATCATTCTCAGCAGAGGTCATCTGCCCGCTTAAAGAAATATATATTTCCTTCAAGGGTGGCTGTAACGGACGATCTTCATTACCTTGTTTGTATTCTCTTCTCAAAGCGTGGAGATATTTTTGAAAATCAACCAGTTGCCAGATCATCTGATCCAAGGTTCGGAAATCAACAGATTGATTAAACCGATCGATCATGGAGTTTGGAAACTCATTTTTAGCAATGATGAGAGCAGAATTAATCTTCCTTTCCGCCGAGAATGTTGCTGCAATTTTGTTGAATAGATCGATTTCTGGGGGAGAGATGTCAACTACTGAGTTATAAAAACAGCCGATTAGAGTTGCATTTTCCGTTCCAAATGCTTTTCTTTCTTTCATCACGAAAATATTGTCGGGTATATCTCCTAAATCTGAAATGATGCTGGTATCGGCCAGCTCGCACAGTTCTTTAATTTCATCGATAAACCCAACTGCATCAATCGAAAAGCGAGGATTTTGAGTCAATTTAATATTTTGGTTATTGGCATGGCTGGTGATTTCAAGGGTTTGCTGCCGCTTTTTTGAGGTCATTCCAGGCATGACTCGATGAACATAGGCAAGTGCCTGTTGTAAGGTTATCCAGTGCTCGAAATTGGGAGGTTGGTAAAACGATTCGAGCAGTGCCAGGGTAAATCGACTTTGTTTAATCTCTGCAGATTCATACGCTTGTTCAGAAAAGCGAGAGGCTCCAATAAAAATAATGTTTGAGTTGTCTTTATATTTTAAATGTCCCAACAGCTTTCCACTGCCGCCGCTATGACAGGCGTCAAGAATAAAGATTGCAGTTCCAGTTTGTGTGTTATCGAGAAGGATTTCAATATCAGTGAGATGGACGGAGGTAGTAATATCCACTGTGTCGGGATTAATGTCAAGCGGGCTAACGTCATGGGGAACTAAATAAAGATTTTCGCTCTTATCTAGTTGTCCGTGACCCGAAAAATAGAAAAGAACGACATCATCTGACCCGAGATCGGGATCGAGAAGAGCGTTTTTTAGAACTTCAAGGATGTTGCCTTTCGTTGCCTGTTCGTTCAACAGCAGGTGGCAAGTATTGAAAGCTCCTCTCGTCGGATCTTTTAAAATTTCATGTACTTTTTCAGCGTCGCTTGCAGCATACTTTAAATCAGCTTTGGGATAGTGTTTGTATTGATTGACCCCGATGCAAATTGATATCCGTTTGTTGCCCATGGGAATCTCCTTTCATCGTTTTCCATCTGAAGGCTGAAATCGATCTATTTTGCGGTAGGCATTTCATTGACGTACAGCAGCACAGCAATGAAACTGAACAGCAACAGAATTTTGTTGGGTTATGCTGCGACCAAGGTTGTGCTTACGTAATTTCAAATCTAACCTACAGATTGAAAGTGTTGGACTACAAGATTTCTAAAATAACTTTCAAGATTGTATCTATATACTCTCACAAATACTGAAGATTGCTGTAGATCTCATATACTAATTTGCCAGATGGATGCAGCCCCCTTGCTGGCAGCCTACGACAAAGGCTTCTATCGTGTATTACGACGAAGACTTCTATCGCGCATGAGGACTCGAAACAGGCCGACCCCAAAACTATTGCTATTGGGATGCGCTTGTGGAGAACTCTATCAAGCGCGAAGTCAATGACATACCTGTTGGTATCTACGACAATATGGATGCATTACGACCTCGACTTTTTGGGTAAAGTCGTTGTCTGGAATCACATCAATAACTCTGCCATCACTGTTCGTTCTGAGATCGAACATCCAGCAAATTTAGCGGGTGCCACAATTGCCATTTCGCTTTCGCAAACAGAGTAGGAAATAGCTATTGACAATAGAGTGCTTCGAGAATAAGATAGCAACACTATCCAGAGTGTTTGGAAACAAAAAAATCCGATTACTAACCCTATAGATAGTGTATCCTGGTTATTCTTGAGGATATCGAACGAGCGGCAGCCAGCCTGTGGTATGCCGTCTCTCTACTCTATCTATAGTTGCTCTATTTCTTTGAATGTTATGGGTTCGCCTACTTTTACAAGAGAGGAATAATTTCCAGAGGCAGAATGAGGGTACCAGGTTGTATGAACCGCTGGTGAAAGGAATGAACTTTCGGTACCTGAAATAGACTGGGTGCTTGTACGAGTGACTTTTTCCGGATGGTTCTTGCGTCTCGATCGTCGCTAGATGTGGCATCGCTCAATGATGAAGCGCTAAATGGCGTCGTGCAAGACAGTTACTTTCGGCTTAAAAAAATACGCAAACTGGGAGTCAATAATCTTATGAGTTACAGAGAGCGTCTTACTCCCTGGGTCGTTGTCCGGCTTCTACCCAGCAGGCAACATTCGATTGTCCGTCGTTTTCGCAGTCGGGCAGATGCAGATGGCCACCTGCAGTTTCTGCATCAACAAATTCCCAAGGGAAACTTTAGCGTTGTTTTTGACTCTCAGCTACGAATCGGTGAAGAGCGAGGGACTCTCGAAACTCGTGAGTCTGTAGATGTTCCGCTTGCGTAAGCCAATCCAGCTGATAGGTAGAAAGCAAGAGGCGGGCGGCAAACAGCAGATTGAGAAAGATTCTAGTGTTCTGTCAACATTAGAAAGTTAGGGTAAATTCCATGGAATTTACCCTAACTTTTAATTGTGATACTGCACTAGTTTTGTCCTTTTGTGATGTCCTAACTATCTGTTCTCGTAGGGTTATCCCTGTCGGCAGTTGAGGGTGGGGTAAACAAGTCAGGATTGCTGAAGTTGAGTCTGCTTGAGCAGTTCGATCGCACAACCCGTCAAGGCAAAATCAGCTGGGCTGCGGCATTAAAGAATTGCTTGCAAATGGCGTGGGTAACCAGGGATGCAGCGATCAGGGTGGTGAAGGCGAGCATAAACATAATCAGAATTTGATAGGCAACGGCGTTGAGGGGGCTGATGCCGCTGAGGAGCTGGCCGGTGACGATACCGGGTAGGGTGACGATGCCGACGACCATCATGGCATTGAGGGTGGGGATGAGGCCGGCGCGGATGGCTTGTTTGCGGTACTGGGCGACGGCTTGTTGGGGGGAGGCTCCCAGGCTGAGGTGGGTTTCAATGTCGAGCTGGCAATTGCGGATGGTGCTGGTGAGGCGTTCGCCTGCGATCGCAGCGGCGTTCATGCTATTGCCCATGACGATGCCTGCGAGCGGAATCAGGTATTGGGGGTCGTACCAGGTGGGCGGGCGGATGACCAGGACGGTGGTATAAATCAGGGTGAGAGCGGTACTGAGCCAGAGAGATCCCCAAATCAGGGGCAGGAGTTTGGGCAGGCGCTTGTCGATGCGGTTGCGGGCGACGATAGAGGCGATGGTGAGCATGAGCGCGATCGCAGCCAGCACCAGCCAGGGCGTTTCCCAGGCGAAAATCGTTTCTAGTAAAACACCAACTACTAGCAATTGCAGAATGGTGCGGCCAGCAGCCAGGGCCAGCTGTCCTGCCAGCCCCAACCCCTGCCAGAGGGAAATACCAATGGCAATCGCTACCATACCCAGCGCCAGGAGAATATCAATTCCGTCCAATTCAATCAATGTATCCAAGGGAATACCATTCCTTTTCACGACAAAATTTGATTCTATGTAAGCAGATCGAAAAGTTGTGGTGTAAACGAGTGAGCAAAATTCCTCCCCTAGACCTGGTGCAACAATATCAGACCATTGAGGCAGAGGTTCGTTCGGCAGTGCTGGAGGTGCTAGCATCGGGGCGCTATATTGGTGGAACCCAGGTTACAGACTTCGAGCAGCAATTTGCCAGCTATGTGGGTGTCTCAGACTGTGTGGCCTGCAATTCTGGGACTGATGCCCTTTATATTGCCTTACTTGCTCTGGGAATTGGCCCAGGGGATGAAGTCATTACCCCCCCCTTCACCTTTATTGCTACCGCTGAAACCATCAGTGCGGTTGGGGCTACTCCCGTTTTTGTGGATATTGAAGCGACGTCATTCAATTTGGATCCAGCACAGGTGGCAGCTGCAGTTACGCCCCGAACGCGGGCCATTATGCCGGTTCATTTGTTTGGTCGGCCTGCGGACATGACGCGCGTGATGGAGGTTGCCAATCAGCACCATGTGCCTGTGATTGAAGATTGCGCCCAGGCAGTGGGGGCAACCTGGTCGGGGCAACGGGTGGGTAGCATTGGTCAGGTGGGCTGTTTTAGCTTTTATCCCACTAAAAATTTGGGGGCTTGCGGCGATGGCGGGGCGCTGACAACGAATGATGCTGCGATCGCAGCCAAATCCAGAATGTTGCTCAACCATGGCAGCCGTAAACGCTACTACCATGAGGCGATCGGAATCAACAGTCGTCTGGATGCGATCCAGGCCGCTATCTTAAAGATTAAATTGTCCTATTTGGAAACCTGGAATGCTCAACGCAGAGCAGTTTCTGAGCGCTATAGCCGTTTGCTTGCTCAAGTGCCAGGAGTTGTGCTACCCCAGGAAATATCAGAGGGCAAGAGTGTCTGGAATCAATATACCTTGCGGTTGCTGGCACCGGCTGAAACAGCTGTCAGCGATGGAGATGTTCAGGGGGGACAGTTTCGGGATCGGGTGCGATCGCAGCTGCAGGCAAACGGCATCAGTTCCACCGTCTACTATCCGCTACCCCTCCACCTGCAACCCGTCTATCAGGATCTTGGCTATCAGCCCGGTCGGTTCCCAGTTTCAGAACAAGCCTGCCATCAGGTACTTTCTCTGCCCATGTTTCCAGAACTGTCCCCAGAGCAACAAGAACAAGTTGCCTATGCATTGAAGGATTGTTTGGGGACATAGTTCATGGTTGATAGTTCATGGTTGATAGTTCATGGTTGATAGTTCATGGTTGATAGTTCATAGTTAGTTGTTAATGGCTTATAAAAAGAACGTGAGTTGACTGCCCATGAATAATCCATACCGATCTGCTTCAAGCTAAAATAGCCATATTGCGGTTGTCAGCGTACGGGTGAAACCCGTAGGCTCAAAAATCCTGACTTGTTTACTCCCTACTCTCTTTTCAGGTGAGTACGAAAGAGGAAGTCGGCATTCGACTGACTGGCATGACAGGAACGACAATTCTCCAGTCGTCCCCGAATGACCTGCTCGAAACTGGGGCCATTGAGGTAGGCATATTCCCAATCGCCGCCCTCCAGGTCGTAGCCCGGTTCCCGTTTAATCATGACGCCCAGAGCAACCGGGTCAACATCGTCCGCAGTCGCAAACTTCTCCTTAACGACGACGCTGTGCTCTGGTAAGAGTGCTGTCGCTGAGTTTGCGAAATTGGCATAGGCAAGGTCGTTAGTACGCACCCGAATCTCAGGAGCAAAGTGCGGTCCGTAGCTGGATGCTGCGAGCGGCGGTGCAATGCAAGACAGCCAGAGTCGGGTCTCTACTGGGGTGCGGCCCGATGAATCGGCAGTCAATGGCGAAGGGGCAGTTGCAGAGGGGAATTGCGCTGCGGTAACGATCGGCCATTGCTGATAGTTGGCGAGTTCGGGCATGGTTGCGATCGCGGTTGCAGCCCCTGAATTTTCAGCACCTGGCACTTCGCGGCTGGCAACAGGCCGGAGCCAGTTCAGACACAGACTGAGCAAAACGATCGAGAATGCGATCGCCATTGCCCGCACAATAACCTTCATCACAATAGTTCTCCAAAACAGTTCTCCAAAACAGTTCTCCAAAACAGTTCTCCAAAACAGTTCTCCAAAACAGTTCTCCAAAACGCGACCGGGAGACTAGCCTTCCCAAACAGACACAGCATGGGTCATTTGAAGGCAGCCAGCTGCAAAAATTCCTGCACTAGGGCTTCAATTTTGCTTTATTCTCTGAACTAGTACGCCAAATCTCAGGAGCGGTGGCAATGATTCCGTACCTTTTAGCTTTTTCTTGGGGCATTCTTATTCTCCTATCTCTGATCGGCTGGGGAGGAATTATCAACCGCATTTGTTTATCAAAAAAACAAATTGATTGGGGGCAAAAAGCTGCCTGGGGGGTTGCCCTCAGTACCCTGATCGGCGGCATCCTCAACCTCACCTACACCATTTCAACCTACACTATCTTAATCTATCTGGGAGCAGGCTTTTTTTTCTGGCTTGTGGACTCGATCAAAAGCCAGAATTTGCTCTTTTTGTCGTTGAAAAATTGGATTCATACAAGCACAAAAGACAAGTTTATCCTGGTCGGTATCCTTGCTCTTTGCTTTATCCTTTTGTTCGATTATGCCAGCTGGATTTCTGCCAATGCCTTCAACGGTTTAGATGATTATAACGCCTACTTTGTCTTCCCAAACAAGATGTTACAACTGGGATCTATGGGGCCAGATCCATTCAGCGAAAGACGAATGACATCCCTAGGCGGTCAATCCTTTTTACATACTTTTGTCCTGGTTCTATTTGCTGAAAAAAACTTCTACATTATCGATCCAGGCATTGCCAACTTTATCGTTGTTGGGCTAATTTTTGGCTATGTTAAAGAGAAAAACCTGTCAATTAAAATCGCAATATTTATTAGTTTATTTTTCCTCCTATTCCCTGCACCGAGACTGAACTCCACCAGCTTAATTATTGCCCTTGCTTTATTTATCAGTCTGTTTAGAACCCTGAATAGCAGAGGATCTCAGCCCAAGCGCGTTATATCGAACGCTTTTATTATTGCCCTCACCGCTGCTGCAATTTGCTCGTTGAAATCGAATCTTATTCCCGCTGCCTGTCTTTTCCTCATCGCCAGCTATAGCTTTTACATTGTTAAAAATGAGAACAAAAAAGAAGCCATCTACGAACTTCTCGCCACCGCTGTATTGGGTGTACTCTTTTTGCTACCGTGGATGATCTCCATGTATCAGTCATCAGGAACATTATTATTTCCCTTACTGGGGAAAGGCTATCACGGCTCTTCCTATGGCGTAGAATACTACGGGGCTAGTGAAAAAGAACTGGACTTCACGACATTTATCAATAGCTTCAAAGATTTAATTTCATGGGAACTGCGGATTTATTTTATCTCTCTACTCTGCTTTAGCATTCTAGGATTTCAACTGCAAAAAGAAACTGAACGTAACGCCTACTTATCGTTACTGGCAAGTTCCTGGTTGGCAACCAGTCTTGTCGCTATTGTTTTGCGCGACGGCAATTGGAAAAACCTTTATCGCTATACATTTTCCTTCACATTTGCCTTAATGATAATATCAATGATAATTTCCCTGGCCAGCACAAGCAGAGCAGAGGTCAGACAGAAGCTTCAACAATCCTCAGCACCCAGATTTATTGCCCTGTTTCTTATCGGCATCCTCAGCGGTAATATGTGGCATGGATCCGAAAGTGAAATTGCCATTTGGAGGAATAATGTTGGCTTTGGCCGTCGCGATCTGGCACTATCCCGTGTCACCGCAAAAGATGTCGAACAATATGCTCGCCTGCAACAAGCCATTCCAGCTGGAGAGAAAGTTTTAGCAAGACTGGATACGCCGTTTTTACTGGATTTTCGACGTAATGATGTTTTGATCGCAGGGTGGCCAGGGAGTACCAGTCCACCGCCTGGTATGCCTGTATTTAAAGATGCTGAAGCCCTGGCAGATTACCTGGTCTCGCAGTCTATTCAGTATGTTGCCTACTCTTATACCCCGGACGCAGATTTCTCAACCGCAGCCTTTAAAACGTTCCTGGAACAGCAGGATCCCAAAGATCACCGCTGGTTGATTACAGTGCTCCATTTATCAGTTGATTTCCAGGAAAATTTAGAAAAACTCAAGAAGCGACGGAAAGTCATTTATGATGATGGAGAAATATTTGTCCTAGATCTGGCTCATCAGCAGTGAATTTGGGTTTATGTCTGAAATTGAGACACCATTCTCAATCGTTATTCCAGTCTATAACGAGGAGAAGGGAATTGCATCGACTCTGGATAGTCTACAGGAAAATCTTCAGGATAGTGTTTGCGAATATGAGATCGTTATCGTTAATGATGGCTCTACCGATTGTTCCAGGGAGGTTTTGAGCGCACGCGACGATATCATTGTCATCGATCACCGCCGAAATCGCGGCTATGGCGCAGCATTGAAGACAGGAATTCGCCATGCCAAGTATCCGTTGATTGCGATTACGGATGGCGATGGCACCTATCCTAATGAGCGGATCCCTCAATTGGTTGCCCTGACCAACGATGCAGATATGGTAGTGGGAGCGCGAATCGGCGCGAATGTCCGCTATCCGCTGCTGCGGGCGATTCCAAAGTGGTTCCTGGTGCGGTTTGCGGAATGGGTTTCAAGCAGTCGCATTCCCGATCTCAATAGCGGCTTGCGGGTGTTCCGTAAGAGCACAGTTGAGCGGTTCTTGAAAGTTCTCCCTGACACTTTTAGTTTTACCACGACGATTACAGTCGCGATGCTGACCAATGGCTATGCGGTTCATTACGAACCGATTGACTACCATCCCCGGCAAGGGAAAAGTAAGATTAAGCCAATCCGCGATACCTTGCGCTTTGTGCAGCTGATTTTGCGGACGGGATTGTACTTTGCCCCACTCAGAGTCTTTTTGCCGGTAGCGGGCTTGTTTTTTACCGGTTTTTTGTTTACTCTGACCCAGGATATTTTTGTGCGGCAGAACCTGACGGAAAGAACGCTAATTCTGTTGATTGCGGCGACCCAGATGGCCATGTTCGCCTTACTGGCTGATATGCTGGATAAACGCACTGGAAATCCTTAGCGGTTAAGTGGACTTCTATTTGGAGTTAGAGGAATGTGTTGTTTCGGGAACGTGTTGAGAATCTGCGGTGATTAGCAAGATGAAAATAGACATTGGTTGCGGTAATATTACTCAACGGAAAAAGGGCTACACGGGCATTGATGTCAACCCGGACTATCAGCCAGATATTTTGCATGATTGCAACGAGGGTTTACCGTTTTCGGACAATGAGATCGAGGCCATTTCTAGCGATAATAGTCTGGAACATTTCTGGAACCATGTGTTCGTGCTGCAGGAATGCTATCGGGTGTTGAAGCCAGGCGGTATCCTGGAGCTGGTTTTACCGAATACCCAATATTTCCCGATATTAGTAGTGGGATTTTTTACTGATATTATGAAATTTTGGAACTGGTATATGAATCTGAGTTTTAAGAAAGAAAGGACGATTCATATTACCTTATGGACGAAACATACGGCTGAAATTGTTTTGCGATCGCTAGGCTTCGAGATCCTGGAAACCAAAGGGTTCCACCTCGCCAAAGAGTTTTACATTAAGGCCGCTAAACCCGCCAGTTCCTAAACTACACTTTTGCCTGGTGAGATTGAGCAGTTGGTTTGCACCTTCACAATCGCTTCATCGCCAAAATCATAGGCTTCGCGATCGTCCTTCTTGAACTTCGATTTGAGAGAAGCCTGTGGCTATTTTCGTCTGCACCAGGACAGTATAAACTTCACCCTCATCCTCGATCAGCAAGCGTTCTGCATTGGCCATTGGCAACCTCAATCAGGCATTCTTGGTTATCTTAGTGTCTAAGCTAACTCAAACTCCAGGCTCTGCAATTTTAATCGAAGTCCCATGGCTCGCTACGCCCTCATTGTTGGCATCGCAGACTATAGAAACCCGTTGGCCAGTCTCAGCAAAACTGTTACTGATGCAGCAGCGGTGGCAGCCTTATTGAGACAACATGGCCATTTCCAGGATGTCACCCTTCTCACAGGCAATGTCTCTGCTAAACAGTTGGGAAAGGCACTTGCGAAGTTGTTGCATCAGCAAGCGGTGAAAAACGAGGCCCTGATTTATTTCACCGGGCATGGGCTGGCTGTGACTGATAGTTTAGGTCAATCACAAGGATTCCTGGCCACTTCAGACTGTCACATTACCGTCGAGAACGGCCAGATTGTGGAACAGAGACGGGGCATTGCGCTCGCCAGTCTGAATCAACTGATCCAGCAATCGGACTTGAGCAATCTGGTCGTGTTGCTCGACTGTTGCCACGGCGGCCTGTTCCTGGAACGCAATCTGGTGGCGCAGAGCCTGACTGCCTTCAGATCCCGTCAAGATTATTATCTGATTGCTGCTTGTCGGGGATTTGAGCAAGCTTGGGCCAAAAGGAACGAGCCACACAGCATCTTCACCGGGGCGTTGTTGGCTGGTCTGTCCCAGGACAATGCACGCGACGATGGACAGGTAACGGGGGACGATCTCTTTGCTTTCATTGCGCGGCAATTACGCGGCAGCGGTCAGGAACCGATTCGCACTGGGCACGGGCGATCGATTGTCATCGTTAGTTATCCTCCCCACCCGCAAACGCTCCAACAGCCTGTCGATGAAATCTGTCCCTATCAAGGGTTGAGATATTTCACAGAATCCCAAGCAAAATTTTTCTTTGGCCGCAAGCTGGTGGTTGAAACCCTGAAACAAGCACTAGAACCAGGGGCTTTTGTGCTGCTCATCGGCGCATCTGGCAGCGGCAAATCCTCCCTCCTGCGGGCCGGTTTAATGCCCTGGCTGAGAGCGGAGGGAAGCTGGCGAATCCTGGGGCCAGTCTTGCCCTCCATCGATCCTTTAACCCAATTGAAACAGGTGTTCAAACCCTGCTTCGAGTCAGATCTAGACGACCTCGTCCAGCTTTACGACGCCATTGACAACAATAGCCAGCGGTTGTCTGCAGTCATCCCCCAACTGCCTGGCGATGAAAAATTTTTGCTGCTGGTGGATCAGTTTGAAGAACTATTTACCCTCTGTCCTGCAGGCAAAGAAGCAGAGCGAGATCGCTTTATTCAGCTATTGACCCAGGTTGTTGAAAACGACAGTGCTCGCCTGACGGTGGTCGTCGCAGTGCGAGCCGATTTTCTGGACAGCTGCCTTCAGTACGATGCTCTGACCCAGCAAATCCAACAACACGCGGTTTACATACCACCGCTGACGGAGCAGGACTTAACCGACATTATTGTCAAACCCGCTGCGATGCAGGGACATCGTCTGGAAAACGGCTTGCTGGCATTGATGCTGGCAGATATTCGCCAGGAGCCAGACTGCTTGCCATTGCTGGAGTTTACCCTCACAGAACTCTGGCCCCTGGCAACGCAGCAAGACTATCAGTTAACTTTGCCTCAGTATCAACAGCTGGGGCGCATCAGCGGAGCCTTGAATCGTAGAGCAGAAGAGATTTATGACACCATTGGCCAGAAGTTTGGCCAGCCAGGACAGGATTGGGTGCAGCGCATCTGCCTCAGTTTAGTTCGCACTGGCACGGGGATGAAAGACACGCGCCAGCGCCAGCCTAAATCTGATCTTCTGGCCATGGCAGGAGATGAACAAAAAAATCAGCAGGCGATGGTTCAAATACTGGAGCGCTTGATCCAAGGACGTTTGCTCGTGACTGGCGGCGACGAAGCCGCAGAATCAACAACAACGCAAGAGTCGGCATGGGAAGAAGCCTGGGTGGATTTATCCCACGAAGCCTTAATCGAAAGCTGGCAGCGCCTGGCCAAATGGCGCGAAGCCGATCGAGATGTGCGACGCTTGGTAGATCGGGTTAAAGACGCACAACGAGACTGGTTAAACCATGAAAAGAGCGATCGATTTTTGCTCATGGGGGGACTGCTGGACCAGTTACAAGAAAACTGGCCCAAGCTAGAGCCATATTTGCAGTCAGCGAAGCAGTTTTACCAGCAAAGTGATATCTATTCATCCCAACAAAAAATACAACGGCAAGAGTTACAGCAAGAGCTAGAAGAGCGGCGGCATGCCCAGGATCAACTACTATACTTGGCCCTGCATGATGCCTGGACAGGTCTGCCCAACCGCGTTCTGTTTATGCAGCGAGTGGAGGAGACCATGGAGAAGCAGGCAAGAGGTGATGAGAACTATTTATTTGCCGTTATGTTTCTCGATATCGATCGATTCAGAGCGATTAACGACAGATTTGGGTATTTTGTCGGCGATCTACTTCTGATTGAGGTCGCTCAACGGTTGGTGGATTGCCTGCATCACACTAATACGCTTACTCGACTTAGCGGGGATGAGTCTAGTCTTTTAATAGACGATATTCTCAACCCTGAAGCAGCAATTGCCATCGCCCAGCATATCCAACAGGTAATACAATCGTCACCCTTTCAGCTTGACGAGCAGGAAATATGGATTACAGCCAGTATCGGAATTACCCTTGGTAGTGCAGAGTATCAGCGCCCATATGAGTTACTGCGGGATGCTGAGATTGCTATGTATCGGGCCAAGGAACGGGAGGAAGGATGTTATGAGGTATTTCAACCAGCGGGAAACTTAGATGATAAGAGCGCTGAATCGGAACTTTGACAAAAGCTGCCATAAAAACGTTTAAATTTACGGGCAAAATTGACGGCTGAGAAAATGTTCAAACTATCAGGGCGATAGTAAGAGACAACAATGCGCTCCGGGAAGCAGTTGTTATCCCACCGTTTGCAACTGCGCCTGTGCTTCTGGATCGCTCCCCAAAACAGCGTCAGTCAAGCCATCCTGCCATTGTTCTCTGCCACCCAGCAGTTCCTCCAATTGCCAGGCTTGCTGATTGGTTAACTCGTCGCGAGTCACCGCATAGAGAATCTGACCCAAAATAATTAACTTGGCATCGCGCGGCATCTGATGGGCCAGTCCCTGCTCGATCCGCTCCTTGAATTCCTCAAAAACGCTGTCCATTTTCCCAGTCCTCCCTTGCAATCGTTTGCGTTTCGCCCGTTTGGAAAATCAACGCTATCGTCTGGATTTGCTGTTGCCGATCCCAGAAAAATGCCTGCCTGATGCCGCGATTAATGTCCTCTATCTCATAATCTACCCGATTAATATGGTAAATAACTGTCGTTGCACCTTGGTTTCTGGCCTTGCCAATTCCCTCTTGAATTCTATTTCTGATATTGCGCGATTGTTCTGTCAGTTCTTTGAATTCATAAATTTCACCATCAACCTCTGCATCTGGCGTTTTTATTCCTTCAGCAGCGTGTTCGCTAAGAAGCCACACTTGTTTGCCAAGTCGAGCTAAAGTCCGAGCAATAAAACGATCGGAGTCTGTTGTTTGGTGTTGCAGATGAATGAGGACAAAGCCGCCTGTCTCTTCATCAAAATAATATCGCTTGTATTCTGGTTCTGCACCCGCATAGAGTTGTTGGCTGTGGTGAATATCTTTTTTGTTTGTCACTCCCTTATTATCATCTCAAACATCAAAACAGAATATTCCTCTGTTACCAATGATAGACAAACTCGTGCAGCCTCACTCGCCTGCTTCTGCCTCGTCTGCGCTTTCTTCTTCAACCGAGGGGGGAACCAGGGCTACAGCTGCGATCGCATCCTCTCCATCCAGCCGCTGCACCCGCACTCCCGTCGCCATACGGGATTGGGGAGAAATGGCATCAACAGTCTGACGGATCATAATGCCCCGATTGGTGACGATCATCAGTTCATCGCCGACATTGACAATGCGCAGAGCCACCAAACGATCCTGGTCTTTGCGAAACTTGATCGCAACCAGTCCCATACCGGCTCGATTTTGCAAGCGGAATTGGGAAACGGGCACGCGCTTGCCCAGACCGCTAGCTGTAATCACCAAGACCCAGGGACCCGGTTGAACAACGGAGGTTTCTTCGGATTGAGGGGATTCTTCGGATTGAGCAGTAGAAGCCTCGTCTGAGGTTGAATCTTCACTCTCTTCTACTTCTGCAGACTCCCCAACCTGAGAGATCTCGGCTACAACGGCACTGGGGAGAATATCCATGCTGATCGGTTCGTCTCCCTGACGCAAATTCATCGATCGTACGCCCCGAGTGGGACGACTGAGGGGACGCAGTTGGTCGCGATCGGCTTTGAAATGAATCGCCATCCCCTGGCGGGAACCGATAATGACGCTATCTTCCGCGCGGGCCCGCCGTACCCAACGCAGTTGGTCGCCTTCTTCCAGGGAAATGGCAATCAGTCCATTGGTGCGGATGTTGCTGAAGGCCGCCAGCGCAGTTTTTTTGATGTAGCCGTTGTGCGTCAACATTACCAGATATTCATCGTTACTGAATTCTGTTACGGGAATAATGGAGGTGATTTTTTCATCCCGAGGAATGGGCAACATCTGCACAATGGGAATGCCTCTGGCGGTGCGGGATCCTGCCGGAATTTGATAAGCCCGCATGCAATAAACCACCCCTCGTTCGCTGAAAAAGAGGATGCTGTCGTGATCGCAGCAGGTAAGGAAGTGTTCCACACCGTCATCTTCTTTCATGCGGGCGGCGGCTTTGCCTCGAGTGGCCCGACTCTGGGCTTCGAAGGTGTTCACGGGCATACGCTTGATATACCCTTGTTCTGTCAGCAAAATCAAGGCCCGTTCGTTGGCGATCAAATCCAGGTCTTCGATTGATCCCGCGATATGCTCAATCGTCGTTGCCCGAGGAGTGGCGTGGGTGGATTTGATCTCGTTGACTTCGGTTTCGATGATTTCCAGGATGCGATCGCGCCGCGCCAGGATATCTTTCAGATCGGCAATTCGCAACTGCAGGTCTTCATGTTCCTGCTCTATTTTCTCCGCTTCCAGGGCAGTCAAACGGCGCAGTTGCATTTGCAAAATGGCATCCGCTTGCGACTCCGACAAGTCGTAAGACTCGATCAACTCTGCTTTTGCAGTGGGGGTATCTGCTGCCGCGCGAATGAGTTGAATAATGGCATCCAGATTCGCCAGCGCCGTTAACAAGCCTTGCAGCAAATGATCCCGCTCTTCTGCTTTGCGCAGGTGGTAACGGGTACGTCGGGTAATGGCATCAACCCGAAACTCCAGGAAAACGTTCAAAAACTGCTTGAGCGAAAGAAGCTGCGGTTCCCCATTCACCAGCGCCAGCATATTGGCCCCAAAGTTATTCTGCAGGGGCGTTTGCTTATACAGGTTGTTGAGTACTACCTGGGGATAGGCATCGCGTTTTAGTTCGATGACAATTCGCATGCCGGTGCGATCGCTCTCATCCCGAATATCGGAAATTCCTTCCAGACGTCGATCGTTGACCATTTCTGCAATCTTTTCGATCAATGCAGCCTTGTTGGTCTGAAAGGGCAACTCAGTGACAATGATGGCTTCCCGATCGGGACGACCTCGCTGCTCCAGGGTCTCAATGGTTGCGACTCCCCGCATGGTGATCGAACCCCGACCGCAAGTATAAGCCTCGCGAATTGAAGTAGTGCCTAAAATCTGACCCCCTGTGGGAAAATCAGGGCCAGGAATATATTGCATTAACCCTGTATCTGTGATTTCTGGATCTTGGATCAAGGCAATCAGGCCATCAATCACTTCGCCCAAATTGTGAGGTGGAATATTAGTCGCCATTCCCACCGCAATCCCAGATGAGCCATTCAACAGCAGCTGTGGAATGCGAGCCGGCAAAACCAGCGGTTCTTGCTGCGAGCCATCAAAGTTATCCACAAAGTCAACGGTTTCCGCCTCAATATCCTGCAACATCGCATTGGTAGTCAGCGACTGCAAGCGACATTCGGTATACCGCATTGCTGCAGGCGGATCGTTGTCCACGGACCCAAAGTTTCCATGACCATTAATGAGCGGCGATCGCATCGAGAACGGTTGCGCCATCCGCACCAGGGCATCGTATACTGCGTTATCGCCATGGGGATGGTATTTACCTAATACTTCCCCGACTACACGAGCGCATTTTCGAAACGGTCGGTCGGGACTTAAACCCAGTTCGTGCATTGCGTAAAGAATACGGCGATGAACTGGCTTCAAGCCATCTCTCGCATCGGGCAATGCCCGTCCTACAATCACGCTCATGGCGTATTCCAGGTAGGATCTGGACATCTCGTTCCGCAGATCCGTGGGGACAATCCGCTCCTGAGACGGCTCCTGAGAGAAGGTCATAAGGTGAAAAACTCCGAAAACGTAAGATTAAAGCAGCTAAAAAGCAAAAATCATCAGAAAACGCCGCTTCGCCCCTGAATAATCCCTAATTCTTTTTAAGATTTTATCACAATTTTCCGGTTTTCCAAATGGAGCAAGCAGGCAGGCAGCCAGAAAATACCTCCCCTGCGAGCCATCAATTGTTAAAATGGCGTTAACCCTGCTGGACAAGTGCTTGTGCGAGTTGAGCTTCTATGACTGCTGTTACCTCTGGACTTGCCAAACCCGATCGCATTACCTGGCCGCTGCTGCCAGACGACTTCCCCTTACCTGACGATCCTGTGGATAACGACGAACAATATCCCCTGGCAGGTGCCTTAATGCAAGCGCTGGCTGTCTTTCCTCATCTGCTGCAGAATGCTTTAATGGTAACAAATTTTGCGCTTTGTGCAGAGATTAATGGACAGACGATTTGCAAGGCTCCTGATTGGATGTATGTCCAGCCTGTTAAACCCTGGAATTCTCCAAAACCGCGTCGCAGCTATACTCCCCACACTCAAGGGCCAGTGCCCGCTGTAGTGATGGAATTTCTCTCCGAAACCAATGGTGGTGAATATTCTAGGGCCTCCGGTAAAAAAATCGGCAAATGGTTCTTCTACGAACAGATTATCCAAGTTCCCACCTACGTTATCTGCAAACCTGAGACTACGCTGTTGGAGGTTTTCTCCCTGGAATCAGGACAATATCGCCGACAAGCCGCAGATCGAGCAGGCCGCTACTGGATTCCAGGCTTAGATCTATTCCTTGGCCTCTGGCAAGGTAGCCGTGGTTTGCGAACAGGGTATTGGTTGCGCTGGTGGACAGTCGCAGGAGAGCTATTGCTCTGGCCTGAAGAAATTGCGTCGCAGGAACAGCAACGGGCAACGCAGGCTGAAATACGGGCAGCACAGGCCGAAGCAGAAGCAGCACAGGCAAAAGCTCAGGCAGCACAGGCTGAAACAGAGGCAGCACAGGAACGAAGACGAGCGGCCTATCTGGCGGCAAAACTGAAAGCAGCTGGGATTGAGCTAGAAATGGAGGACTGAAGTGAAACGTTGGTGTGAAACAAGCGAGCTAGAGGGTGCCAAAATCAGGATTGGTTTCTCCCTGACCTGCACCGAAGGGTCTCGAAAGAAGAAGTAGGGGAACCAGGGTGCAACAGTTTTAACTGAATGCTGTGTTAATTTGGTTGGCCTGTGGGGGTAACCTTCACCAGGAAAACTAAATGGCGCTGGCTGAACCTGGCCCTGATACCATTTTGGCTTTTAGATTGGCGATTTTGGATTGGAGAAAACCTTACTGGGAAAGCGTTCCGCCAATTTTATCGATTGTATCTTCAAGTCAAATTGGTATGAGTGGGATACCTGTTCGATTCGCATTCTATGCATTTAAAGGTGTATTCGGCATTGGAAATGTAGACAAACTGAACCCTAAAACCGAATGTTTCAGGTTTCAATTGTCTCCCAGGCGATCGATGTCGATTTAGATGCGGTTAAGAAGGGTATGGAGATCGTTTTGGCAGCAGCACGCGTACACAGACTATGACTGAACTGCACAGTGTTGAGAGAGTCGCTGAGCATAACGACCGATCGCTGAAAACTCTAGTCAGAGCTATTGAACTGGCGCAAGGACAGTTTTCTCCGATCCTGGTGCGGTGTAATTACACCCGTTTGCAAGAGCGGATGCTAGAACAGTTACGGGAATTGTGCCTGGTTGAAAGAACGCCACCCTTACTCAGAGTGCATGAGCTGACGGTGCCTGAAGTGGTCGTAACGCTCTACGATGCGATTCCTATGGCGCTGGCGGAAGAAAAACCACAAGCATTGATGGTGTTTGGTCTGGATTGGGTAGAGGACCTCGATCGGGTGTTGTTGGCGACGAATCAGATGCGGGATGAGTTCCGCAAACGTTTTCCTTTTCCACTGGTCCTTTGGGTTAATGATGACACGTTGCAAATGTTAATCCGGTGCGCACCGGATTTTAAAAGTTGGGCGGCAACTTCAATCAAGTTTGCGATCGCAGCTGAGGAACTCTATCAATTCCTCTGCAAACGAGCAGAAACTCTATTCTCCAGCATTCTGGATCTCAACTCGAATGAAGGGCTAGAGACGCTGACCCTGGACTGGCAAACGACGTCCCGGCAGCGTCTGGAAATTGAATTTGCGTTGAACGATCTGGATCAGCATGACATTTCTCTGGATAGAAGCATCTATGCCAGTCTGGATTTTGCTCGGGGACAAGAGGCTTACGCGAACGATAAAATCGATGACGCCCTAGCTTACTATCTCAAGAGTTTGGTGTTCTGGCAACAATTGTTGGGAGAGAGAGGGAATGGGGAATGGGGAACGGGGAATGGGGAACGGGCAATGGGGAACGGGGAACAGGGAACAGGGAACGGGGAACGGGGAACGGGGAACGGGGAACGGGGAACGGGGAACGGGGAACGGGGAATGGGGAACGGGGAAGAGGATGAAGATGGAGTTCGTTCTTTATTGCCCAGGCTTCATTCTTTAGAGAATTCTTCGTCCTTGTCCGCGTTATCTTTAGCAGAACAGTGTGGTGTCCTTCTTTTTCACATTGGGCTTTGCTACTGCCGTTATGCCGATCTGCATCCAGCTGAAAGTCATCCTCATTGGCGAGAGGCTCAAGATTACCTCCAACGGTGTATCGATCTCTTTGCCCAGGCCCAACGGCAAGATCTGGTCGCTCATTTTATCGGTCATCTGGGCGAGGTGCTGCACTATTTGGAAGACTGGGAAACCTTGCAAACCGTTGCTCAAACTGCCCTTAATTTGTATCAAACGGATGGAACGTTGATGCAGTTGGTGCAGGTACGTGGTTTTCTGGCAGAGGTGGCTCTGAATCAAGCAAATTGGGTAGAAGCTCAGTCTCAAGCCCAACAAGCTCTGGATATCCTGGAACAGTCTGCTGATCCCCAATTCCAGCATCGCAGCTGGTCTCTATTTCTGCTGGCGCGATCGCGACTGGGACAGGAAACTACCTCCGCATCCGCACTAGTATCTGAACCATCGGATACCGCTGTTGAATATTTAGAACAAGCCAGGAGTGCCAGCCATCCTGAACGCAATCCTCGTCTTCATATTCAGATTCTGGAAACGTTGCGATCGCGCTACTTTGAGCAAGGTCGTTACCTGGAAGCCTTTCGCATCAAACAAGAAAAAAACGCCATCGAACAACAATATGGCTTCCGTGCCTTCAGCGGCGCTAGCCGTCTGCAGCCCCAACGCCAGCCTCCCCATCCCACTCGTCTCGATCGATGGCAAAGAACCACCAGCTCATCCTCTATCATTTCCACCACCACCACTCCTCTTTCTTTCCCTGCCGTCACGATTGCAGAGGAGATTGCCGCCTCTGGTCGCCAACGAGACGTCAATCGCCTGATCGAACGGCTCAGTCGTACCGATCGCAAGCTGATTGTACTGCACGGTCATTCAGGAGTCGGTAAGAGTTCAATTTTGACTGCAGGCTTAGTGCCAACCCTCAAACAACAATCCATTGGTGCTCGTCTGAGCTTACCCGTCCTCTTATCCAGCTACAATGACTGGATTGGGCAACTGAGTCAAGCTTTGTCACAGGCATTCGCAAATTTAGGTCTGCCAACCTATCAATCGGCTAACCTGCCAACGCTCCTCACTCAGCTACAGCATAATGCCGAACGTAACTTATTAACGGTATTGATTTTCGATCAGTTTGAGGAATTCTTCGTGCGTTGCCCTGCAACAGCTGCCCAGTATACTTTTTTTGAATTCTTACGACACTGTCTCGATCTTCCTTTTGTCAAAGTTATTCTTTCCTTACGAGAGGATTACTTGCATTATCTGCTAATAGGAGAACGACTGATCGCGATTGATGCCATTGATAATAATATTCTGGACAAAGATATTCGCTACCCAGTTAAAGATTTGTTGCCAGAAGACGCGGAAGCCGTCATTTGCCGTTTAACAGAGCGATCTCGCCTTTATCTAGAGCCAGATCTGATTCGAGTACTGGTGCAGGATCTGGCAGGACAGCAAGGAACGGTCCGTCCGATTGAGCTGCAAATTGTTGGCGCACAACTCCAGACCGAAAAAATTGCAACCCTGGCTCAATATCAACAGCAAGGCCCAAAAGCAGCTCTGGTAGAGCGATTTTTGCAAACGACGATTCAGGATTGTGGACCAGAAAATGAATCCCTGGCCAAGCTTGTCTTATTTTTGTTAACGGATGAAAACGATACTCGTCCTGCAAAAACGCGAGCAGAGTTAGCCGCAGAATTGGATGCAGATACAGAGAATCTGGATCTAATATTGGAAGTGCTGGTTGGTGCGGGGTTGGCTTTTGTGCTGCCGGAAGTACCCGCAAACCGCTATCAACTCGCTCACGATTATCTGGTTGTGCAGATTCGTCAACGACAAGAACCCGGATTGTTGGCTGAACTGGCCACAGAAAAGCTACGACGCCAGCAGACCGAAGTAAAGCTTAACCGGATGTTGCAACAACGGTTAGCCTATGCTCGCCGTACTGTATTGAGACTCACAGCCCTGTCGCTTGTTGCTTTGGGCTTTGGCCTCTCAACGTTTGGGTTCTGGATGCGGTCCGAATCTCAGCGGCAACGGGCCGCGATTGAAGTGACCAATGCCCAAATTAATTCCTTGAGTGCTTCGTCCGAAACCTTGTTCGTTTCGGATAAAGCATTTGATGCTCTGGTTGAAGGGGTGCGTGCCTGGCAGCAGTTGCAGCAGTCTGATGATGGAAAATCTGATGATGTGAAAGCAGAAACGCGACTGCGGGTTGTGACGACGCTACAGCAGGCTGTGTACGGTGTTAGGGAGCAGAATCGTCTGGAAGGACACAACGAAGTGGTTTGGGGCGTGAGTTTTAGCCCAGATGGGGAGTTGATTGCTTCTGCAGGACGAGATAAAACGGTAAAGCTCTGGCGTCGCGATGGGACATTGCTGAAAACGCTGGAAGGACATGGGCAGAGCGTCACCAGTGTCAGTTTCAGCCCAGATGGCAACCGACTGGCTTCAACCAGTTGGGACAGGACGGTGAAGATCTGGAACCGGGATGGGACGCTGCTGAAAACGTTGCAAGGCCACCAGGATTGGGTGTACAGTGCTAGTTTTAGCCCAGATGGGGAATTAATCGCATCTGCTAGTCGCGATGGCACGGTAAAACTTTGGCATCAGGATGGTAATGCGATCGCAACTTTACGCCAGCACGACGGCCCGGTGACTTGGGTCAGCTTCAGTTCTGATAATCAAACTTTAGCCTCGGCCAGCGAGGATGGAACTGCGAAGCTCTGGAATCGGGAGGGGCAATTGCTAGCCAGTTTTCAACATGAGAGCAGCGTCGAAACCGTCAGTTTCAGTCCTGATGGTCAGCTTCTGGCATCTGCAGGGCGTGACAATACAGTCAAGCTCTGGCAGCGCGACGGCACATTGCTGAACACTTTAACAGGTCACGAAGATTGGGTTTGGAGCGTCAGTTTTAGTCCCGATGGACGGCTACTCGCGTCAGCGAGCGGCGATAAGACAGTAAAGCTCTGGAGCCGGGATGGCACTTTACTGGAGACGTTTAAGGGCCATGGAGACGGGGTGACCAGCGTTAGCTTTAGTCCCGATGGTCAGACCTTCGCTTCTACGAGTCGCGATAAAACGGTGAAGCTCTGGAGCCGCAATCCAGTAGTACCAGCACGGTTGCTGGGGCATCGCGATCGCGTTCTCAACCTGCGCTTCAGTCCCGATGGCCAGCTACTTGCCTCCGCCAGTCAGGACAACACGATCGAACTCTGGCAACCTGACGGTACGCCAGTCAAAACCCTGGAGGGACATGACGATCGCGTCACCAGTATCAGTTTCAGCCCTAATGGCGAACTGATCGCCTCCGCCAGCGGCGATAAGACGGTGAAGCTCTGGCAGCGCGATGGTCGTTTGTTGCAGACCTTGACCGGTCACCGCGATCGTGTCACCAGCGTCAGCTTCAGTCCCGATGGCGAACTGATTGCCTCTGCCAGCTGGGACAACACCATCAAACTCTGGCAACCCGATGGTACCCTACTGAAAACCCTGACCGGTCATCAAGATTGGGTCAACAGCGTCCATTTCAGTCCCGATGGCGAACTGATCGCTTCTGCCAGCGACGACAAAACCGTCATCCTCTGGGATCGCGAAGGCACTGTTCTCAAAACGCTCAAGGGCCATCGTAGCTGGATCCTGGACGTCAGCTTCAGTCCCGATGGCGAAACGATCGCCTCCGCCAGTTGGGATAACACCGTCAAACTCTGGAACCGGGACGGTGAGGAACTCAAAACCCTGTTAAAAGGTTACAGCGACAGCGTCAACAGCGTCAGCTTTAGTCCCGACGGTAAAATCCTGGCCTCGGCCAGTTGGGACGGCACCGTCAAACTCTGGAGCCAGGATGGTAGCCTGCTGAAAGTGCTGACGGGCCACGACGAAGGAGTCACCAGCGTCAGCTTCAGTCCCGATGGCAGAACCCTTGCTTCGGCTAGTAACGACAACACCATTATTCTCTGGAATCTGGATCTTGACGATCTGACTCAACGGGCCTGTAACTGGCTGAGCGATTACTTGCATACCAATCCCAACGCCAGTGACGATGTTCGTCAAGCTTGTTTGGAGGAAGGGAAATAGAGACACGACTTGGAAGATTATTTTGAGAGCCTTGCGGAGCAAGGCTCTCAAAATAACCTATTTTTCTGTTCTGGCACGAAGAAATGAGGGTTAGCGCTCCCTTCGGAGGCGCTAACCTTCCAAGTCGTGTAGAGAAGTTGATTCGTACGAAGTGCTGCCTGACGTTGCGTACGATATTTTATGAGTCTAGCAATTGAATTTCATCGCCTGCTCTGGCAACTCCCTCCACCAACACTGCACCATATACCCCTGCGAACCCTTCATGGACATGGGAAACGTGTTTAATAACTTCTGGATTGGCCTCGGAGGTATCTGGATTGAGGGTAATCATCTTGCATCGAGGATCGCGCTCTAAAATATTAATTTCAAGCATCTTGCCGATCTTGAGACGCTTACCGATTAACTGATTTTCGTAAAGTTGAGGTTTGTCGTCATGCCATTTCACATAAAGGTTGGCCCGAAATCGCCGTTTATCGATATCCATATCTAACTCTTTTGCGAGCAAATCTTGGGTTTGTAAGGAGAATAGAGAAAGGGGACGACAATCAAACTGGCTTCTCTGGGTAAAGTTGAGCTTCAGGGTACGATCGTTTGTCAGAGTTTTGAGATGTTCTAAAAATGCCCCATCCTCAAGATTATAGATTTCACCTCCAGGGGTTTCAACTTCAACATAGAACTGTTCGGGGTCTGGATAGAGCGGGTTGATTCCGGGAGCCATACCCTGAGCTGCTTCGAGGTGTGCGGGTTTGGCAGTTGCGATCGCATTTTTGTATCGGGGTTTGTAAAGCAGCAAGGACGGTTGCTCTCGAGCCGTATGCCAGGGAAAACCTGGGTTTCCGCCACGTTTGACAAAACTATAGACGCGATCGCCCATCACGCCAGAAAAAGAGACAAATCCCCGATCGAGTGATTCTCCCATCATACTTTTAACTGGGTAGCGCCAGACACTCTCTAAAGTACCAATCGCGGTCATGGTAGCCCTCCTTGAAGGGAATAGAATTGCTGCTAGTTTGCAACCTGACAGTGCTAACCAGCTGTTTGCCTGATGGTTTTGGGATCGGTAGCGTAGGACCAAAAGCAGCGCCGCATTATCACGACAAATATTCCTGAGCCGTAAAGCATCAGGTGAATGCAATTGTTACATAGCGCTACCTATTAATTCAATTAAATCGGCATCAGAGGCATTCTCCAACTCTAAAATAGCCTGATAGGGATCTCCCTGGAGCTGCAAACGCTTTGCGATCGCAGGCTCTGTCTTGAGGCCACTTTTTTTCAGTTCAACAATATCCTTTTTGAAAGTATCATCTCCAATGGAAACAAGACGTTTCATCACAGAGAAATGTCGATAAGCGGGTTGGCTTTCTATTGGTTCCAGGGAACCAAAGATTTCAATTTCTAGCCTCTCTAGACTAAACGAACATACCAGAGTCTCATTGCGTGGGGGGCGGTAGCGCAGGCAAAAGTTTTCAGATTCCGAGTAGTTGTACCGAAGAACCTGCTCTAGTTTGGACAAATTGGGCGCATGACAAATGACATCAACATCACTCGCAGGAGTATCAAGACCGACACAAATCGTGCTTACCACAGCAGGGTCAAAGTCGTGAAGAATCGCCAGCAAACTATGTCGAATGAGTACGTCATATATTTGCTGTTGTCTGTCAGTACCGGTTCTAAGATAAGAAATATCGCGCCAATCTTGAGACATAAAGATTCAGGATTGCTCGTTCCCATATCTAGCAAAAGAATAAAGCTTTGGCGTCAATAGCGTTTGCCGTTTGCAGGTTCTCGCCGTAGGCCCGTCGAATATTGTCCAAAGTCATGACAGCTTGGGGCGTATCGTTAGCGAGCAAACGCTGATTGAGCAAAAGCAAGCGATCGTATTGGTTGAGTGTCTCGCCCCATTCATGGCTGCAGACCATTAGCGTTTTACCCTGGGTTTTCAGGTCTGTAAAGAGCTGTGAGAGGATTGCTTGCGTTTTCTTATCCACACCGTTGAAGGGTTCGTCGAGTAAAAACAAATCAGGCTGCTGTGCCAGTGCCCGCGCCAGAAACACGCGCTGTTGCTGTCCGCCAGAAAGCTGACCGATTTGTCGGTTCCGTAAGTCCCACATATCCACTCGTTCTAATGCTGCTGCTGCAATCCGCCGTGCCTGGGTGTTGGGTTGACGCAGCCAGCCCGTGCTCGCAGTGCGTGCCATCATCACCACATTCCAGACAGTAATGGGATAGTCCCAATCAATTCGCGATCGCTGCGGCACATAGGCAACCCGCTGCCGCTGCTGCTGCAATGGGCGTCCCTGAAACAAGATCTGCCCCGCTTGTACAGGGACCAGACCCAATATCGCCTTAAGCAAGGTACTTTTGCCTGCGCCATTGGGGCCAATCAGACCTGCCAACTCCCCAGGAATCAGAGCTAAACAAACACCTTCCAGCGCCTGAACGCGCCGGTAATTGACTGATAGATGTTGAATCTCTAGTATTGCTTGCATGCGAGGATGAGAATCATTGTCCTTAGATTACGAGAATCATTATCATAATTATCCTAGCAAACAGCTCTAGCATTTTGAACTGATTAGAGAGATAAGAAAAAGTTATTGGGCAGGTGCAAGATATCAGCTGTCAGAGGGCAGAAGGCAGAAGGCAGTCCTGTAGGATGGGCAAAGGGCAAGCGCCCGTGCCCATCACAGGATATAGATGGGCACGCTTTGCTTTGCCCATCCTACGGCTTAAACTGAACAGTATTGGGTTGACCCCTACGGGAAGACTGCAAATCTCGCCTGAAGGTACAGAGATTTTTGTAGGGGCATCCCTTGTGGGTGCCCTGCTGTCATCGGGGCAATGGCAAGCTTTCAAATTTCCGAGGAGAAGCGTTACAGACAGATCTCGGATGAGAGATCCCATGTGCTGGGAAAATAAGCGAATTGAGAGACTGCTTGCTCAAACCGTATTCTTTACACAACTTGTAAGTTTAGCGCCCCCGAAGGGGACGCTAACCCCCGTTTCTTCATGCTACAAGAGGAAAATGAGTTATTGAGAAAGCCTTGCTCCGCAAGGCTTTCTCAATAACTTTCCAAATTTTGTTTTAATTCAAAATTGCAAATACAAAATCTAAGATTGCAAGATGGAGTCCTGTATGTCAGCCTTGGGGCAAAATTATTGACCGCTAATGCGGATGACTTCAGTAAGAATGCTGTCCAAGCTGCCATTAACATTAATTCGCTCGATCTTGTCTGCAATGCGTTCCAGGACTTCCAACTCTTTCATCCGTAGTGCAATGGGATTGTTCTCCATGACCTTTGCAGTATTCAGCATGCTGCGCGTCGCTGCTGTTTCTTCGCGGCGTTTGATGGCATTGGCTTGAGCTGATTTTTCTGCTTCGACGACCTGGCAGAGTATTGTCTTCATCTCTCCCGGCAAAATAATGTCTTTTACTCCCACAGATTCGACCTCAATGCCATACTCTACAGTTTTTTGCAAGATATGCTCGGCGACGCTGGCATCGATTGCACCCTTATCTTCTAATAGGGCATCCAGCGATCGCGTTCCCACGGCTGCTCTCAAGGCAAACTGCAACTCTTTGTAAAGGAATCCTTCGATATTTGCGAGACCAGTCTTCGCTTTGACGGGATCGGCAATGCGGAATCCTGCGGTCAAGTTTAAACGCAAGGGTACCTTGTCTTTAGACAGAATTTCTTGCCCTGACACTTCCAGGGTTTGCAGCCGCAGATCTACAACCTCGGTTTTTAGCGAGCGACCAAAAACCCACCAGACGTGTCGGCCCGGAGGTAGTGTCATTTCGAAGGCCCCTTGGGCGTAGAGCAAGCCTAAATGTTGGGCTGGAACTTCTAGAATATGAAGATGGTTAAGACAAAGCGGCAATACGTCGGGTAAGCCGGACACCAATTCTGCAACCAGTGGCGGTCGTAGTTTGGCATCGGTGCTGATGTTGACGATCTCGATTTCGACACCTTTCCAGAAGACCTTGCGGCTGCAGGGGGGGAGGATGGCAATGACCTTGCCCTTGTAGCGCGCGATCGCAACCTCTTGTGCCCCAAGTTCAACTGCTTCGCAATAGGTCGCAATAAAATCAGGATGCTGCTCAAGCAACACATCTTCCAGCGGAAGATTTGGATCGGGGTTCATTCGTCCAAACAAACGCACATCAATTGGACGATCCACCGTCCAAAATCCATATTCTCCAGCTTCCAGCGGTCGGACAAAATTACCCCGCTCGTAAAGCAGTCCTACCTGAGATTCTGCAATCTGCACCCGCTTCACGCCTGGCAGCGTTTGACCATGAAGCTGCTGAACGATGGTGGCTGGCAGTTCAATGCTGGTGTCAAGATTGAATGGAAAGACCTCAACCGCGACAAAGCCGCGCCAGAACGCCTGCAATTGGTTCGGTGCAACGACACACCAGCGTTGACCGAGACGAACCAGAGCCGCTTCATTAAAAGCTGTACGGACAATGGCAAAATGCTGTGCGAACAAATGAGCGTGGGTCTGCAACAGCAGTTCCAGGTTTTCAATGTTAGCCTGGGGCTGATTCAAATCGAACGTCTTAACATTCCAGTGCCATCCCAAACGACGATAAAATCCAGGTTGCAGAACGCCCTGGAAATGGCTGCGGTGGAACAATAGACCGCGTTCGTTGGGCTTAATGTAAAATGTTCTGTAGAGTCCAAACATCGTTCATTGTTGACTGTTTATTGTTCATTGTTGACTGTTCATTGTTCCGTGTTCAGGAACTGTAGTGGGGGTATTAGTCCTATTGTTCGTAGTTGGGGGCTTTAGCCCTATCCGAAGATACAAAGAGGAGCGATACAACTCATTTGCTGCAATAGAAGTTTGGTTACAGGGAAAACTGTAACGCTTACCCAATAGACTCTGCAGCATTAAAGTGCCAACTACGAAAATTTGCCCACTTTTAGCAATAGACCTGTCCGAGAACTGGAGTGGAAGCCTCCCGGAGGGAGGCTTCCACTCCAATTTCCGAATGAGTCTAATGTCAAAGCGATAGGCGTGCTGCCGCACCTGCTACAAGCCCGACATACTTTTGTGCAGATCGGTCCCCTGAAAATATCGATAAACCCATTTCTCCATTGCCCTTTCAGGTTTGAAACATAAATGTAGCACATTTTGTAGTGTTCGCGCCAGCATTATCATTTCTGGGAAATGTAGCTCTTAGCTCGCTCGCAGAGTGTAGATGTCCAACAGCCCACATCAACTGCTCCAGCCTGAAACCTATTTAAGCCCCGCCAATTGCTGGCATCCGCAGTTGCAGTGCGGGCGATCGCAGGTGAAAGGTTGGATTAAGCTCCAGGTTGTCTCTGCTGCTGTCCTCAGACAACAGACAGGTCGACCCAGGGCAAATGTGTTGTTCCTAGCCGACCTTCCTCAGAATATTCCGTAGAACATCTCTGAAGACAGACCCGATGGAAGAAACACACTCGAACCAGACATCCCCTGCCATCTCCAATGGAGAGGCGACACGATCGCGCTGGCCTTTGGCTGCTGCGAGGGCCATCACCGCAGCGACAGCACCCGCTGGATGCCAGCAGAGCGGAGCAGAAAAACGGACTCGAACCGTATTGGGATTGCTCCCATTGCCATTAAGTGTGACTCGTCTTGAGCGAGTTGCCCGTTCACCCAGAGCAGGGTTGGTGGAATGTACAGGAATTGAACCTGCAACAGTCAGATTAACAGTCTGATGCTCTAACCGTTGAGCTAACTTTCCTATCTCGATGCAGGAGTTGAACCTGCCATCTCCAGGTAAAGACCTGGCGTTCTGCCGCTGAACTAATCGAGACATTAGGAACGATCTTGTGCGATCGGCGGTACGCAACTGGGCAATTTCCAGCCTCAGTGCGCCAGTCCGGCATGCAGAACCGGAACCGCTGCCTCACAACACGCCACCTTCCTAGATGACGACCCTAGCATAAGCGACAGAAAAATGGCAAAGATATCTTGATTCAAAATTCAAAATTCAAAAAATATCAAATTCTTATGCTGGGAGAATCGAGACGTCCCTCAAGGATTTACCGCTTGCTGAACCAAAGTACAATCTGATCGAATTTTGTTTTTTGAATTCATAATTTTGAATTATCTCCTTACTTTCTGGTCTGTAGCACTACGAGATATAGATAGTCCTGGAGGGGGAATGATTTTTGAGCGTGCAGGTTCTACCTGCACGCTCAAAAATCATTCCTTGTTTACCACTACCTGAGATATAGATTTTAGGACCGAACAAAAAACTCACCATCAATGCAGTCAAGCTTTCTCTTCTGCCCTCTGCCTTCTGCCTTCTGCCCTCTCGATTCATATTCTAAGCTGGAACCTTTCCCCTTTGCCTCAGTCTAAGGAAAACAGGACAGGCAGTTAGCTGATCTGTATTTGATGCTTGAGGGAGCTACCCATGTTGAAACGTTACACCTGGCAGTCGAGAACTGCATTGTTGTTGAGCTTTGGGATGATGGTTAATGCGATCGCACCCATACTCCCAACCCAGCCCGCCACCGCTGCCGATCCTCCCTATCGCATCGGGCAACTTTTCCCACAATCAGAGACGCCCCCAGCCAACGCCACACCCGCACCTTCAAGATCCACCATCATTCGAGCCGATACCGTTCTACCCGTTCAATACGACGAAGCAGAAAAGATCGTCGTCACTCCAGACGAGACCATCCCCCTCACTGTCAACATCAACCGCAACATCCGCTCCCGCCGGGGCGAATTGCTCATTCCCGCAGGCAGCCAGATTAGCGGCGAAATCAGACCTGCTGCAGGCGGCTCTCAATTTGTTGCCGAAGAACTGTTGATTCGAGACGGGCGACGGGCTCCAATCGACGCCATTTCAGACATCGCCACCGAACGAGAAACCATTCGCAAAGGAGCCGACACCGGTACGATTCTGAAAGGAGCCGCCATCGGTGGAGCCGCCGCCGCACTCCTGTTTGCCCTCACTGGTAACAGAAAGATTGAAGCGATCGAAATCATCGGCGGTGCCGGAGCCGGAGCACTCGGCGGCGTTCTCCTGGGCCGCAAAAAAGTAGACGTCATCATCATCCGTCCTGAGCGAGACCTGTCTTCTCTGACCTTGCGTCAACCTCTGGAAGTTCCACCAGATAAAGCATTCTAGTGGAATGACACAACTAGAATTGTGTAAATTTGTAGTTAGCACTTTAGTGCTGCCGAGGTCTATCGAGTCAGGATTATAGCCTTTTCGACAACCTGACTCTATTGCACTAAATTAGCTAATTTGGTGCAATAGAGCTGGAGCAATGCTGTTCGGTTAAAAACACGACTTGGAAGGTTATTTTGAAAGCCTTGCTCCGCAAGGCTTTCAAAATAACCTTTTTCCGTTCTGGCACGAAGAAACGAGGATTAGCGCGCCCTCTTCGGGGGCGCTAATCTTCCAAGTCGTGTGATATAAGAATTTGAGGATTTCTAAATTTTGTTGGGCTTTGCCCATGCGTAGCATTTCGAATTGTTAGTTTTTCAGCTTTTCGATCGATCGCTATCCAACGTCTGCTTACAGTCGTCCTGGATAACCTCTTTCTTCTGGGGGTAAGACCTGGATGAGTTCTTCAATTGCAGATAAGTCCACTTCAACACCATGCCACATCAGCTTATTCATCCCTCCCAACACAATGCTGCCATCGTAAAGTTGAAAGACATAGGTCCAGAATTGGTAATTCTGATTCATTTGCCAGATGGAATTGTCTTGGATTTCAAACAGAGGGAAATATTGGGCATCTACAAAAATACCGTTCCACTCGGTGGAGGCAACCAGTTCGTAGTTCATTTTCTTCCCCAATTGCTGCAATGCGGCCAGAGATGAACCCTGGTAAACGTCTGGATCTCGAGGCTGTATATAGGAAATGTAATGGGGAATGGTGGGATTGAATTCGATAATGACGACCTTGGGGCGATAAACCTGAATAGATTCCCAAATATGATAGTCATTGCCATCAACATCAATGGATAACAGGTCAAAATTAGCGGGAATTGGAGTGGTTTGCAGAACCTTGTCTAAGGTGTTTTCTCCTTCAAATCCTAAGATCTGATTCAAGCAAATGACGTTATCGTTGTCTGCATATCTGTTTGCTAATGATTCGTAGGACTTTGGACTACCTTCAATCTGGACTGCTGACCAGCCTTTGTTATTGATCAAATTATAGGTATTACTGAAACGCATGCCGTCGCCAGCACCAAACTCAACACACCATCGAGCGTCTCCTGAGATAATTTCAAAAATTTTTTCAAAAATGCCATCCTCCCCCAATTGCGAGGTTACCTTTTTCCGATGCTGCAATAACCAATTGTTTGGCTTTTGTGAAGGAGGTGGAGTTTCATCTGTTGGATCGCTCATCAAAAGTATGGCTCCTGGACATTAGCTATTTTCAAATTACTCTAACCTATATAGAGAAATTTGGAGTTGGATAAGTTATCAGATTCCAGTTGTTGGAGCAACAGAACAGAAGAAACACTTTTTTAGGGCGAACTGCGTCCTTATTGGCAACTAGAGTTTTCACCTGGACAAAACGCTGCCTTTTAAAAGCCAGGGTGTGGATGGTCATAAAATTCTCTTGTACAAAACAATTCGGTGCTGGTAGTTTAGAGGATAAACGACTTTTATTTTGAAAGCCTTGCTTCGCAAGGCTTTCAAAATAAACCATTCTTCCGTGCTGGCAAGAATAAATGAAGGTTAACGCTCCCATAGGGGGGGCTAACCTTCTAAGTCGTGGAGGATAAATTGGAACCCTGAGCTGAGGGATCCAATTTCCAATTTATTTTTCTATTGACCAATGCCAAAAATTCTGGTGAGCAAGAACGCAATTTGTTAATATTTTCCAGAAAGGGTAGTGAGGATGATGTCTTTATAAATGTAAGGATATCCTACAATTTGCTAGAACTTGACTGCATTGAAGTGACTGCAAGAAGAGAGATTGCGCTGGTTTTCCTGCTCCATCTGTAGCCAACATTTAAGGGATTGCTTGTGTTTGAATCTGTTTTAGTCGATCGTTTCTGCCTTTAAATTTCTTCTCTTATATTCTGTCCGTTCATTTTGCTCGCAAGTATATTCCACTGCTCAATGAAATTAATACAATTTTACTTATCCCCACAGAATCGACGAGGTTCAGAGGTGACCCAACATCATCAGCGTTCTAGAGGCGCGATCGCGATTGCCATTCTGCTCGGTACTCTAGTCAATTCGCTCCTGTGGCAGTTGCCAGTTAGATCTCAAACCGGCGCCTATTGCGAACTGACTGCCAAAGAGATTACCGAAAAAGAAGCCTGGCGTAAAGCTACATTAAACGGGGATAAAGAAGATCGGGAACGATATCAAGACATCCTCGAAAAACATGCAGAGCAATTGCAAGACTGTCGCAGCCGTACCTGGCCTCAGGAACAGGCAATCTGGATTCGCCTTTATCCCTGCGACAACAAACCGGGAATGCTGGATGCGGTGATGGATCGGATTGTCAATCGAGGCTACAACCAGGTTTATGTTGAGGTTTTTTATGATGGACAGGTCTTACTGCCAGCCAGAGAAAATCCGACGGTCTGGCCATCTGTGGTGCGAACCCGTGGCTCAGAGGATGTGGATCTGTTGGCAATGGCGATTCAGAAAGGTCGCGATCGCGGCCTGAAAGTTTCTGCTTGGATGTTTTCGATGAACTTTGGCTATACCTATGCACTTCGCCCAGACCGACAACAGGTTGTGGCCATGAATGGCAAAGGACAAAGCACCCTGAACAAAGAGGGAACCCAAGTCTTCATCGATCCTTACAGTCGGCAAGCCAAGCAAGACTACCGTCAACTGCTGCAGGCAGTCCTCCAACGGCAGCCAGATGGTGTCCTGTTTGACTACATTCGCTATCCACGCGGTACAGGTGCAGAATCCGTTGCAACCAAAGTGCAAGATCTCTGGATTTACGGCGATGCCGCACGGCAAGCTCTGCTTCAACGTGCGCTTAACCAGAAAGGGCGGGAACTGATTGGGCATTTCCTGAGAAAGGGACACATTACAGCCAGCGATCTCGAGACCATCAATCGTCGCTACCCCAACGAGCAAGAACCCCTCTGGCAAGGGCGCAACCCTGCGGCAATTAAAGCAGTGCAGCACCAAACCCTTTTGCAAACTGAATTATGGATGTTGAGCGTTGCCCATGCCTTGCAAGGCGTACTGGATTTCTTAAAGGGTGCGAGCCGGCTCGTTCAACAGCAAGGCATTCAACCTGGGGTCGTCTTTTTCCCTGGCGGAAACCGGGCTGTTGGTAAGGGCTTTGACTCGCGCATGCAGCCCTGGGATCGTTTCCCTGAATCCCTGGAATGGCATCCAATGGCCTATGGAGTCTGTGGCGATACGAGCTGTATCGTCAATCAGATCGGGCGCGTTTTGCGTAAAGCTCCCTCTGGAACTCAGGTCAAGCCCGCCCTGGCCGGCGTTTGGGGACGTTCCGTTCGCAACCGTCCACCGCTGGAAGTCCAAATGCACGCCATTCGCCGTAACGCACCGAAAATTAAGGCTTTAAGCCACTTTGCCTATTCCTGGCAAGAACCCCAACACGACCAGCAACGTAAGTTTTGTCGACTTAGATAGATGCCTATGGTGGTAGTCCTAATATATGTAATTATTTTGAGCGTTCGGGTTCTACCCGAACGCTCAAAAATAATTACTTGTTTACCACTACCGCTATGGTTTTGTACAAAAATAATTTCACACTTTTGGCCTAACAGGGCAATCTGACGATTGAGCGATACCATTTTGGATTTTAGATTGGCAATTTTGGATTGGAGAAAGTCTGACTGAGAAAGCGTTCTGCTAATTTCATCAACTGCATCTCCAAGTCAAATGAGTATCATTTCTGCTGCCATTGTTGTAATTTCTGCTTTGCGATTTGAACGCTTGCTGGGTTTCCTGCTGCTTGATAGGCGTTCAGGACTGCGGTCAGTTGATCAATGGCTTCGTTGTCACAACTTGGAGGATTATTTTGCAAGCCTTGCGGAACAAGGCTTGCAAAATACCTATTTTTCTGTGTTGGCACAAAAAAGTTGGGGTTAGCGCCCCCATCGGAGGCGCTAACCTGCCAAATCGTGTCTTAAAGGATTGTGAATTCAATTCTTCACAAAGAACAAACCCGTAGGGACACATCATCGCTGTGTCCCTACGGGAGAACTTACTTACTTTAATTCTCGGTCCTAAGCACAGGCATTAGAAACTAAAGACCGTACGGATAACCCCAACCACTTGAGTGGCATTGTCCGTATCGTGTTCCGGGCTGGTGACGACAAACACGCCAGGGGTGATGGCGATGAAATCATTCACCTTATAGCGGTAGAACGTTTCAATGTGGATGGAGGTGCCATCATCATCTTCCCGAGTGCCGAAGTCATTGCTGGTGACCTTTGGCGGCATGCCCACGAAGAAACCAAACAGGTTGCCTTTCTTCAAGGCATCCTTGACCGCAAACTGGACGCCCCAGTTAAGGATAGTTGCGCTGTCTCCATCCGCGACACCAATCGCAGCGTCAGAGGTCTCAGCAGTGGCAAAGGTGGCCCCAAACCAGGGCGCGATGGTGAACTTTTTGGTGACGTCGAAGGCTGCCGTTAAAGCGACAGAATTCGAGCTGGTGGAATTGTCATCAAAGGGTTCAATCGCATAGGCACTGCCGGTACTGCCAGACAAATTAGGCGTGTCTCTGGCACCGCCGGGAGCAAAGTAGCGCACGTAGGCCAGGTTGATCTTAATCCGCTTGTTGGGCTGAAAGAGCAGGTCAGCCATGGCACCGTGTTCGCCATTGAAGACCCCGCGCCCGTCCGAGGGATCGTTGCCCACACCTGCGAAGTACAAGGCACCGGCAGTGAACTGGTCGCTGATTTTATATTTGAAGGCAACCCCTTCACCGCCATCGGGCAGGCGCAGTACCGGGTTCAAGCGGCCAAAGCGAGAAACAGCACCGCTGCTGCTGCTTTTCAGGGGCGCAACTGCATCGAAGAAGTCACGCGGTTCGGTGCTGTTGGCGGCGATGATAGCCTTAAACCGCTTGCCAATGGGAAATTTGTAGTAGACGTCATCAACTTCAAGGTCATTGCCATTGTCGCCATCGTGGCCCAGGCGGGTCATGCTAGTGCCAGTGAGACCGCGGCGGAAGGGGGTGATGTTGCGGGCCTGCATCCGCACCCGCAATTTATCCTTGCCAGTGAAGCTGGTGTCGAAATTTAAGCGGATCCGATCGGACAGGATGGTGTTGGTCAGGTCTTCGTCATCATCTGCTGCATCGCCGCCATCGGTAGCTGCTTCGCCAAAGGTATCGGCAAAAGCGAGCAGGAATTCTCCTTTCAGTTTGGTGGTGGTAGAGAACTGGTTTGCTTCCAGTTCAGCAGCACGGGCTTCCAGGGACTCGACGCGACCGCGGGTGGTGGCCAGTTCAGCAGCAAATTCATCCTGCAATCGTTGCAGCACGGCCAGGTCTTCTTTGGTGGCCAGGTCGGCAGTGGCCGCGGCGATCAACTCGCTGATGCGGTCGAGGCAAGCATTCAGACCAGCAGCAAATTCGTAGCGGCTGAGGGCGCGGTTGCCTTTGAAGGTGCCGTCAGGATAACCAGCGATACAACCGTAGCGTTCAACCAGGGATTGTAATGCCTGGAACGCCCAGTCAGTGGGCTGCACGTCGGAGAGCTGGGAGACAGAGGTGACCTGATCCATGGAGTCTTCGCCAGCCATGAGATCGGCTGCCACTCCCTCGGTGGACAAGGCGTCAATTGATGCCGGGCTGTCAATCTCCGATGTTTCTTCAGCCACACCGGCAGCAAAATCAGCGTCCAGGGAAGCATCGGTTTGAACGGCTTGGGCTAGCTCGTCCAGAGATTGTACTGGCTCCAGCGTGGAGTGGAGTTCAGAGGGTAACTCAACAGCATCGGCTTCGATGCTATCCAGAGTCATGACTCTGGCTTCGGGAGCAACAGCAACCCGGTCTTCCAGGGTTGATTCTGTTGGCTCTGCAGGAAGCTCAGCCGCCATGGCACCGCCACCCACGAGCAGGGCAGCACCCAGAGCAACGGAACCATATTGGAACGTATTCCAGAGAAGCTTTTGCATTTTCTGTTATATCCTCACACCAAATTTTTTTGACTGAACTTGATTGGATGGGAAAGCTGCCAGAACCTTTGTAATGAACTCATCCGCGACTAAAAGCCTTGTCAGGCATTGCGCAGGATTAGGCTTATTGAGAAAGAGTCTCATTAGCCTATATTCCCATCCACAGTATCTCATTAAGGGACACTAGGCAAGAATAACTAAAATCTTAAATTTTTTGCGATCGCGCCACCTCCTAATCCAACTCATTGGCAGAGACAACAATCAATCGACCGTTGTGCCGACCGATCAGCCCTGCTTGCTCAAACTGTTGCAGCAAGCGCGTGACTGTCACTCGCGTGGTACCTACAACCTCCGCGATTTCTTGATGGGTCAATCGGACATCGATCAACAGTCCTTGAGGCACTTCGCAGCCAAACTTGCGCGCCAACCAGCGCAGCAGTTGCAACAAACGCACATCCGTGGGACGAGAGCGAACGATCCCCAACAACTCTTCCGTTTGCTGAATATGCGCGATCGCCGAATCCATCACCTGGTGCCAGCAATAAGGAGGCAGCAACGTTGCCTCCACACTGGTCAAGCATTCCATCCGATAAGGTGTTAGCCGGGAAAGGGGTTGGCCGACAATATCGCCTTCTCCCCAATAGCCCAGGGCAATAACGGTGCCCTCCTCGCTCCAGGTCAGGGTCCTGAGCGCACCGCGATCGATCCGCCAGAGACAATCATCCCGTCCTGGAATTAATTCCCGGCGACCAAAGATGCAAGATTTAGGCTTGGCAGGGAAAGGAAAAGTGGGCGCAAGAGTCGGCATGTTCGTTCCAGGGGCAAGGGTTAACAGTTTGCAGTTTTTTCAAGGCTAACGATTATCAAAGTTGGGTTAACAGTTTGGAGATTTTTAAAGGCTAACGATTATCAAAGTTGGGTTGACAGTGTGTAGTTTTTAAAGTTGGCAAGTCTAAAGTCGGGGGTTAACAGTTGGGAGGCTTTAAAGTTGGCAGATTTAAAGAGTTGGCAGGTTTGAAAGTTGGCAAGTTTTAGGGTTTGAAAGTTTGGCAGATCCAGAGTTGGCAGGGTTGAAAGTTGGCAAGTTTTAAGGGTTGAAAGTTAGCAGATCGATCAATTGGGATTGGCAATGGTCAAATCCGATAAATGGCAACGACTGCGGGTTTGGGCGGATCGGTTGGACCTTTGCCTGGCCAATTAGAACCCAGGGGAACTGTTCGTCGTTGCTCAAAGGTTTCGCCTGTAGCAGATCTCATGGCAAATTTACGGGTTTCTGTGGCTCCATTTTGCCGCCTGCCGTGAATTTCTCCAGGATGCTGAACGGACAGAAAGAGGGTCTGTTGATCGGGGCTGAAGCAAGGTCCGGTCAGCTCGCATTCCATGGGCCCAATACCAAATAAGTGGGCAGTGCCTGCCTGGGGGCCAGATGTGGGCAGGAACCAGAGGCTGTTGTTGCCAAACAGCCCTTGCAAACTGGTTGCATTAACAGTTCGCTTGGGAATAGCCCGATTGTGTTCGCCGGTGGACAGGTCGGTCACCAACCAGAGATGGCCGCTGCCGTCAATCAGCAAGTTGTCGGGTTTGGCAAATCCAGCCCCGCCATCCGCAGGCTCACCACCAACGGCCACCATCTTCCAGCTGAACCGTTTTGCGCTGGGTTCATTGCCGTCTTCTAGCAGCTGCATCACCCAACCCTGTTCGTAGGGGACTTCCCCTTTAGGCCCTTTGAAGATGCGCCCATCAGGGCTGCCCGCCTTGCTGTCTATACCAGAGGTAAAGGCAATATATAAGGATCCATCTGGGGCAATCTCTGTATCTTCGGGGCGAGCGGTGGGTGTGGCTCCCACTGCATTGGCAGCCAGGTGGGCATCGATCAGAATTGCGCCTTGTTGTTCGATAGCGTTGCCGACGTAAAGATCGCCCAGAGTGTTGAATTGCTGTTTGAAGGCCAGGGCCCTCTCGTCGCTGTGGATACTGATGCTGCCGCCCTGGGGACGGCGAGGGAGCTGCAGCCGTTGTCTGCCCATCAGGGTGCTGGGTAGAGTCGGGTCAATGGGAGTGCTGGCGTTGAGAGGAATCCAGTGACCGCTGCCGTCAGGATTGAATTGGGCCGCGTAGAGCATGCCATGTTCCAGCAGGCGGGAGTTGGTTTTGGCTTTGGGATCGCGAACTGGGTCGCGGCTGACGAATTTGTAGAGGTGGCCGCCTGTGCGATCGCAGCCAGAGTAAAAAGCGAGCGGTTTCCCAGCAACCACCCGGACGCCCACAGCTTCGTGACGATAGCGTCCCAGCCAGGTATGCTTCGTCCCCCAATCTTTGGGATTGGCCGGATCCACCTCCACAATCCAGCCATACTTATTCCCCGCCAGCCCCAGCAAATTACCCGGCCTGGGAAAATCCCCTGCTGCCAGATCGAAAATCTTTTCTGGCGGCGCAAACGAAGTGCCGTCAGGATAAACCAGCTCAGGCACCTGAGCCTGGAAGTTCTCCTCCGCACTCAAAACAGTCCCCCAGGGCGTAGTTCCCCCAGCACAGTTGCCAAACGTGCCCACAATCCGAGACCCCAAACCATCCAGATAGCCCTGACCTTGCTTCTTTTCAAATACGGCAACGGCTGGCCCCGTGGATCTGAGCCAGCGATCGTCATCCAGTCCTGAGATGCCAGTAATGCGCCGATCGGCGTCGGAGTAAGTCCGGCTCCATTTACCATCAGCCGTCTTTCGAATCGAGATCGTGCCGATGCCTTGATCGATTAAGAGTTCCTTTGCGATCGCACCCAGAGTCGCCTGTAACGGATCCCCCCTGAACAAAGTCTTCAAGTCAAACTTCCGACCTGATGCCGCTGCCGCTCTCACCATTTCCAGAGGTAAAGACTTGCCCAGAACTATCTCATAGCTCTCCAGCCAGGGGCGCAGACTCACATATTCAAAATTGACCGTCAAATACCCCTCATCCTCACCTGTAGGGACAAAGGAGACAAAATCATTATTATAGCCAAAACGGGAATTGCCAACCCGATCGCCCCAAGCCGCGACCACATCGTAAGCAAAGCCTGCCGGTAATACCAAATCGTCAACTACTTCATAGGTCTCATAAGCAAGGTGAGACTTTCGCGCAGCAATCCCCTCGCCCCTCAAAGGCATTGGCCCTTTGATAGGTTGAAAACTCAACCCCGATTCAGCCAACCCCTTCGGAGCAGCAAACGGCATCGCCAAAAGCTGACCCGCTTGCCCAACACTTCTCAGATTATGCGGCTTAGACAAAGAACCACAGGCAGCTGCGCCAACACTGGCACCCAAAAAAAACAATAAATTGCGGCGCTTGACGTTCATCACACCTACCCATGACTGCAGATTCGCTCAACCATAGCTCGTCCGCAGATAAAAGCAAACCTCCGGCCCTGATACTAGGTTCGGAGGTTTAGGGCAGGGTAAGCATCAGGTAATGACCAGGTTAAGCTTCCCCTAATCTGACAACCGGTAGTCCATCCGTACATCCTCATCCAACTGACCATTGGGTGCAAAGAACGCAGGTGCCTCAAGATTCGCATGGGGATGACGATACACCGTCTCAACCCGATCGTCCTCTGCCTGTTGAGTAAATGCAGATGCATCTAGATTCGTCCGGTTCGGATCGAAAAAGCGCCGATAATCCCCCAGAGACCGTCCTCGCAGATTAAGAGAATCGCTGCTTGCAGTGGGATAGAAATCTATCTCTGAGGACGAATCAACAACTTGCTCTTGCCCGTAAGCCGCAGACGCAGCAGTCGCAACAAGCAACAGGACAGACAAACTACCCAATAAACTATATCTCATGGCACAACCTCCCAAAAACTGAGGAACCAAATGCACAACAAGCGATCGGGATGATTAAAAGAATTCTTGCGTTAGAAAATCTGGTGCTCGACTCCGCCCCGTCGAACTTTATTCCGATCAGTTCAACTTCATGCGTCCCCTTCCCTCTCAGGCAGACATCCCATCACCAAAAAATCTGCAGGTGGAACGCATCTAGCCTCAGCGCAAACCCTCATCACCCAACAACAAAACCACACCGGACAAACAAAGCCAAACCAAACAATCTCTCCAGCATTCGTTGCTATTTCCATTCTAAAGTCCGACTCTTAAATCAGGCTGAGGAGAGTCTTAAGCTAAACAAAAGAACTGCTTTCGGCAACCTTTCACAGCAATCAACCCTGCAATCTCCACCAGCGATCAGGCAAAGACACAAAATACCGAAAAACATCCAAGGTATCGCTTTTCGATCGCTCTTACGGAATGGCAGGACAATCAAGATACTCCCTTCCCGATGGTAGATTGCATAGGTGAGACGCCAACGAAATCAGCAGATGAGGGCAAAAAATATCCCTCAATCCTGGAGTCAGGATGGGAGTAGCCATCCCAAAAAACAATTGAGATTGGGCGTATCCAGAGTTTGGGTGAGTCCGCGAAACCCAACACCAGAGGAGTTTGCGTTGGGTTTCCGCTATCGCTGCAACCCAACCTGCAAATTGATCTCAATTTCGCTGACATGATAGTTAGTCAATAGAATGGGCAAAGGGCTATATACATGACCATCACAGGCTCTTTAATAGGCACGCTTTGCTTTGCCCATCCTACTGGTGTGACCTGTCTAAAATTGTGTAAATTCGTAGTTGGCACGTTAGTGCTTCCGATGTCTATCAAGTAAGGATTATAGCCTTTTCGATAACCTAAATCTATTGCACTAAACTAGTTGTGTCAGTTCGCTACGCTTAAGTTAAGTACCATTCACCCCTACACCCTGCCTAACTTCGAGCTATTTTGCCCTCCCCTGAGTTTGCTGCGGTCTCAACTGCCAGGAGTTTTTGTGCCTCTCTGCACAAGTTGCCCATCCCCCTCCATTTCCCAATTTTCTATTTTTCTTAAGAAACCTTGACGATACAAAAACTCCTGTCAAGCTGGTAGGTATGACTGCTTGCATGGGAATTAAACCCAGACCTGAACAAGCGCTGATGGCCGGGAAATAAGTTTTCCATCGCCGTTATCAACGTTAGCTGCAATGGACTGACAGGAATTGAAAACTGCTTTTAATCGCGTCCATTCTGCAAGTCGCAGGATTTTCCCAGCAAAATTCTCATCCCGATATACGGACAATAAACCTGGACGGATGTATGGACGTATGGACAAAAGTTTAACTGCATACAGAATGCACTGCAGGAGACCGTCGCGTGAAGCATGAAATTCGTTACAAACCCGCCTTCGCAACCCTTTTCGTCACCCTCCAACCCGGCGATAGCCTTACCGCTGAGGCCGGGGCGATGGCCAGCATGTCAGCTGAACTCTCCATGGAAACAAAGTTTTCCGGGGGATTGATTCCGGCCTTGCTCAAAAAATTTTTTGGCGGAGAATCTCTCTTTGTCAATGTCTTTAAAAACGAGACTCAGCGTCCCCTGGAGTTGGTACTCACCCAACCCAGCATCGGCGACATGGAACAGATTGCCCTGAACGGCAAAACCATTTGTTTTCAGCCAGGAGCCTACATTGCCCATACCTCTGGCGTAAACCTGGGCGTCCAATGGGCCGGGTTTGCCAGCTGGCTGGCTGGGGAGGGCCTCTTTAAACTCAAGGCAAGCGGTCGGGGTCAGGTATTCTTTGGTGCCTATGGTGGTTTGACGGAAAAGCAAGTTAATGGTGACTTTGTAGTCGATAACGGTCATCTGGTTGCTTACGATCCCAGCATCAAAATGAATATTCGGATGTCTGGAGGATTATTGGGATCTGTTACGTCTGGGGAAGGATTAGTGAATCGGCTAACGGGGCAAGGCAAGATTTACCTGCAATCCCGTACCGTCGATGGTCTGGTTCGTTTTCTGCGTCCCAAATTGTAACTGCCCATTGCTGATTGGCGCATCGCCAAAAGGATCGTCCCATTTACCTAAAAGAATTTGTAGCTTGTCGGTTAGGGACTGTTTGCCATTCCAGAAAAGTCTGGAGGGTAAACGCTGAAATTTCGGATTCAAGACAATCTAGGCAACATCTTGCAGACCAGAACGCTTGCCTAGCTTAGCGGATAAGGCATCTGCCCTGACCGAGGCGATTTGCGATCGACATTTCGAGACTTTAGAATAACTCGCTCGCGAAAAACTTCGGAGATCGGGTGTTTAGGAGCGTTGAAAGATAATGAAGGAGTAGGAGATTGACAGTCCGATGAAGATTGATATTTTGCAACAACCAGACAGTTCCATTGCCCAGGTGGTTCTGGGTGCTGGTGAGGAGATCGTCGCCGAAGCAGGCAGTATGATAGCCATGAGTGGCGACATCAATACAAGCACGACCTTACGGAAAGGGAAAGGCGGTGGCTTGATGGGGGGCCTTAAGCGTATGGTCGCAGGAGAGTCTCTATTCCTGAGCATCTTTCGCTCTCCAACCGAAGGCGGTGAAGTCTTCCTGGCTCCTTCTCTAGTGGGCGATATCTTGTTGTATTCCATGACTGGGAGTGGCCTGGTTGTTCAGGCAACCTCTTACCTGGCCAGCGAACCAAGCGTTGATATTGATTTAGGATTTCAAGGGTTCAAGTCGCTCTTTTCAGGCGAATCGATTTTTTGGCTGGATATTAGCGGCCAGGGATCGTTGCTGCTGAATTCCTTTGGCGCTATCTACGAAATTGAAGTGAACGGAGAATACATTGTTGACACTGGCCACATTGTCGCTTTTGAAAAAAGCCTCACCTTTGAAATCACTAAGGCTGGCTCTAGCTGGCTTGGTGCTTTCCTGGGGGGAGAAGGACTTGTCTGTCGGTTTAAGGGGAAAGGCCGTTTATTTTGTCAAACCCATCATCCTCATTCCTTTGGTGGTTTAGTGGGTAGTCTGCTGCCTCCCCGTTGACGATCGCCAAGCCCGTCAAAGAATTTCAATTCCATCAAAGCAGCTGCAAAGCGATCGATCGCGACCTGGATTGGGATGACAAACCGACGCCAACCCGTCCGCTTTCTGTCCTCTGCCTTATTACCCATACCAACGACGTTCTTAGCTTATATTCGGAGTGTCAAACCTATGCCAGCAGCAACCAACGAAATTGCCTACACATTGGAGCATTCTCCTGCTTATAGTCTCCTGCGCCTGGATTTGAAAGCGAACCAAACGGTACTTGTAGAAGCCGGGGCAATGGCGGCCATGGATTCCTGCATTGAGATGAAATCCAAAATGCGGGGCGGTTTAATGAAGGGGCTGGGTCGCATGCTTGGCGGCGAGTCTCTCTTCATCAGCGAATTCACCGCCAAAGGAAAACCCGGCCAGCTTTATATCGCTCCTGGGGTTCCAGGAGATGTGAAGCATTATCGGTTACAAGACAAAGCCTTGATAGTGCAATCAGCTGGATTTGTTGCAGCCAGTCCTGATGTGAATCTTGATACCAAGTTCCAGGGGGTCAAGGGTTTTTTTAGCGGCGAGTCGTTGTTCATGATCCGGGCATCAGGGCAGGGTGACTTCTGGTTCAGTTCTTATGGTGCCATTTTGGAAATTCCTGTCTCTGGCAGTTATGTGGTGGATACGGGCTATATTGTCGCGTTTGAGGAAAGTTTGAATTATAAGGTGGAAGCTATCAACGGTCTTTCTTTCAAAGGACTGGGAACAGCTATTTTTGGGGGGGAAGGGTTGGTGTGTCGCTTTAGCGGCGAAGGGAAGTTGTGGGTGCAGTCGCGTAACCTTTCACCCTTGCTCAATTTCCTGATGCCGTTCCGTCCCCTAAAATCGTCTTCATGATGCTGTGGTTCAGTTTGCTTGTCAGAAGATTTCTGGGTCGTGGGTAAACAAATAAGAATTTTTGAGCGCGCAGGTTCCAACCGCGCGCTCAAAAATTCTTACTGTTGGAGGAGTATTAAATTGCCTTCCAGATTGTGTAAGCTACGGCAGTCCGGTAGCGATTGGGGTTGAGTTGTCTGAAATAGACAAGGTTTCCTATCACAACTTCTCGCTCCAATTTTGATGGTCTTTTGTTGTTCTGCTCTGCTGGGAGACGGTGTTTTGGAGATAACTGTCTGCCGTTCTTATTTGCGATCGCAAAGTTAGAAGTGTGAGAGTCCTTCTGACATCCAGGGTGATAGGGCCAGCATAACGAGCAAAACCTGTCCTGGTAATCGCACAGGACGTTATGCGATCGCACACCCCGCATATTCCCGCACATTAGGGGATATAAAAGGCAAAGCAGTTCGGGAGGATGTTCCGCTGTTAAAAAGTACAATCCTGAATCTAATTCTGCTCGAACCACCGATTCAAATCCTCAATTTCCTCAAATTCAAACAACATTTCGCTCAACCCGTCCAAGGACTCTAGCGAGAGTCGATCGATCCTGGTTTCAACCGCATCAGGGAGATCGCCGAGCTTGCGAGACAGCAGCTTCAAGAGAAACGATCGTTGGCGTTTCAAATTCAGCGCTCGCTCCTCCTCTCTACCTTCTTCTCTGCCCTCTTCTCTGCCGATTTCAATGCCTGCTTCCAGACCTTCCTGCTTTGAGGTGGCCACGACGTTGTTCAGATCCCAATAATATTTCAAGCTGCTTCGATAGGCCACTTGTTCTTCGGCGGAGAACTTCGCAATTTCGGCCACTTCAAATAATTGCTGAAAAATACTCTCCTGGAGGATTGGGGGACGATCGCTTAGCTCAGACAAATGCTTGAACACAAAGAGCCATTTTTCGAACTGACTCTCTAACTGATTCAGGGTCTTCTTAAATTTAGGCAGCTCGATATAAATAAACTTCAATTTGTCATAGAAGACTTTGCACTTTTGATTTTTCAGTTCGACGGTATGCAGGATCGTCTTGTCGTCTTTATGGTCGTCGAAGACGAAATCTAAGATGCCGATCGTATACACGGCCGACAACTTGTAATTCCAGTCCCCTTTCTCCGCTTGTTCCTGGATGGGGAAGGTGGCATAGTAGACGCTGCGATCTTTGAAGTAGTTTTGCTTGGCTTTTTGCAGCTCAACAATGAATTTTTCCCCGCTCTGGCTTTCGCAATAGAGATCGAAGATGGCTTTGCGGTCGATCTCGGTATTGCCAAGATTCTCGTTGTTTTTGTAGCTGAGGTCGGCAATGGTGTGGTGGGCGGGTAAAATGACATTTAAAAAGGCCATCAACAGCTGCTTGTTGGGTTCGGTGCCAAACAGCCGTTTGAAGCCAAAGTCCGTCAGCAGGTTAATGTATCGTTCTGGGGTGGGGGGATAAGGTTGTTTGGACATCGCGCTCTGCTGACCCAACGATCCGCACTGCTAATTTCACTATAGCAGTTGAGGCGGGTACGGTTGCGAGAGAACGACAATGACGTACTGCTCGATCTCCCCATAGCTATAGGGAATTGCCACATAGTCTTTGAAGATTTTTTCCACTATATCCTGGTAGAACGTTAGGGTATCTATTGCACAATCTCCTGGGTATTGGGGTCAAAAACGACATTTTTGAGGTTCATTTTTCCAATCCAGTTTACAAGGTGATGCAATTGCACTATCATTGAGAATCGTCTTCGACAAGAATCAGTTTTAAAATCTTTTCATGACTAATTTCAGATTGCAGTTATTGTATCCTGGTAATTACAGATAACTTTTTTGAAACTTACAACACTTTCTTATTTTTAAGAATGACTTCTCTGCCTCTCAAACCAGCTACAAATCCTGGTGAAGCCTATAAGATTTTCCTCCCCGATGCAGCACTCCAGGGAAAGGAGGCAATTAATTCTTACTATGTTGATTTATCTCCCGATCGGCAAAAGCAGGCTGTAAAGGAAATTAGCAGTAAGCTTGAATTACAAGATGAAGGGAGTTTCTCTACAATTGCCTTCACTGGACATATTGGTTGTGGTAAGAGTACAGAACTTTTCCGAATAAAAGAGGACTGGAAAGAGAAAGGTTTTCGAGTTGTTTTTGTACAATCAATCTTAGAAGTTGATGTTTTGGATATAGACCATACTTCTCTTTATCTCTTGATTTTTCAGAAAGTTGCAAATGAACTTGAAACCTTGAAAATATCCATAAATGACAATGAAGTGAAGGAGATTAAAGACTGGTTTTTTAGAGAAGAAATTCTAGAAAAGGACGAAATAATAGAAAGCTCTTTAGGGCTTGAAGGAGAAGCATCAATTGGGATTAATCTTCCTTTTGCCCGTTTGCTCTCTAGAATAACATCAAAAATTAAAGGGTCTGCGACTGAGCGAAGAAGAGTTCGAGAAACATTGCAGCGGAACACCTCTCAATTGAGAGAAGCACTCAATTCGTTCCTCAATCGCGCTTACAAATCAATTAGAGATGATTATCCTAAAGGATTTCTTCTTATTTTAGATGATTTGGATAAAGTACCACCGAAATTAGCTGAAGGATTATTTTTTGATTATGGTGCTCAATTAGAAGGGCTAAACTGTACCTTAATTTACACGATACCAATTTCACTGACATATTCCCTCAAAAAAGTAGCTGGTAGTATTTTTGGCGATCCTACAATCCTGCCAATGGTTAATATCTATGAATTTGATAAGGACCTGGACGATCTTAAATTTAATCAGCCAAGATTGAATGCAATTGCTGATGTAATTCGTAAGCGTGTGAACCTCCAAGAGCTGTTTGCAAATGAAGACTCTGTATTGAGAATTGCAGAAGCAAGTGGTGGCTGCGTGCGTCAGTTGATAAGAATTATGAGAAAATCAGCGCTTATTGCTTTTACCAATGAGCATCAAAAGATAAAAGAGGAAGATATTGAATATTCTGTCAAACAAGAACAGTTTGATTTTGAAAGACGATTATCTACAAACGACTATGCTGTTCTTGCTCAGGTTTGTAAAAATAAAGAAATTGAAAAAGATGAAAGAGCACAAACGTTGCTTTATAACACGTCTGTACTTGAATACAATGGTGAAAATCGCTGGAACTATCCGAATTCCGTTGTAAGACGGAGTAGCTCTTTCCAGAAAGAACTCAACCATCTCAACACCCTCAATATCATTTAGGATCGTGGTCTCGAAATCTACAATTGAATCTAGATCGCAAGAATTTATAGAAGCTAATCTGCAAGAATTTGCTGGACTATCAGCATTTATTCAGCTCTCGGAAAATTTTACGCTGGGTTTCATAGAAATAAGTTTTGCGTCTGAAGAAAAGATTTTGATAGAAAAGCTCAAGGGCGATCCAAAATTTAAAGATATTCAATTTACATTATTCAATTTCTCAAACGATCGAGAACTAAACTTTTTACTTGATGAAATTATAAATAAGCTAAAATTCATTCTTCCTGAAGAAGATAAAAAACTAGTCATTTTTGTCCAAGGTTTAGAAAAATTTATCCATGATAATGAAGACTATCCTCCCATTTTGCAGAATTTGAATTTCGTTCGCAATGCTTATCGGGAAAAGGTTCCTCATCCTATACTTTTCGTTTTGCCGACTCATTATTTGAATCGTTTGGCTCAGTTTGCTCCTGATTTTTGGGATTGGCGATCGGGTGTTTTTCAATTTCAGAGTACGACTCCAGCTGAAAAGCAAATACTTGAATCAAGTCCAGTCAGTTTTGTTGCAAACTCTGCTGAAGTTGCAGGAAAAATCGATCGATTGGAGCAGTCTTGTAATGAATTTCATTGCTTTCAAGAACCTGCTTCTACAAGTGCTAAAAATAATTGTGGTGATATTTTGTATCAACTGGGATCTGCTTATTTACAGCAAAATAAGTTTAAGCACGCAAAGCAGTATCTAGATAAATCGCTAGAATTTGCTCAGGCCAGGAACGATCGAAATTTACAAGCAGATATTCGCAAAGCTCTAAGTCACTTAAATAAACTTGTGGGAAGTGATTTTAGTACGTTTATTGACAGGATACTTATCAAAAAACATGGCTTAGGAACCATTATTCATAAACTCAAAGCAAAAGATTCTACGGGTAGATGGGCTTATTACTTTGTTGCAGTACCTCCTTATGGAGAAAAGAAATTTTTAGATGCGTTAGATAGTGCTGGACAAATAGACCTAGAAGATTATGGTAGAGTGATTGCATCTTGTTATGGAGAAAGTCCATCTGAGACGATTAAGAAGTTCCTAAAAGAAGAATATGGATTTAATGTATAACTGACGATCTGGATAGGTTGTGAGTCTTAGTCAAGCTTGTTGCTAGATGACAAGTAATTCATAAACCATTGGTATAAGACCTGAATGTTTCGATCTGACGGAAATAAATTTTTGATCGTACTTAAAGACTTTTTTGCACTAAACAAATCCATCAAAATAGGTTTTTTATCAAAAGATAACTTGTACTGCTTTATTGCATCTTCACGACTGCCAACTAAACTCAAGAGCAGCCCTTTAAGCCGTAATCTACTTGTTTCCTTATCTATACTTCCTGATAATTCAATCGCCTCTCCCCACTGTTTTATGGCTAGTACTCGATCGTTTTGAAGTTTGTTGATAACTCCCAACCATACAAGGGTATAAGCTCTCTCAATCGTTTGAGAATCTGTATCCAGTAAATTCAACATCTGTTCTAAGGACTGACTTAGATTACCCATACCCAAATAATAGAAAGCTAACCAGTAGTAATTAACCCGTTCTTTTGGATTAGAGCTAATACTTCGGTTAATATCTTCAATTGCTGATGCATAGTCACCGAGTTCGTGATAAACAGAACTTCGAAAACACAAACTTAGAGATCTGTCTGAGGAACTATTGTTTTCGGTCGCAATCTCAACAGCTTTTCTAAAGTCTTCTAATGCTTCATTTAAAGCACCATAATAAAGATGAACTCGACCTCTTAAGATATAAATCTTACAATCGTTTTGGAGTTGCTGTTCAATCGCAAAATCAATCGGCTCCAAAATTTTTACATATTGTTTAGGATGATAATAAGAGGTATTGACTATCTCTTCTAAATAGTAATTTGCTGCTTGAGGGTCTAATCTAATCGCTTTAATAAAATCATTGGTTGCTGCATCATAATCAAGTTTTTCAGCATGACATTGACCTCGAATGTTATAAAGTTGGGCAAACTCAGGGGCTAACTGAATCGCTTGTTCCATTGCTCTCAAAGCTGAATCAAGATCCCCTAACTCTTGATAACAACTGGCCTGACCCACATAATAATCAAAATTACCGGGCTGAAGTGCGATCGCAAGCTTCAATTGTTCCAAAGCTGCTTCAAAGTCTTGATTGTCATAAGCAGCTTGAGCATCTTTTACATATTGTTTTGCTCCAGGAATGGGTTGAGGCACGTCTATGAACTTCTGCTCGAATTCCGGCTCGGAGGCTATCAGTTTGATGCCATCTTCCACCTCCACCAGGATCAGCGCATCCCCTTCCTGCCAGTCCAATTTGTCCAAAATCTCTTTAGGAAATGTGGTGCCGATAGAGTTACCCACTTTTTGCAACTTCACTCGCATGGCTTTGTTTGCTGCTCAGGTCACTACTATTGTAGTAGTGAGGCAAGCTGGTACTTCGTCGATGATGCGGAGATGGGTTAAGGATGCTATGAATGTGTTGGTCTGGCATCCGACCCGCTTTAGTGAGAAGGGATCTGTATTGAGAAGGGATCTGTATTGATAAGGGAATGGTCAACTTGCAGACTGGGCAGATTCTTGGGAGCAGCTAATATCCTTACCAAACTCTGGCCATCTTTAGCACAAATCCTGGCAATTCGGGTTCGCATTTGACAGACTCGGGTTCGTCTAAAATCTCTGGCAGTCGATCGGGCCGATAAAGATGAACTTGACAATTCTGGCGGTCGATTAACAGTCCTAGCCGCACGCCATTGGCAATATATTCCGCCATCTTTTCCTGCAAGCTGGCTAATGTATCGCTGCTGGAACGGAGTTCTATCACGAAGTCAGGCGCAATCGGTGCGAAGGATGCCTGTTGTTTGGGTTGTAAAGCATTCCAGCGAGCCGACAAAATCCAGGCTGCGTCTGGCGATCGGGTGGCACCATTGGGTAAGGTAAAGCCTGAGCTGGAATCAAAGACTTCCCCGCTGCCATCAGTTTCAGACCAGATATATAGCTGCCCTAGAATTCTGCCGTTGCGGTTTCCAGTATCAGCAAATGCGGGGGGCATGACGATAATTTCTCCATTGGCATTCCGCTCGATTCGCAAGTCGGGATTGGTTCGACAAAAGTCATAGAACTGCCGATCGCTCATCTGCGACATGGCGATTAATGAAGAAAGATTAATCGGTAATGGTGTCTTTGCGGATTTAACCAATAGGTCAGGCATGGGCAACCTGTTTGACAGTGTCAGAGTAAAGGTTACGACAAAGCATAGCCAGCACGTCAAGTTCCGGAATGCCCTTATTATAGCGAACAGCTAAAGCTGACCGAATCGATCGAGACCTGGCACAAAATGCAATAAAATTGGCGCTTTGTGCGATCATTAAGGCAGGTTCTGTCCTCTATGCTGTTTATATAGTGAAAGGCAGGAGGCAGAGGGCAGAGAGCAGGAGGCATAAGGGAAAAGTTGGCTACATCTGGTTCTGAGCCTTTTGTTATGTCCTACATCTGTTGCCTCAGTAATATATAGTACTCCGGATCGCAGCAACACCATGAGGAAACACCATGACCCATTCATCAGCTAAGGTTGCCCTGGTGACAGGTGCATCGTCCGGTATGGGCAAAGTCATTGCTCAGCGATTGATCAAAGACGGTCTCACCGTGATTGTCGCTGCTCGTAGTTTTGACAAAATGGCCGATTTAGAAGCTGTGGGTGCCCATCGCCTACGTCTGGATGTTGCTAATGACGAGAGCGTGCAAGGTGCTGTCAGCGAAATTATTGAAACTTACAATGGCGTCGATGTATTGGTGAACAATGCCGGATTTGGCTGTTACGGAGCGGTGGAAGATACCTCCATTGATGATGCTCGCTACCAGTTTGAAGTCAACTTGTTTGGGCTGGCTCGGTTGACCCAACTGCTTTTACCCAAGATGCGGGAAAAAGGTGCAGGCAAGATTATCAACATGTCCTCTATGGGCGGCAAAATCTATACGCCGCTGGGAGCCTGGTATCACGCCTCTAAACATGCTCTGGAAGGTTGGTCGGATTGTTTGCGGCTGGAACTGGCGCAGTTTGGCATTGATGTCGTGGTGATTGAACCGGGCGCGATTAAGACCGAGTTTGGCAATGTGATGACAAAGCCAATGCTGAAGCGCTCTGGTTCAGGAGCCTATGCTCAACTGGCCCAGGCGATGGCTCAGGCGACTCAACAATCCTACGAAGCGGGTGACGCCTCTCCGCCCTCCGTCATCGCCGATGTGGTATCTTCGGCGGTGAAGGCTCGCAAGCCCAAAACTCGCTATGCGGCTGGGAAGTTTGCTAAGTTCCTGATCTTTATCCGCACCTGGCTGGGCGATCGCATCTTCGATCGAGCGATTATGAGCATGGTGAAATGAACTCAGATAGGCAGAAATTTGCCATCGACAATCAAGCTGCAATCAGGGTAGAAGCATTCCAGTTGATGCCATCATCCAAAGTTGAGTAAGACAAAGCAGGGCCATATTCTGTCAATGAAACATAAACCATGAAAAGTTTTCCATTATATTGAACTAAAGCTGGAGTTGTATTAGCGACTTGCCCGTTGAGATAACTGGGACTTTGAGACCACTGTCGATCGTCCACACCGTTTGGGGTTGAAACTGTACATAATACTGGGGATAGGTGGGAAGAGCTAGGCCCAACTACACAAGCCATATATAGCTGATTGTCATATTCTCCCAGACTCACGCCAGCGGAGACATCTGGATCTAATATGAGGTTCGTCCCAGTTCCAGTCATTTGATAGTACGGTTCCCAGTTTGTACCATCAGTTGTTCGGCTCACAACTGGATTTGACTTTCCCGCATATGCCATGAAAAGTTGCTTATCAAAAGTTGCTATTGATACTGAACCTGCTTGAGATTGTTGTGATTCTGGTGGATTGGGTGCAAAAGATAAAGCTCGATCCCAGGTCACTCCGTTTTTTGAACGGGTATAGGATAAAGTTCCGTCCTGATTAGATACATAGGCTAAATAGAGAGAGTCATTAAACTCAGCTAATGAAGGCCCAAACTTCGCTGAATATGAGTTCAGTATGTGATTTGAGTTCCAATTCACGCCATCTGTTGATTGAATCAGCGATAATGTATTTTTTGAGTCTTCAGCAACAAATGCTAGATACAAACTATCGTGAAACTTGACTAAGCTTGGACTCTGATTAGTCGATTGTGGCATCTCTACGGGAATTGACCAACCTTGATTAACATTCATAGAAGTAATGACAATCTTATTCTTCACATTCACGTAAGCTAAATAAAGCCTATTATTGAACGTTGCAATGCTAGGAGATAAATTAAAATTGATCTGAGTTCCATTACCAATGCCATGCCAAAAAACTCCAACGGTTTTTGTGTTTGGAGTCCAAAGTCCATCGTTTTCAGCTTGGATAGCACCATTTTGTGTGGTCACCCACGAGGCATTTTGGGTTGTAGATACATCAACATATTTTTCCTGATCCTGAGTTCCAATCCATATATTGTAGGTTGGGGTACCTGTCAGAGAAGCAATTCCACTAGGGGATTCCAGCAAATCACTCAAAGAGGTATTCAGGACATCAGCATAAGCATCAGGTTCAATATGAATCGCAATTTTGAGGCAATTCATAAAGCTACTGAGTCTGTTATGAGTTTTTTCTAAGGTATCGTCAAGCTTTTTGACATCATCAAAGACTTTATAGGCTGCCGGTATGATTTCTTTAGGAGCGTTGATTGTGTCCCAGACTTCTTTAAGATCGTGATAGGTATTATATGCAGATTTCAAATACTCCACGACCTGATCGAGATTTTTGATATCTTTAGCTGCAACCAGCGTTTTCCCAGCATCTTCTACAACATCAGCAATCAGCTCATCGAGTGTCAGCAAATCGTAGAGATCGCCAGCCGCACTCAAAAAAGACACGACATCAAAAGCAATCGTAGCAATTTCATCAATCGTTTCCCAAGCTTTTTTTTCTGCTGCGATCGCATAAATTCCCTGGTTAGTAGAATTAGCTACATAAACGTTATCACCACTCTTTGAACGCAGGACTTCGGAAGACTTAAGGATAGGATTGTTCCAAGTCGTTCCATCATCTGACATGGTGTAAACTAAGCCATCGCCAGTGTTAATGGACATATACGCCATAAAAAGCTTGCCATTATATTCGGCAAAAGCTGAAGTGGTATTAGCTACCTGTCCCTTTAGATAACTAGGGACTTGAGACCAATCTTGAGCATCAATACCGCTATCAGTAGAAATCGTACATAATACTGTTGATGGATCGGATGCACTAGGTTCAACGACACAACTCATATACAGTTTACCGTTATATTCTCCTAGACCCACTCCTGCAGAAACATCTGGATCTAAGATTAAATTATCTCCATTGCCAGTTAACTGATAATACGACTGCCAGCCAACTCCATCAGCTGTCCAGTTTACAACTGGATTCCTCTCGCCTGCATACGCTACAAAGAGACGTTTATTGAAAGCTGCGATTGAAACTCTTCCTGCTGGGAGATGTCGTGCCGTTGGTTGATTGGGAGCAAAAGGCAAAGAGGGTGCCCACTGGACTCCATCTGTATAAGTATATAGGAAGTCCCCTTCATCGTTAGCATAGGCTACGTAGAGATAGTCATTAAACTTCGCCAATGAGGGGCCGCACTTGCTCGTTATCCTTGAACCAGCGTTTATTGGCGTATTGCGTCTCCATGCTCTACCATCCGGCGACCATGTCAAGAATAGTTGGTTGTTTTGGTCCTCTGCGACAAAGACTAAATATAAGTTTCCCTGAAATTCTTCTAAGCTTATGCTATGTTTCGTCACTTGTGGTATCACTTGTGGTCTTGACCAAGTTTGGTTGGCATCCATAGAGGTAATTGTAATTGTTGAGTTTACATTCACATAGGTCAAGTAAAGCTTGGATTTGAACACTGCAAGGCTAGGTGATAGTCCAAAGTTGGCTTCTAGATTGTTGCTACTCATTTCTAATTCCTCCAGCTTTTATGAATTTGAATCGAAGGCTTGATAGTAGAGCACCGGAAGCAATGACTGTACATTCAGGGGAGGTAAGACACCTGAAAAGTTAGGCAGAGGGGTGGGATATCAGTGTCATCGTACGAGAATCAGCAATAAAACGCATATTCAAGTGTTTGGCGTTACTGAAAACTGATTAACACTAAATATGCAAATCTTGTTGTCAATAGGATCTAGTAGTTGAGAAATTTCTTAATAAGGCACTCCCTTATTGACATCATGCAATTGCTCTGGGTGGGATATAACGGTTCAAGGGACAGGCACTGCTCTAAAAGTTGATGCAGATCCCAAGTCTGCGATCGCAGCTCTTCACCACTTAAAAACCTACAAACCTTGCAACGGATTCAGAGGAGGGAAATAGTATGGTATTTTCAAAAGTGGTAATATAGGCAACAAATTTGAGGTTAGTCAGTAGGAACAGAGCTGTACTTGATAGATCTGTATTTTTCTACACACTATACCCTCATCTCAGGATCTCCGCCTCCTGATTCGAAGCTTGCTTTTACCTCCAGCAGGGAATTTTAGCTATTTAACCGCTAATTGCATAACCCTGATGTCTTGTTAAGGAGGAAACTCTAGATATGCAGTGGCAAAGACATGATAAAAACTTTCTAACATTAAAACCTTTTCCATAGGTGTTGTCAATAACAAGATTCATCATGGCAAATGAAGCTATCGGTGTCAGAACTGTGACGGGCAATTTATCGCAGAGACTCCGACTACAGGCAAGCCAATCATTCACAACTCTTACAGGAGGATAGCAGGTGGGACGGCTTTGACAAGTTTTTCCAGTATGGGAGGAATTCTCAAGGGATCGGGATTTTTGAACGTGCAAGTTCCACCCGCACGATTAAAAATCCTTGCTTGTTCACCCCGCCCCACCGTAAATTATGCCCTCTTTCTGAAGAACCCGATTGTAATTGACGGGAAAGGGTAGACTAGACATCAGACTCTGAGATGGTTTTGAGCGTTGGGAAATTGCCAGCAAAGGAATGTTGGCTCAGTTGCGACGATTGCAGGTCGGGATAGTGCTAGTTATTCTCGATATTGATGGTGACTTGGAGCAGGGTGCTGCTGTGGCGTTGGAAATTCGTCAGAGCAGCGATGTCGCTCAAACCCGCACCCGGGGAAAACTGCCCCCCGCTCCGACATTATTGGCGCAATACCAGCGCTGGCAATCTCTGTATCGCAGCCTTGCCTTCTTGTTTCGTATTGAAGATCGTCCTGGACAAATTCCCAATGTTTCCAGTGCAGAGGTGTTGGTCGCCTGCCACCAGGCGGCTCAGGATCTATCTGAGATGCTAAATGGCTGGCTTGGGTCTGAATCCTTTCGTCCGATTCGAGAAAAATTGTTGGAAAAGCTGCAGCCTACGGATGCGGTACAGCTGATTTTGCAAGTTGAGGCGATTCAGCTACGACGCCTGCCCTGGCATCTGTGGGACTTCTTTGAGCGCTACCCCAAAGCGGAAGTGGCTCTTAGTGCTGCTGCTTACGAGCAAGTCGAGCGCGAGCCGCCCCCCCGGGATCGAGCCAGAATTCTTGCCATTTTGGGCAATCGGCAAGGCATTAATGTTGAAGCAGATCGGCAGCTGCTGGAAAATTTGCCGGATGGGGCAGAAACCATTTTTTTGGTAGAACCGTCGCGCCAGCAACTTTACCAGTGGCTCTGGGATGCAGCAGGATGGGACATTCTTTTTTTTGCTGGCCACAGTCGCAGTCAGACGGATGGCAAGGCGGGCGAGATCGAACTCAATCCAGGCGATCGCCTGACCCTGGACGAATTGACCTATGCCTTGCGCAAAGCGATCGAACGGGGCTTGAAGCTGGCAATTTTCAATTCCTGTGATGGTCTGGGTCTGGCTCGTCAGCTGGAAAGCCTCTACATTCCCCAAATTGCAGTGATGCGGGAGCCTGTTCCCGATCGGGTCGCTCAGGAATTTCTTAAACATTTTCTGACGGCTTTTTCGAGCGGCAAGTCGCTCTATCTGGCGGTGCGCGAAGCTCGGGAACAGCTTCAGGCATTGGAAGATCGATTTCCCTGTGCGAGTTGGCTGCCTGCCATTTGCCAAAATCCGGCTGAGGTGCCGCTGAGCTGGCAAGCATTGGTGTCGCGGAGTCGGGCAGAGAGCAGAGGACCGAAGGCAGAGAGTGAAAGCGACTTAGCTATTGTTGTTGATATTCCAGTTTCTCCCTGTCCTTATCGAGGGCTTTCGGCGTTTCAGGAAACAGATGCACCTTTCTTTTTTGGGCGAGATGGGTTTGCAGAAAGACTGTTTGAGGCGGTTAACCAGAAGCCTTTGGTGGCAGCGGTTGGGCCTTCTGGTAGCGGTAAGTCGTCTGTTGTCTTTGCGGGATTGATTCCTCGTTTACGACACGAGGGAGACTGGTTGGTGGTGAGTTTTCGTCCAGGAAATCGTCCATTCTTTAGATTGGCTGAACAGCTGATACCATTGCTGGAGTCAGGGATGAGCGAAACGGAACAGTTGGTTGAAGCGAACAAGTTGACAGTCGCTCTGCAGCAACAGACGCTTGCGATCGCAGATGTCATCGAACGCATCCTAAACAAAACCCCCCATGCCAATCGTTTGCTATTAGTGGCCGATCAATTTGAAGAGTTGTATATTCTGGATCGAGAACAGGGAACAGGGAACAGGGAACAGGGAATCAACAATCCTCCCTCTTCCGTCCTCCCTCTTCCGTCCTCCCACCTCCCTCTTCCGTCCTCCCACCCCCCTCTTCCGTCCTCCCTCTTCCGTCTTCCCTCTTCCATCGGTCGTTGTTTTCAAGATCAGTTGCTGGCCGCGATCGCACAAGCAAGCAATCTAAAACTCGTCTTAACTCTGCGGGCAGATTTTGTCGATCGGGCGCTTTTCTATCGGCCTTTTGCAGAGGCATTGCGACAGCATGGATTGGAATTATTGGGGCCAATGACCCGGGCGGAACTGCAGGCAGCGGTACAAGAGCCAGCGCAACAGTTGGGCGTGACGATTGAGCAGGGATTGACCGCCCGAATTCTGGATGCTGTCAGCGAGGAACCCGGATATTTGCCGTTATTAGAGTTTGCCCTGACATTGCTGTGGGAAAAGCAACAGAATCGAATGCTAACCCACGCTGCTTATGAAGCGATTGGTGGCATCGAACAAGCGTTAGCGGGCTATGCTGAGCAAATCTACGACTCGCTGAGTTTAGCAGATCGACAGCGAGCACAGCACGTTTTTGTCCAGTTGATCCATCCTGGAGAAGGAACAGCAGACACTCGGCGGGTGGCCACTCGTACAGAAGTGGGGACGGAAAATTGGGATCTGGTGGCGCATCTGGCGAATGCTCGCCTGGTGGTCAGCCAGCAGGATGAAGGAACGGGAGAAGAAACGGTTGAAATTGTCCATGAGGCTTTGATTTGGGGATGGCAGCGTCTGGGACAATGGCTGGAAGACGATCGTAGCTTTCGCACCTGGCAGGAACGACTGCGAATTGCGATTCAGCAATGGCAGGCAAGTCGGCAAGATGAAGGGGCGCTGTTAAGAGGCGGACCCTTGTTAAATGCTCAGCAGTGGCTGCAGGAGCGGCAAGCCGATCTCAGTCAGTTAGAACAGGAATTTATTCAAACGAGTGTAGTGCGGCAATTGCAGGAACAGAGGCTGCGCGATCGCGTTCGCCATCGGATTACGAGTGGATTAGCTGGCGGCTTGGCTGCAGCGTTGTTTCTGGTTGGCATTGCGGGTTGGCAATGGCGCCGCGCCGAGATTGGCGAGACCAATGCCCAGCTCAGTGCCCTGAGCGCTTCTGCTAAAGAACTGTTCGCGTCCAAGAAAGAATTGGAAGCCTTGCTAGAGAGCTTAAAAGCAGCCCAAACTCTGCAACAGTCCGCTGGCATCAAAGCAGACACCCGCATCCAAGTGCTTGCTGCCCTGCAACAAGCAGTCTACGAAATCAGAGAATACAACCGTTTAGAAGGTCACGACCGTACTGTTATTGACGTCACCTTCAGCCCGGATGGACGGACGATCGCCTCTGCTAGCGACGACGGTACGGTGAAACTCTGGCAGCAAGATGGAACGCTGCTAAAAACTTTGAGAGGTCATGAGGAACCCGTCAGGAGCGTTCGCTTTAGCCCTGATGGCCAGGTCCTGGCTTCAGCCAGTTATGATGGTACGATCAAACTCTGGCAGAAAAACGGGACGCTGCTGCGCACCCTGAACGGCCACCAAGATAAGGTCAACAGCGTTCACTTCAGTCCTGATGGCAAACTGCTAGTTTCTGCTAGTGCCGATAAGACGATTAAACTCTGGACGCCAGAGGGGAAACTGGTCAGAACTTTGACAGGCCATCGAGCCTGGGTACGCTATGCCAGTTTCAGTCGCGATGGTCAGATCCTGGCTTCGGCCAGTGCTGATAAGACAGTCAGACTGTGGCAGCCAGATGGTACTCCGATCGCGACGCTCAAAGGGCATGAAGGTACAGTAAACAGCGTCAGTTTTAGCCCGGATGGCGCGCTGCTTGCCTCAGCTAGCAACGATAAAACGATTAAGCTCTGGCACCGCCAGGGAACTTTGGTTAAAACTCTGACTGGACATACTGACCGCATTTGGGATATCCAATTCAGTCCCGATGGCCAAACCCTGGCATCCACCAGCGCCGACCAAACAGCCAAACTCTGGCAACTTGACGGTCGCTTGCGTTCAACTCTGGCAGGACATAATGCCCCAATCTATAGCATCAGCTTCAGCCCCAACGGTCAAACCCTGGCAACAGCTAGCTCTGATACGACGATTAAGCTATGGCAACGGGAAAGCCGACCGCAGCTAGCGTTGGAGGGACATCGCGATCGCATCTTGAACGTTCGTTTTAGTCCCGATGGTCAGACTCTGGCAACAGCCAGCACGAGCGGCACGACAAAATTGTGGCAACGGGATGGCAGTGTGTTCAGAACCCTCTCGCACCTTCAGACCAACCTCCTGGATCTCGATTTTAGTAACGACAGTAAACTCCTGGTGTCCGCCAGCGCCAAAGGTACCCTCAGCCTTCATACCCTCGAAGGAAAAGAGTTGAAGTCTTTCTCGACCCACCAGCAGGGAGTTTTGGGAATCGCTCTCAGCCCAGACGACAAAACCCTGGCTACTGCAGGTAAAGATGGCACCCTCAAACTCTGGCGGCAAGATGGTACCTGGCTCAGAACCCTGTGGGGACATCGCAGTTCAGTGATGGATGTGCAATTCAGTCCCAATGGCAACATGCTGGTCACTGCTGGTGACGACAACACGATTAAACTTTGGACTCAGCAGGGGAAGTTACTCAAGACCTTGACTGAGCACAACAGCCGGGTTTGGGAAGTCGACTTCAGTCCTGATGGACGCTTGCTCGCCTCTGCCAGCAGAGATGGTACTGTAAGACTATGGCACCGCAGCGGCAAATTGCTGAATACGCTGAAAGGTCACAACAATCAGGTCGTTAGCGTCAACTTCAGTCCCGATGGTCGCGTTCTGGCCTCAGCCAGTTTGGATGGCACGGTCAGACTGTGGAGTTTGGAAGGAACGTTGCTGGCAACCCTGTGGGGACATCGGGGGAGCGTGATGAGCGTCCGCTTCAGTCCTGATGGCACTGCGATCGCATCTGCGGGGGACGATCGGGCCGCAATCCTCTGGAATTTAGATCTGGATAATCTGATGGCAAAAGGCTGCGATTGGATCCGCGACTATCTGAAAACCAACCCCAACCTGAGCGATACCGATCGCGACCTCTGCAACGGCATCGGCAGAAGGAAGGCTCGCATTCACCCAATCGAGGGAAACTAAGGTAAACTGAGGCTCGAAGGATCGCTGACACACCAACCCTGACTATTCCCTGAGACCGTATGCATCTCAACCGCTGGCAACGCTATTTGATTAATTTCTTTCTGTTGATCAGCGCGATCGCAGTAGCCAGCCTGCTGTCGAGCCAAACCCTAACACCCTCCAAAGAGAGGCACCCACAAAACGATAATACTCTAGCTCCCCTGTCCGCTCCCACCTCGGATAAACCGCCTCCCCAGACCAGGCCAGCCTCCCCAAAAAACAAAAAACTAACCCAGGCCACTCCAGGCTGGAACCGCAACTTGACAGTTGACGATGTGCCCTACGATCTCTACATCCCACCCCATTATGGCACCCGCGATCGCACCCGCCACCTACCCTGTCTCCTCGTTTTACCAGGTTGGAACTTTCCCCGTACCAGCTGGGTCGAAAACACTAATCTAGTCGACTACGCCGATCGTTATGGCTATGCCCTATTACTGCCAGAAATGGGCAAAACCCTCTACGAGAGCCAATACTACCCTGAAACGCAACTGAAATGGAACCCGGTTCCTGGCGGCAAATTCATCAAAACACGCTTCATCCCGAAAATCCAACAACGTCATAATCTGCTTCATCCCAGCCAGTACAACATCATGCTGGGCCTCTCCACAGGCGGTCGCGGCGTTGTCCTGATTGCCCTGGAGAACCCCGGCCTGTTCGTTGCTGGAGCCAGCCTCTCCGGCGACTTCAGCCAGGAAAATACCCCCACCGATCGGTTGATGACAGCAGTTTATGGATCCTTCTCTACGTTCCGCGATCGCTGGCAAAGCCAGGACAACCCCCAGGCACGAGCTACAGAATGGCAGATGCCGCTTTACCTGGCCCACGGCACCGCCGACACCATCGTACCCGAAGAGCAGAGCCGCTTGTTCTACGATGCCCTGATTAAGCAGCACCAGCAAAACATCGAATACAACAGCGTTAAGGGAGCTGGTCACGATTACACCTTCTGGGGCGGACAACTAGAGCACGTGTTTAAATTCCTTGACAAAGATTGGCCATGATTCACCTATCTGGAATGGACCATGATTCGTGGCCTCCACAAACGAGACTACATCAAACCAGATATCCTGGAATGGTTCCGGCTGTTGGATTAGATGATGGCTTTGCCGGAGGAAATTCAATTCCGCTTTGAGCAAAGACCAGAACGCTATCAACAGGAGAAAAATATACCCCTACTCAGCCGCATCGAAGTCAGAGACCAGGAACGCGGTCGACAGTAAGACAAGAAGGTCGCCAAGAAAAAGCTGTTTCTCTGGTGCTGCGATCGCTGACCTGACGAGTAGGGCCACTTGAATCACCACCAAAGTCATGGCTTCAAAATTGCTCTGATTCAGCCCCTCCCTCCGAAGCCAGAATACAGCGTTCAGCAGACTGTAGCGGCGGCACAAGACCAACAACATGCGGCACTGGACGCGGCGTATAGCCCACCAGCGACTCGCCCTCGTAGGCCAGGGAAGTGCTAGCTCCAGAGTCAAGCATGACAGCTTCCCGGAAACCAACCTGACTCAACAACTCGCCTAAGGAAACCGAGTCCACGAGACCAGCGGAGACGCCAATGACGGGTTGCCCTTCGTGATTAATACCCCAGAAAGCCCGGTGACGATAGGCATCAAAGTCAAACAAGGTACCGAAGGATTCCCTGGGTTGAGGTTCCCCGCCTCTAACTAACCAGGCAGCGGCGACGAAGGCGTCGGTAACAGCAGAACTTTCGGCTCGCAAGCCTGATAGAGTATTGTGGCGATCAGCATCGAAGGGGACGAAGTCAACCGCGTTAGGGCTGATGAGTACCAGCGGTCGAGTATTCAGGCGAGGATTCTCGCTAGCATTGCCAGGGACAAATTCACCACTGACCTGGCTAAGGACAGGGCCAATCATGACATTAGAGTCGAGGTATTTCAGGGAGAAAAAGGCACCATCGACAGCAGCAATGGCCTCGGTATCGGCAATAATTTCGGGAACCTGGTAACGGCTGTCGGCGTGGATGGTAATCGGTTTGCCGCCAGAGATGAGGATCAAGGGCGGATCCGTGAGGGTAGTGCGTCTGAGCTGAATGGGCGTATGGAAGTTGAAGGGGCTACCCCAGCGCGGGAAAGGAGGACCGCCCCAGATCCGATCGAGAATGCCCGCCATTTGCGACTGACCGAAACGCTCAATCGCCAGCAAATGATCTGACTCGCCAGCAAACTTGTAATTATAATCATCCATCGTCATCGCCGCCTGATATCCCGCCGCTTCTGCTGCTTCTACGACCCGCTCGTCATACTTTCCTTCTGGATAGGTAAAGTAGAGCATCGGTACGCCCAGCTTTTCTTCCAGAATACGTTTAGCTTCCACTAACTCCCACTCAAGCTCGTCATCTGGCAGCGTTCTTAAATCCCTAGGGTGGGTAACGCTATGGGAGACGATCTCTACCAGCGGATCGGCAACCATTTCTTGCAGTTGCGACCAGGTGACAGTAGAACGTCCGATGATATCACCATCCACTTTGGCGGTGAAGATAGAAAAAACAGCCGGATAGCCATACTTTTTCATCAAAGGATAGACATGAGTATAGTGTCCTTCATAACCATCATCAAAGGTGAGCAGAACCGGCTTTTCAGGCAGCGGCAAGCCCGTTCTCAAATGGGTGACGAGTTGTTCCATGCTGATGGGAGTGAGGCCATTTGCTTCAATCAGTTGAAAGTCGCGCTCTAAGACTTCTGGTGTGATGTCAAAAAAAACCTGCATCTCGGGTAAAACGTCGTGATACATAATCACCGGAACCCTGGCAGATTGGGCACGCTCGTGAATGGTGGGCCAGGGATCGGGAGTGGTGTAAGCAATCAGTTGAGGGGCAAGGGTGCCGAAGGTCTCTCCCAGCTTTGTTTCCGGGTTGACCACCCAGTCGAGCAGAGGCAACCATTTGCGACCAAAACCAGCGGATTCAGCGAGGGAAGTTTCTGCACAGGGCGGGTTGAGACGTTCTTCACCCTCAGCGTCATTCTCAGTTTCAAACTCCTCAGTTTCAAAGACTGGTCTGGGCTGGGCAAAGGCGGGCTTAAAAGTGGGGTTGACGGTTGCAGCGGGCTGGGAAGCAGTTTTCATTCTCCAAAACGGCAATCCAAGAAAAGGCAGGCAAAGGGAGAAAAAAAGGGTTCCCAGGGCAACCTTCATGTATCTGGGGCAAGCCTTAAAGCGTTTCGCAAGCTCAATCGACTGTCTGAGACTCCGCATCATTACGTTCCTTACCGTTTGCAGATTATTCTAGTGCTGAATTAGACTATACATTTTAATCGACCAGTCAACCTTGTTCGGTCATGAAAATAGACTTCCATGAGTCTGACTAGAGCGTATCCAATCGTTGGAGGAGAAGCATTGAACGTTGCCAGATCCTCCTGCATCCCTTTTAAAGGGGGACTTTAAGTTTGGTTCCCCCTTTTTCAAGGCTACCGTGTACACACATATCGAACAAAGCAGCTCGATCCCCCTAAATCCCCCTTAAAAAGGGGGACTTTGAGTGGGTTCCCCTCTTTTTCAAGGGGGCTAGGGGGGATCGACGCAGGCACCTTGTTTGCAACAGAACTTGTGTGTACACCGTAGCTTTTTCAAGGCGGGCTAGGGGGGATCTAGGATCCCTAACAGGATTAAGGTTGTCTGATTTCTTGACTCCCCCAAACTCTGGATGCACCCTGCTGTTCCTGAATATCCACGATTTTTGGATGCCGAAATTTGAAGAGTTAGCCGAAGGTCAACAGAAAGTTGAGCAGATCATTGGAACAAGAATTAAATAAGATGTAGTTGAGTAGGATGGGCAAAGGGCAAATGCCCGTGCCCATCTCGGCTTTTTGATGGGCAAAGCGGAGCGTGCCCATCCAACCTGGCTAATTGATTGCAATAGAGTTAGATTATCGAAAAGGCTATACTCCTTACTCGATAGACCTCGGCAGCACTCAAGTGCCAACTACGAATTTACACAATTTTAGGTATGTCATACCACTAGGATTGATGACGAGCTGACGATTTCTCGAATTGCCCGCTTCATCACCTGCAAATTCTCGGGGGTATTTGGACAGGGATAATTCACTGAAGAGAGTGTTTTCAATCGATCCATCAACGCATAAAATGCCTCATCGTCGTACTCCTGATTTCCTACGAAAGCCCCCTTGAATTTATACAATTTCTTACAGTATCTGTGCAGCCACAGTATTATCAATTTTCATTAAATCTCTTCATTACTTCAGGATTTGGAAGGTAGGATAAAAGATTATAAGTATTAAGGCTCAATCCTCGTTTCAGGGAGCGGAAATAGATGAAGAGTTTGGCAGCTCGATTCAATAATAAGAGGTTTAGCTAAAGACATAACTCCGAGGCTAGAATCATCTCAAAACATCGGTTTTGAGCGTTTTCAAGCTCAGACCTCCCTGAAATAGGGCTAGAGCCAATATTAACGTTGCAAACCCCAAACACTAATAAGTCATGCCACAATCCTCCCCCTTAATCAACAAAAACATCACAAAGGAAAAAACGCATAAGTACTCGTACACCAGCATGGTTTCCCATCGTGGAACGCCCGTCAGCTTTGCCATGGTGGAGGACGGACGTATTTTTTACAGCGTATTGGATATGTCGAATACGGAGCAAAATGCGAATCAAGTCGGCGATAACGATAACGATCGGAACAATGATAAAAATTATTGGTCGAAAGTTAATTTCGAGGGTGTTGGGGCAAGCCGGTTACAGTTCCCCATAGAAATCATGCAGGTCGGATATGGAGTGGTGCCCAACTTCCTGATTGACAAATACGACAGCAGCAACAACAAGATTATTCATAAATACAATCTAGAGGGAAAGCCTCTGGATCAAGACGGCAAGGAATTGTCCGAGCCAGCCATCAAAGACAAAACCGACCCCTTCTATTCCAGCACGGCAAGGTTGGGGGCCAACGTGCCTTTTCAGGTACTCTCGGATGGCAAATACATTTATGTGTTTCGCCAGTCTATCGCAGCCAGCGATTCCAATAATGAAAATAATGAAAACCCGGCTATTGTCAACAACACCCTTTTAGTCGATCGTTTCATCCTCAGTGGCACGACTTTAAAGCTCAGTCGAGAAATACGCTATCAGCGCAGCCGCCACAAAACGGAACCCGAATCCCGCAAAGACACCCTCTCCGCCGTAGATGTGGAAGGCAAACCATTTTATCAGCCGACCCGTGAATTGGTCTTTGCCAACAATCTATCGAATGGAAATTTTTCTGTACTATTGTTGCCCGGAGCAGATTCAGAAGAACAGCGCTGGCAGATTTTTACGACGGATGCTGTAACCCGCAAAATCAATAGCTTCAATATCAGATTTGATAACAGCATTGTCTTCGACACCAGCGACTCGCAAACAGTCGTCAACGAATTCATCGAAAAATATGGGATCGATGACGGTTTGGTTGCCGAGGTGCAAGCGGCAATCAACCAGGGTGATAACGACGATAGAATTGCCAGCGCCTTATTAAGTAAAAGTCCGTACAGTGACAAAGGGATACCCCAAGATGAGCTAACTGAGTTGGTTTACATCATCCGAACAGGGGTGGTTAAGGATGATTTTATTCCTGCATCTGTGTCTCAATGGCCCTTAATTGAATATGAAAGCGATGGTACTGCCATTAAAGCCGAATATACGGTGAATGGCGTCCTTAAAAAAGAGTATGCTTTTCAAGCGCCGACAGACGAATTAAAACCTCAGTTAGTTCAATACCAACCGGCTCAAGGCTTGTCATCCTGCTATTACTATCAACAGGAAATGGGTGCTGACAATAAACCCATGAAAAACAAAGCCTGCGTCATGCTTGCGATCGGACTCGAAGACAAAAAACGAAATCAATACATCGGCATCCTGAATTTTTCTGCGGCGGCTTCTGGCCGACTAAGCCGCTTAACCACCGATACCGTAAACATGCCAGACATCAACGTTCAGGCCCTGGATGAGAATCCATACCGGGATCTGAAGTCCTTGCAAACTGTGGCCTGGCAGCAACCGCAAAAAATGAGGCTCCTGGATATCGACCCCAATGGCTTAAGTACAAGCGGGGGAGTGCTGAAGTTTGCCTACACCAGCGCTGATATTGGCATCAGTGCAGGCTATTCGGATGCGGTTGTGGCAACAGATCCCTATTTGTTTGATGATTCCCTGGGCAGGGTAAACCTGTATTTCAAGGGCAGGGATAAGAATTTCTTCGTGCTCTACTTTAATCCGACTGGCGGTAAAAGCGTCCAGGTTACCGATTCCAGTGCGCAGGCAGCGAACCCGCCACTAGTGAACCCGCCATTATCGTTGAAACCGCGCCTCGATCGGGACATCACCCTCGATGTAGTTGCGACCCTGCCCAAGAATAGCAATACCTGCACCTTAACGATGACATCGCAAGGCAGCCTGGTGGAGCAATGGCATCACCTGCCCAGGCGCTTGTCGCAAATTGCCAACATTTTGAATGGCAGCAGCCAGTTGCCGCTGGGAACCCTGGAGCCGCTGGGAAACACTGGCGATCCCAGGGCAGCCTATATCAAACCCCAGACCGGCAACGGTACCCTCAAGCTCCGTACCACGGTAGAGAACACCCTCATCTTTCAGGTTCAAGCTCCTTATGCTAACCCATTAGCCGACGGCAATACCCACTCCCTGCCCTTAAGTCAGTTATCGACTTATCTGGCCAACAATCCCAACATAAGCATGGCCAAAAAATCATTCTCTTTGAGCGGCGATGCCGTACTTAAGGCCGATCTGTTTTTTAAGTCTTACTTGTCCGGCATGGTCGCTGATGCTAAAGATATCAACACGTTGTGGAACTATTTGAAGGCTCAATCTTTGATCCAGGACGTCTCTGGAAAACCTGACCGGGCGCACCTGAGAGCTGCAGCTCTGACGGGCACCGCCACTTCCCTCAGCGCTGTTTTGACCGATCGAGAGATTGACGCTTTATCCCTGGAACTATTGCGAGAGGGGAATGCTGCGGACAAAAAAGCGAGAAAAGCCCGATTAAAACAATCCCTGATTGCCTTGCTCCTGGATGTGGCGAAAGTCCGCATTATTAGCTTTACGGTACAGGATACCAATGTCCAGAGTGTTGACCGCCTGGAAGCCGGTTTAGCGGTGAATGTTGAGTACGATTATGCAACCCATTTTATCTGTACCCCGGCCAACCTGGACGGCACCAGTGCATCCAAATGGGAACATTCCCGCAGTTATCTGTTCAACGCTGAGGTTCAGTACGACGCAACGATAAACACAACAACTGAGATTAGTCCGACCTTTAACTATCACTATGAAATCAATAACACCATCGGCCAATGGGAGGACTGGGAGGCGAGCCTGGCGCTCGAATTTAACCCGGCATCCGCCACCAATGGTGCCCTATTGAACACTGACGATAGCGGCAAACTGGAAGCATTGCAGCCCACAGAAAAAGGCTTGAGCGTGGAAGCCTGGGTTAAGCCAGCCAATATTCTTAACAATCCGGGAAGCATTCTTTACTATAAAAACGGTGCATTGAACTACTCGTTGGGCATTGAAAAGGACAGTGCTGATAGCAGTAAATATAAATGTGTGGCCACCCTTGGTGATAACAAATATACCAGCAAAAATGCGTTTGCTTTTCAAAATTCTCAGGGGAAGACACAAAATTCTCAGGGCAAGGAACAATGGCGGCACCTGGCGTTTACCCATCGGAAATATTGGGGGTATCAACTCAATCCTGGAAATACCATCAATTGTGGCAATGACAGTTCCTTACAGCTCGTAGATGAATTCACCTTAGAAGTATTGGTGCAGATCGATACAGCAGGTACCCTTCTGGAAAAAACGGATGAGTACCGCTTATCGGTTAAGGGGAATCATGAAGTTGTTTTTGACTGGGCCGGTACAAATGACTTAGAGGAGTGGGTTGAGATGGATCGCGCTCCTACTTCTAGCCAACAAAGAGATACCGAAAATTATAAGCGGATTGATGGCGTGTGGCATCAAAGAAATAAGCCTGACACGCTGGACTCATTAAAACAATTTTATAAGATCGTTTTGATCCGATCTAAAAACAAACCCCAGACGGACCCGACAAAAGTAGAGTATCCCATTACCGGTGGCGATCGCGGGGGAGACACTGATTCTGGGCCAAAGTGGTATGAGGACAAAAGCAGCGAAGAGATCGTCAAGGGGATGGCTGAAAAGCAAGACCAGATGGATAACAGCATGAAACTCTCCCAAACCAATATGTTGGGGAACATAGCTGACCCAGCCAGTGAATACAGCCCGAAATACTACCATACCCTTGTCGTAACCAAGAGCGACAACAGCACGACAGAATGGACTGCTACGATTCCCAGAGAAGTTGGCAGCGTTGAAGCTTACCAGGATTTTATCGTTGGCGGTAACGGCTTCTCGGGTCGTTTCGCCAGCGTCCGGATCTGGAATCGCGCCCTCTCTATCAGCGAAGCCAAGACGCTCGCGATGCCGGAAAACAAAACTGGGCTGCTGTCATACTGGCGCATGTCGGAAGGAAAAGGCACTTACCTCTACGACAATACGAGCGAAAACCACGGCGTGGCCGTTGGGGGAGCTTGGACAGACAGCCCGCAAACCGGTCGAGCCGGACAGTTTCAATTCTATGTGGATGGATCGCCTGAAAAACACGATCCCCCGACCCGTGCTGCTGCAGTGGGAGTCGATCAGTTCAGCATTGGAGGCATCAAAAACGCGTCCGGTTCTCGGAACCATTTTCAGGGCACTGTGGAAGAGATCCGGGTCTGGAATCTACCGCGGACCAATGAACAGATTACCGACAATGCCTTTGGACGCTTGAAAGGCGAATGGGAGCAGTTGTTGGCCAATTATACGTTCGATCGGTCGATCGACCAGACAGATAATAAAGTTCAAGATAGCAGTGCGAACAGCACCCAGCTGACTGTTCATCCCAGTTACCCCAACACTATGCTCCAAGAGGTGCTGTCAACCGCACCAATTGCCACAGAGATCCCGCAGGTGCGGTCAGCACTGACAGGGGTATTGACTGAATACAACGGCACTCTACACTGCCGACCCGGTGTGGTGGAATATGGAGATGTGCAGAAAAATGACGACGGTACTCTGAATGGCATCTTGAAGCGCTGTTATTCCTTCATTGATGAAGACCGTGTATGGAACCGGATGACGGGTTATAAAGTGGGCAACCTGGTCAGCCAGTGGTACGGTCAGGCCCAGTTTGCTCCGCAGGTGATGGGTTACCTGGAAGGGCCGCCGCCGGTTCCGGCTGAAAACTTCCCGATTCGCGAAGGTTCCGGCTCTTTCAGATGGAACTCTGTTAGTTTTAAACAGGCCGAGGAAGTTTCTTATAATTACAGCACCTCTAAGGAGGCCGGCTGGAAAGTTGCGGTGGAGAGTGAAGGAGATACAGGGATCGATATCAGCACGCTGATTGCACCACTGGGTTTTGGTTTGTCTTTCAAGGGTGGTGCCCAACTAGCAACCGCATCCAATTGGGAGACTGCCGGCAACCGTTCCCAAAGTTTCGAACGCGGTACCCGTGCGAACACTGACCGCGAGTTTAATGCCAGACTGGCTGGCTATGACGATGGCACCTCCGATGCTGAGCGCTGCTACAAACTGGGCAACACCGGCTATGCCCTGGTGAAGTCAAAAACAGCCGATATTTACCTGCTGCGCCTGGCCCATAATCAGGCCCTGGTTAGCATTTCCTGGCAGCCCAACCCTGATATTCCGGAGGATGTCAACATCATCCCCTTCCCGATCGATCCGCTCTATACCAAGCAGGGGACGCTGGACGGCAAATTGGGCGAAACGACTGACAATCATTATCCCCAGGCCCAGGGCGCCTACGGCCAATACAGTTATTTCAAACCCCGCGAAGCCTACCAACTGAAAAAGCAGATTGAACGGGAAAAGATGGAACTGCAGGCTTATTTCGAGGATTCATTTGATGTGGCCAAGACCAATGCCCACTTCCAGGCGGCTGCCTCCACAACAGGAGTGGCACAGCTGGCCACTCGTATACCGGTTGCGGGCGCTTTATTTGCTTCCGCATTTAATCAGGTTGCGGGGCAGCTGGCCACGCAAATTGGCTACAACAATACCGAGTTGAAAGACGATTTGGTGAAAATGGGCAGTCAACGCAACCTGATGAATACTTACGTTTGGACGGTAGAGGGTGGTTTTTATGCCGAATCGACCGAGGTGGCGGAAACCCAGCAGGAAACCTATGCCAATGAAACCAGCTTATCTTTGGGCGGGGGGTTGGGGCTGAAAATGCAAGTAGAGGGCGTAGGTGCCTTTGAGCAAAAAAGCTTATTTTCCAGTGGCTCCAGTTTTACCTTGACAAAATCCAAAACTCGGAAATCCAGTAATTCTTTTGGCCTGGAGGTGAGTGTGAGGATACCGACCTCCCCACGCTACCAGTATGCGGGGACCGATGGTCGCACCCTGACCCAGGGATTAATCAAGCCGGGGACAGTCGATGCCTACCGCTTTATGAGTTTCTATTTGGAACCCAAAGGTAAGAATTTTATTGACCTGTTTAGCACGGTCGTCGACCCGATTTGGTTGGACGAGAGTCCTGACCCCAATGCCCAGGCTCTGCGTCAGGCTCGGGGCAACGTAGACCAGGCCAAGCCCTGCTGGCGGATTATGCACCGGGTCACCTACGTGAGTCGCATCCTGCCGGAGTTCCAGCCTGAAGCGCCACCCTCCCTGGAACAATCCATGCGTGTATCGGGGATTGAGAGCAATTATATGCTGATCAAAAAGTTCGAGCCTTATGTCGCTAACATTACCAATCCGGGCGACTTCTTTTCTAAAATCGAAGCGATTATTGATGCACAACTGCCTGAATTTGCCGCCTATAAACAACAGATTAAATACTACCTGGCGCTTTATTTCAATATCGACCTGGCATAACGACCGGGATCGAGTCAACTCGATCGCAACGCGTACACCTTACCCCCTAACCTAACCATGGCACTCTACACAAAACAACCGGATAAACAATCGGGTGATGGGTTGGCCCTCACTGAGTGGAACGATCTGAGCAACGCCGTTGCTGGTCATTCAGGATTAACGCTGGCAATCAATCCGGCAGATAAAGTGGGTATCGGCACTAAAAGTCCGGAGGCAAAATTACACCTGAAAAATGCTCGTTCCGAGTTACGAGTTGAAAATACGGATGCAAACAACTGGGCATTTATACGTATCCAGGGATCGGGAAGCAACTTTTGGGATATTGCACAATCGGGAGATCGGGACATACTTGAATTTAGGCCTAAAGGGACAGATGCTAATCGAGTGGCGATCAAACAAAATGGCAATGTTGGCATCGGTATAACCGATCCTCAAGCTACTTTGGATGTGAACAGGGGAGCAGGAGGATCGGGAACAGCCGTTTTTAGGGGGACAAACCGATGGTCACATTTCAACTACTCAACTGATGAGGCTACCTATATCCGAGGGGGAAAAAGCAATTCCAATGTTTATATCAACGATAGTGGAGGCAACGTCGGTATCGGCACGACCAGTCCTTCTGCGAAACTGGAAGTCAGTGGCGATGTAAAAGCGACCGGATTTATCGGTGATGGTTCGCAACTGACAAACTTAAGCGTCGGTGCCACGGGTTTAAATATCGCTACAACAAGTGGTTCCAAGGTCGGTATTGGCACCTCGTCTCCAGTGGAAAAGCTGGAGATTGTTGGAGATCTAAAGATTTCCACAACGACACCCTGGGCAGATACTCGTGAATCGAATACCCAGCTTTTTTTCACAGATCATAATTTTGGCATCGGTTCAGGTGTCTATGGAGATCTTGGAGGCGCGGGTGCAACAGTTTTGTGGAGTTTCCAGGGTGATAGGAGGGGGATATTATTTGCCTCTACCAAGAATGGGCGTGCGACAAAATTCTCGGAAATGAACCACCATATGTTTATCCATAGTGAAAATGGCAACGTCGGCATCGGTACCACGAGTCCCGGCGCTCCGCTCTCGATCGCGACTGCCGCTGGCAAAGAAAGAGATCCCGACAGCGCCCTGCATATGACCAACGACTGTATCCTGTTTGGGGGTAATAATAATGGGCGGCAAACCGATTCCGCCCAAATATCTGCTGGCATGCATGTTGCCAACTCTCTGAATATTGTAGGCATGTCATCCAATCAAGATCATTACACTAGAAGAATACATGCATGGGCCGAGGGTGGTTTTAATATTCAGGGAAATTCAAATTTATTGACGATATCTACGACCAATCACGGCCTGGTTTTTCATATAAGAGACTCCTATCACGGTGGGGGTAATAGTAACAGAATCATGAGCTGGGATGGCGACAGTAACTGGGACTCAAACTCTGATAAAAAACTGAAAACAGATATCGAAACCGAAGGTAATATTTTGGAGCGGTTGATGCAATTGGAGGTGAAAAACTTCCGCTGGAAAGGCGGTCCCAAAAGAGAGAATAAACCGATTGGGTTCATTGCTCAGGATGTAAAGCCCTGGTTTCCGGCGCTGGTTGGGGAAGTGGAAGACCCGGAGACGGAGGAGTCTACCCTGACCCTTAAGTATGCAAGCTTCGGGGTGCTGGCTGTTGGGGCGATCAAGGAACTGAAGCGGGAGTACGATGAGCGGATCGCAGCACTGGAGAGTGCGATCGCGGATCTAAAGAAACAGTTGGATGTCTGATAAATTGCAACATAATATACTAGTCTCTACCATATTTGTCCTGATTTTGTGGTGGAGTTGAGATCGACTGGGGATACCTTGAAGTCCCTATCGCCTCTTCACAACAACAATTGCATCATCCAATCCAGTCCAGTTTCTGCGCGATCGCGTTCCTCTGCCCTCAAGGGTTAGACGCTGATAAGAGTACGTTAACTCAATAGAGCCACAGGGATGTAGGCTTGAAAACTCTGAAAATCCTTATCATTGGTGAGAATACTATAGTTGCGACGATGAGCGACTGAACAAATCAAAAAGTCAGTATTCGCTCCCTGTACTCCCTTGTTACGGCAGGTGTTGAAGAACTCGGCAGCAAGTTCGTAGTCTTCGGGTACAACTTCAAGATCTGGGAAAGCTCGAAGATAATCTCGCACACGAATAAATTGCTCAGAACGACGGATTCCTGAAAGAATTTCTTGGCGAATTGCACCGAGCAAAACAACCCGATCGTCTACAATTAAATTCCGTAATGCCTTCACAGCAGCAGACTCAGGTGGTGTTTTCCGACGTAGAGTCAGTGACCAAACAGAGGTATCTAAAATAACACTCATACCTGTTGACGTTGCTGCTTATAATCGTAGCCTTCATCATAATCGATGGTGCCAAAAAGTTCCAGGATTTTGAGTCGTTTGCGACGTTGAATATATTCACGCAAGGCCAATTCAACAACAAGATCGATATCTGTTTGGTTATCAAGCTCTAACGCTTCTTGTAATAAAGCTTCGTTGATGTTTAGCGATGTAGTCACGAGCTGAGTCGATCTGAAAATTGGTCGATCTGAAAATAAATTTAATTAATAGTATCGCATTCTCTTGACTAAGGGAGAAATATTTGCAAACACGAGGACTGTCTAACGGTAAAATTGAGCCAGCATGAAACCGATTTTACAACAGATCCCACTGCTTCCGCCTTCACAGCCGCTCCAACGCAATGCTCGCCACACCAAGTTATGTCCTGACAAATCTAGAGAATTGCACGCACTCATACTGCGATCGCGCAGACCTTAAGATCGAGAGCAACAAAGAGTTTAGCAATATCTCCGTAGCTTGGCCCTCCCTCTTTGGTAAATGCAGCGATGGTGCGTTAGCTGATCGCTAAAGCACCCTACGAGATCGAAGATCGAGCTAACGTCTTGGATTTGGGCTGCAGTAGGGGACTTTGCTGTCATACTCAGCTTATCTTTCTGTCACTCCAATGACCTGGTTATGAGCCACCTCAACGACGAAGTGCATTGGAAACATTGTAAAACTTTTCAATTCTACCAATATTCAGCGGACCATGATTTTCTAAAATTTTTTCAACGCCCACATGCAAAATCAGCTCTCTTATGACTCTATTGGTGACTACGAGCTGGCTTTGTGACTTAAAATGACCTTCGCTTACCTGCTTCATATCGTGATGATAATCAATGTTAGCAATCACCAGTGAGTCTTCGTTACTTACAGGCCACAGGGCGACACTAATCCAGCCGTCGTTTCCAGTAGCACGCCATTTGAAGTCGTGCCCCTCAACAAAAATATTTCGACTTCCTTTTTTATTAACGGCCAATTTCTCGTTCTCTCAGGCTCATAACTATTAAGTAAGCGGCAATACGCCACCTAAACAACCTAAAGCCAAATCACTCCTAGTGGCCTGACATAGCTAATTGGGTGCAATAGAGTTAGATTGTCGAAAAGGCTATATCCTTACCCGATAGCCCCCGTAAGCACTAAAGTGTCCACTACGAATTTGCACAATTTCAAGCATGTCACATCACTAGTCTTGCATGAGGGTTAATATAGCAAACTGAGAAGTTGGAGTCAAGACAGTCAGAGCGATCGTATGCAAACGACTGATACCATTTTGGATTTTAGATTAGCGATTTTGGATTGGAGAAAGCTTTGCTGGGCAGGCGTTTCGCTAATTTTACTGATTGCATCTTCCAGTCAAATTGGTATGAGGTGAATTATACGGCAAAATCAAGGACGAGCCAGTAACGGAGGCCCAAAAAACGGAAGTTGTTGGATCGCGTATGGTATGCGATACGATATCCAATTGACAAATCTTGTGACCTGTTCCGTCTACCCAGGCTCTGTTCCCTATTCCCTATTCCCTCTTTCTCAACTCACCAATACGCTTTGATAGACGGCTTCCAGGGCTTTGCATTCATTAGAAACAGTGCTTTCTAGAGTTCGCAGGCGGGTCAGTTCCTGGCCGCGATCGATTTCGTAGGATTCTTTTTGTCTTAAGAGGTTCTCTAGTTCGGCTTTGCGGGCTTTGATGTCGTCGTCGATGCGGGTCATCACTTCTCGCTCGTAGGCGTCGAAGCATTCTTGTACGGCGCTGTAGGTGGGTTGCCATTGCTCTTGAGCCACCTGGGGCAGGTATTTCACCAGTTCTTTTTTGGCGGCTTTGACCAGTTCCCGACGGGTTTGATCGGCCTGGAACGCGCCGACGCCTAACCCCAGTAGCGCGAAAGAAATCGGCCCCAGGGCAATGCCGAATACAGTGGAAGCGATGGTGGCGATGCCGCCGACGGCGAGCAAATTCAGGAAGATGCTTTGCCAGTCGAAGCCGGCACCCGCTAGAGCCATGCCGCCCAGATTGCCCGTTGCCAGGGAGTACAGGCCCATGGCCCACTTGGCCCAGCCGGGGGAGCTGTTCTCGACGGAGGTCTCTGGTCGGGTTTCGATTCTCTGGCCGGTGAGGATCTCGGTCATCTGGTTGACGATCTGGCTATAGGAGGCACCGTACTGCTCGGCGCTGCGGGAGAGCTGGGCAAAGGAGCTGTCCATTTCCTGCTGCGCTTTTTGGGTCCAGGCGAAGAATTTGTCGTTGGCGTATTGTTTGAAGGCGTCTTGCAGGGCGGCGTTGAATTGTTCTCGTTTGCCTTTGCTGAAGAAGTCGAGGAAGCCGAGGTTGGGTTGGTAGCGCAGGAAGTCTTCTTCGAAGCTGTCGCCCAGGTTGAGGATGTAGTTGCGGAAGGAGTCGGCGATGGCTCTGGCTCTGCGATCGCGCACGGTCCTGATTTCATCCTTAAACTGGTCGCGGATATCTGTCAGCTTCTCGAATTGCGGCTCAATGGTGTTGATGCGGCGTTTGAGTTCGTTCAAATCCTGATCCAGGAGCGGGATGCGACGGTCAACCGCTTCGCGCACGCGGCTGTTGGCTTGTCGGGCCAGCGTCCGGGCTTGCCGCAGTTCTGAAACTGCCCGTTCCTGGGTCAGGAAGGTATTGAGCGCTCCCATAAATTCTGGGAAGCCTGTACCTTCCAGATTGGCATCTGTGTCTTTGACGCGACGCCGCAGGGCTTGAATGGCAGAAATTTCAAATACCCGTTCGTCGTAGCAGTCGTAGCCATCGATCTGGCAATAGTCCACCAGGTTAGCCCGAAAGACTTTGCGCAGTCGTGCTTCTGACTCTTGTAATTCTTCTACATCGTCGGGATCGATCAAGCTTTCTTTCACCTGATCCCAGGCATTGATCAAAAAGAATACCGAAAGACCGCGATCTTTGATGTAGTTTTCCAGATAGCGGCGTTCTCCCAGGGTGCAGGGTTGGGACGCCCGTAAGACGAATAAAATCGCGTGACAGTTGGCAATGTAACCCAGGGACATCTCATTGCGCGCTTCCGTGTCGTTTAACCCAGGACTATCAACAATTTCAACCCGTTTTTCCAGCAACGGTAAGGGATATTCCACCACTGCATGGCTGACATCGGGGAACGCTTGTTGTTTTTTCTGTTCCAGTTGTTTGGCTTCTTCGGGATCGATGGTGTACTGTCGCTTAAATTGCTTGAAGTCAACGGTCTCAGGGGATTTACCGTCGTTGAAGTGAACGGTGACTTTCTTTTCAGGGCCAAAGCGCAAAACCGTTAATAAGGCCGTACAGGGATTGACATCGCTGGGCAGGAGGTTCTCGCCGATCAGGGCATTTAAAAACGTACTTTTGCCTCGTTTCATGTCGCCTAAGACCATCAGCCGGAAGACGCCCTGCTGCAAATTTCGGCTGGCATTGCTGAGGTCTTCAATCTCCCGTTCCAGGTCGAGCTTCCCTGATGCTTTTTCCCCCTCGGCCTCGGCCTGGGTCAAGGTTGCGGACAAATTACCCAGGTGATGGGCAACCTGACTGCGCGCCTTGGCGACCCGCTCCAAATCGTTGAGAAAACTACCCGCTTCAACTGTGTAACTCATAATTGTTTATTGCTCATTGTTAATTGTTCATGGTTGATTGTTTGTTGCTCATTGTTAATGGTTCATTGCCATTAACAATGAACCATTAACAATGAACCATTAACTCTTTTGTTTCGCTTTCCCTAATGCCATGAGGCGATGGTGGACGAGGGCTTGAAATTGGTACAGATAGGCCGCGATCGCAACCCAGAGCAGAGTCGGCAACCGCAATAGGTGTCTGGCTTTGTCCCAGGAGGAAAACATTTCATTTAGCAGGGTGAGGGTTTTGTGCAGATCGCCGAGCAGGTGGGCAGAAGATGAGAAGGTGCCCAGGATGCCCATGACTATCAATGGGGTCAAAATCAGCACCAACCAGCCGTACAGTCCTTCCCACCAGCTCATTAAACTGGGGAAAATTCCTTGGGCTTTACCGATGTCAAGGATCTGGGTATCGGGGAAAAAACGATCGAGAAACCGATGTAGGAAATGATGCGCGATCGCAATCAATGCCACGGGCGATAGCAGCGCCAGCAGCCACACCAGCGCCGCTAAACGCGGAGAAATCTGTCCAATCGAGAGACCCAGTCGCAGCAATAGCGCCATGCCATAGGTGAGACCGCTGCCCAGCAGCAGCAGAAAAAGGGCGCTGAACCACGAACCGGGGTAAGGAATCCAAGCAGGCCAGTTTTTCATTACTTAAGGTCCTGGAAACATGAAAGATGACAAATACAAGCGAGTCCTATTGCAATTGCAGTTTTTCTTGCGATCGCACCCACATCCAGTTCTCGATCGATCTCCTACTTGCGCTCAGACCGATCCTCTTCCAGAAAAAGCTTGTACCCCAGCCAGCCAATCAAACCCGCCATCACCGCCATCGCCAACCACTTCGCGATCCAAATAGTCGCTCCCACAACCACCATAATCCCCAGAAACGTGCCAATCTTGACCAATTTCCGTTGCCACCGTTGGAGCTTGCCCTCTGGCTCCTGGTGCTTTCGTGTCTCATACAGCGGCGGATCGGCCCCGCCAGATTTCTGGGATTGATTCATTTCAGCGGTGGGAACCTGGTTAATCTCAGCCTCCAATTCCTGCAAGCGAATCGCCCGCTCCCGCTCCTCCAGCTCCTTTTCCCGCCGCCGCAGTTCTTCTTCCTTGTGATTGAATGAGTTCATAGGGGTTGCACGATCCAGGCCCAGGGATGGGTATAGCAATACAAGAAGAGACCAGAACAGAACAAAAGGCTTCAACACCAGGTGTAGTCAACTCTCCCTTCTGCCTTCTGCCCACTGCCTTCTGCCCTCTATCTCCTGCCTTCTGCTACATCAACAAAAGCGCTTCCCTAATTTTGGCACAGTTCACCCCAAACGCGCAGACCCAACACCCGATTTCCTGATTGGCACGTAGTACTTTGACACCGCTAAACGTATGCAAGTTTGCAGTTGGTACCTTAGGCAGAGTCTATCGAACTAAATACTACAGCTTGCTCTAAACCCCATCTCCATTGCACACAGTTGCCTGTGTCACTCCAATAGATTAGAAGACAAATTTCCGTACTTGGGTCAAGACGGCCAACACTTGCTATATCAATGTTGAAAGGATGTCAGTATCCAGAACTGTCTTGAATTCCGCCAATCAGCACTTTTAATGCGAACGAAAAGAGCATCCGTGATTATATTGTGTATCGAAAAATTGATCTATTTTAGTTGGTCGCTAAGTTTGAGGGTAGACAACTTTTCTATTAACTCTTCAAGCAATTGATCGAAGGTCATACAATGAAGCGGTTTGCTGTTAATAATAGTCTTACTCGATCTCCACCTAAATCTTTGCATTAAGCCAGACTGCTGGATAAATTTATCCCTGCCAATAAAAAGCAGACCCGTATAGGTGATTTGACGATGACCGAAATATTCTTCAAATTTATTAGTTCTTTCATAGTCATCTATTCGGTAATACCAGTCAATCACTTGACTCACTCCATGTTCGTATCTGGAAGACCACTCATAGCTAGCATTTGCTGAATCAGAGCTTCTGGATTTAGGTTTGAAAATACTATCTATGGATGCATCTTCAAATTCGACAAAAACAAACTTCTTTTTCCGTCGATCGGACACCACAAAATCAGCTCTAAATTCGTTATTGAATAAATTGACTTCAGCTTTATAAAAGGCTGGTTCCAGACCAAAATGCCAGTACCCTAATAAAAGAATTAGGCTCAATAACTGTTTCAGGGAGGTCTAGATCAATGGCCTCGTAATCCGTCATTATAGAGTTTAGGACATTGAGTCGGGTGCAGACATGATTACATTAACCAATCTGATTGACAATGAGAAATGCTATGAATTAATCCGTCAGCATCGCTGGCCGCATGGAATTTGCTG